>Ga0114962_10003657_pt1 | contig 12397 bp, 9 predicted proteins | sample C_130820_MF_Meta_FD_87017 | JGI IMG/M metagenome (GOLD analysis project Ga0114962, IMG submission 87017) | Freshwater microbial communities from Lake Croche, Canada to study carbon cycling - C_130820_MF_MetaG | ecosystem: Environmental > Aquatic > Freshwater > Lake | place: Lake Croche, Canada... | reverse complement strand
AAACTTCTAACAATTGAGCGGCACTTTTTGCATCACAGGCGAAAATTAATTTTTCATAAGCTATATTCCTTCCTGAAGAAAGAAGCACCTCATTTAGATCAAAATTAATTAGTTCAGTTCTAAGCAAAACCGAATCTGGCATTAAGCGATTTTTTAACTGCTCAGCAACCCCAAAGATTCCATTTTGGGGCAAAGCTGCATTACCCTCTAAAAATTGTTTTAAATAATAATCAAAAAGAGAAGAAGGTTGTTGAAATTCAGCATCTAAAAATACTCCAGCAAAAAAAGGATAAATGAATCGTTCATAAAAATCCTTTGAAAAATTTAATTGATGGATGTATTGATTGACATTCAAATTTCCAGCACGAGTAGGGTCAATTTCAATCTGAATTTTAAACCAAAGTTTAGCTAGTTTAATGGCATCACCCACAGTAATTACTCCTTTACCTAAAGAATCAAAGAATGAAAAAGGATGTTTTAATGGATTTAAAAAAGGCACAAACTGATCACCCATCCATACATTAGCTCCAGATTCAAAATAGTTCAAATTCAAAGCTGACAAATCCAAATTTCTTTGTACTCCCGGATAAGATGTTTGCAAAACTTGAAATCCAACATCTAGCAAAAAGCCATCCAATCGTTCTGTTTGAATTCTCCCACCTACCTCACCTGATTTTTCTATTAAAAGATAAGGAATGGATTGCATTTGAAATTGATAAGCGGCTTGTAAGCCAGCTAATCCAGCTCCCACAATGATCACAGGTTTTGTAGATTTGGTCTTGAGCATGCGCTTTGTTTAAGGTTCAAAAAAACAAAATAATAACATTTTATAAACATTTATTTATCAACTTTGTTTAAAATTGGAATAATCAGTAAATAGGTACAAAACATTAACGTCTTTTTTATTACTTTGCAGATTAAATGGATTCTTTAGAATGAATTACACTATTAAGGCCGAGAAAGAGTACAAATTTATCGATGAAGGTGATGGAGAAATTTTATTGCTATTACACGGTTTATTTGGAGCCTTGAGTAATTGGGAAGGAGTCATTGAACATTTCAAAAAAAAATATCGAGTAATCATTCCTTTGATGCCGATATATGAAATGCCTATCAAAGAAGCTGGGTGCGAAGGATTAACTGTTTTTATAGAAGGATTTGTTTCTCATTTGAATTTAAACAAATTCAGTTTAATTGGAAACTCTTTGGGCGGGCACGTTGCCTTAATTTACACCTTGAACCATCAGGAAAAAGTACAACGATTGATTTTAACAGGTTCATCGGGCTTGTTCGAAAACTCTATGGGGGGATCCTACCCAAAAAGAGGAAATTACGATTACATAAAAGAACGCGTTGAATATACATTTTACGATCCTAAAACCGCTAGCAAAGAATTAGTGGATGAGGTTTTTGAGATTACCAATAGTATTCCCAAGGTATTGCGAATTATTGCTATTGCGAAATCTGCCCAAAGGAACAATATGGCCAAAGATATTGTTCGTATCTCAAAACCTACTTTGTTAATTTGGGGTTTAAATGATACGATTACACCTCCACAAGTTGGACATGAATTCAATTCATTGATTAAAAAATCAGAATTGCATTTTATCGACAAATGTTGTCATGCGCCAATGATGGAAAGGCCTGTGGAATTTAATGCAATCCTTGACAAATGGTTAGAAAATAATCCTGTTTAAACATGATGATTTTATCCTACCTTTCTTTTGATTTCCCTGTATTGAACCTGCAAGATACAGTTCAAAAGGCCATAAATACATTGAATAAATCCAAACAGCAATCTCTAGCTGTATTAGATGGTAAAATATTCGTTGGTAATATTGATCAAAATACGTTACTAAAAGCGGCCTCCCCCAATATCAAATTAATAGACCTCCAACCCGAATTTTCCCTTTGGAAAATGGAAGTGGAGGAAGATTTATTGGCTAGCATTCCCGTTTTTGACAAAAGTGGATTAGCCCTTTTGTCAATCACTAATGAAGACAACAGATGGCAAGGATATCTAAATGTAGAAACGCTTCAAAAAGAATTATTTTCGACAGGTTTCAATTCGGATAATGGTGGAATCATTCGCATACCTTTCCATATACAAAGAGATTCTTTTAGTCAAATTGCGAGAATCATTGAAGAAGAAAAAGGTCTAATTGTGCGTAGTTATTTAAAAACAAAAGAACAATCCTTGCCAGAAATGGTCATACAAGTGCAATGCAATAAATTTACAACCTTGATCCAAAGTTTAGAAAGGCATGGTTTCATGGTAGAAAAGGCTTTTATGTTTGGTAGACAAACGCAAGAGGAAGAAGCTCTCCGGTTTGATTTATTAATGAAATATTTAAATCCCTAATTTTGAGTTTAAAATTAGCCATTCACGGTAAGAAATTTGCAGCAGATACACTCTCGCTGATGGAAAAACTTTGGAAGGATATCTTGGATAAAAATTGCCAAATTACCTTATCTGAAAGTTTTAAAAATCATTTATTAGAACACGGATTTAATGTAAATGAACTTCCCATATACAAGGAAGATGAGGGGCCCAATCTAGTTGATATGATGTGGAGTATTGGAGGCGATGGAACGCTTTTAGAGACATTAACCCATAGTGGTGCTAAACAAATACCTATTTTAGGTATCAATACAGGCCGATTAGGATTCTTAGCCACCTTGTCCCCACCGGATGTTTCAGCAGCATTGGACTATTGTACAAGTGGGGATTACAGAATCGAAGATCGATCTTTGGTAAGTGTAAATTCAGAACTAGACATATTTAAAAATAAATCTTTTGGTTTGAATGAAGTGGGTATCATGAAAACAGATACTTCTTCTATGATTGTCGTTAAAGCATTTGTAGATGGGAATTATCTAAATACCTATTGGGCGGATGGATTAATTGTCTCCACCGCAACTGGATCTACAGGCTATTCCTTATCTGTCGGAGGCCCATTGGTAATGCCAACATCGGAGAATTTTATCATTGCACCCATGAGTCCTCACAACTTAAATGTGCGCCCTTTAGTTGTTTCTAACGAATCAAAATTACGCTTTGAAGTAAGTAGCCGGAGCCAAAACTTTTTAGTTTCACTCGACTCCCGGTCTAAAGTAGTTGATAGTCAATACGCTATTGAAGTTCAAAAAGAAGCATTCCCTGCTAAATTAGTCAAAATCCCTGGAGATGATTTCCTCAAAACCTTAAGAAATAAATTGAATTGGGGATTGGATGTGAGAAACTAGGAGATTTAGGTAATAGGTAATAGGTAATAGGTCTTTTTCGCTTTCAGTTTTCAGTTTTCTCTCGTCTCTTTTCACTCTTCTCTCTTCCCTCTTCATTTCAAATTTTAAAAAAGGTGGAAACAAAAAGTAACCACCTTTCACAATAAATAAACCACTTGTTTACCTTTCGAATAAAGAAATCGAAAAGGCAATGCAAAATACCATCTATCTTAGTCGATACTTTATTTTTAACTGATAATCGTATTATATTATCAAGAATTTGATAATCTTAAAATTCTAAATTGGCAGTAATCATCCAATAGCCAGGCAATAAACTACTTTGAAACATATTGGTCGAAAAACTATTGTTAGACAATTGCGTAAAATACCTTTGATTTAAAATATTCTTACCCAAAAGAGCAAGTTTAATTGGTTGGCGAAAATGAATTTTTCGTTCAATCTTACAATCAAGAAATGAAAAAGACTGATTATCAGATAAATTCGGGCGATAACAATCCCATATTATCCATGCTGAATAACTTTTAAACGGATGCAAAATCAACTTGAAAGAATTATTCAGTGAGGCATTGATGTTTTCATTGTCAGGTGATCTGAATTCAAAAAACTGATAAGTAAATTTATTGTCTATATCAAAAATACGTTTTCGCATTGTCCTAAATGCCCATGAGCCAACATAAGAGAATTGCTTATTTTCTCTTAAAACAGAAGCATTAATTTGATTAAAACTATTGCCAAAACCTAGGCTAGAACTATGATTCAAATTAGACTTTAATTCGTATATATATTTATCAATACTATAATTACAATTGAAAAATTGTAAACTTTGAGGTGTTTGATAATATAGCATTTTGGTAAAATTTTCATTGATAGACAAATCGGTAATGATAGCATTTTTCGTTTTCATAAAACTCAAAGTCATACTTTGATTGATACCTTTACTTAAATTATCTTTTCTGAGTCCTACTGACAATAAATGATTTTCAATCAAATCCAGTGAAACACTATTTTGAATTGTTCCTCTATTTTGATTCACCACTTGATTCAAAAATAAATAGTTTTCTGCCACAGGAGAATGATCAATTTTCCAATTCAACATAATTTTAGTGTCATTTGAAATATCATTAAAAACATCTAAATTAAGATTCAAATAGTTCGATTCTTTACTTATAATAAAAGTATTAAGTGTATTTTCTCTAAAATCCTGAAGCATTTTATTGGCTGAAAAATCAACAGTCAATGTCCATTTTTTATGCTCATAATTAAGAATTACCGCTTGAGTTAACAGAGATTTTTCATACTGATTATCATTCACGAAATCACTGACAAACTTTTCATTTTCTAATAAAAAAGATCGATAATTTAATTGATTAGATAAATATTCCATTTCATAATGCATCCTAAATTTCGAAAATTTTCGAATCCAATTAAACTTATACAAACGATTGTTCTTTGAAAAATGACTTGTTTGAAGATTGGAAAAAGTATTGGAAGCATTGGAAAAAGAAAAATTTTGGATGGGACTAAATGATTGTGGAGTAGAATTGGTAGACCACTGACCTATCAATTGAAAAAAATGTTTTCTAAACCTTTGACTCAAATCAATTTTTTGGGTCCACAGAAAATCACGACTTACAAGATTCGTTTTTTCAGAAGCTAGATTATTTTTTGAAAAATCAATATCGTTCAATACCTCGGTATCACCTAAACTACAATACCATTCAAAATGCCTTTTAACACCTAAATTATACAATAATTTAAGTTCAAATTGTTGATTTACAGGACTCTTCAGACTCGTTATTTTATCCTTATATTCCAACATTTGTTGATTCACTGAAAATTGTTGAAGTGAAAATTCCTCATTCCATAGTTTATCTTTTAAATAGAATACATTCGCTCTTACACTCCAAAAGTCATTAAATTTATAAATGCTATTTAAATTGAAGTTTTTTTGGTCATTAATGGTGCTTCTTCTTTCAGACAAATTAGCATTTTGAGATTTATTATGAATTAATTTAGGTGTTGCAGCATTAAATACTTCAGATACACCATCAGTGGTCTGGTTACCATTAGAACTAAAAAAATTGAAAGGTGATGAATTCATCCCTACATTATTATATGAAAGAGTAGCATAGGATTTAGATTTGGGAGACACCAAAATTAAATCAAATGCCAAATCTAAAGCCAAACCATTTCCCCCTCCGACTCCAATATATTCATTTTTTGATAAGTCAAATTTCCCTTTTTTCAATTTCAAATTGAGTGCAGTTGTTTTGGATTCCACCAAGCCATCCAACAATGGATTTGAATTGAAATGGTCAATCGCATCAATTTTTTCAATCATATCTGCAGATATATTCTTCGTAGCAGATGAATATCGAAAACCAAATAAATCATCTCCATCTAATTGAACAGCTTCAACTCTTTTGCCCAAGTACTTCAAACTGCCATCATCATCATTAACCTCCACACCGGATATTTTTTTCAATACATCCTCAATATTTCTTTCTGTGCCATCTCTAAATGCCTTGACAGAATAGGTGGTAGTATCACCATGATGTTCAAAACGTTTATATTCCGACACAATTATTTCATTTAAAATTTGTGTTTTCTCTTCCAATTTGACTTGAAATTGATACACTTTATTTTTTTCTGGAGCAATGATACTGTCCACAAATACCGAATAATTAAATGCTGTAAATTCTAAAAAAACGACGTTGGTATATTTTTTTTCCAATTCAAATGAAAATTCACCTGTTTCGTTGCCAATGATAAATTCACTAAAATCAGAGCCTGATTTTAGCTCTTTCACCAAAATAGTTGCGTTGGAAATAGGCTTACCCTCTATTGTAAAAATTCTACCTTTTAATGTTTGAGCTAAAACGCTAAAATGCAGCATTAATAAACAAAAAAGCAAATAAAATACTTTCAAAATAGTTAAAGTTTGATAGAATCTAATGCTGCAGCCACATTTCGGGGAAGGTCTAAAATAGCACCATAAAACTCATTATTGGAAATCGTAAATTTCATTTCACCTGAAGAATCAATTCCTTGATCAGCCTTAAACTTTGAAACTTCGTTCGCCATGCCAACTTTTTTTCCAACAATTCGTTTGAGCATCATTTTCTCATACTCCTCAAAGCTCTGTATCTTTTTATTTTCTAAATATTTTCGAATTGAAGAATGAGTTGGGTCTTTGGTGTCTAACTCCATTGCCTGAAATACAATTTTGCAATACTTTTCAGTTTCTTCTACTTCTAAAATCAAACCTGGCAAACCATTCAATTTTAAAGGACCATATGAAATAGGAATTTCTAAGGTGTACCAAACAATAAATTTTCGTCCATTCTTTTGGATTTGCGCCTTCTTGCAAGTATGGTTTTGAATTTGTTTAGTTTCATTGATTAATTGCCAAGCGGATGCTTGTTTATCTACTTGTTCGTATAATAATTCTTTACCATCATCAAAAGGAAAACGGGCAATAGATTTGTTTTGTTTGGAGTAAATAAAAGTAGAGATGGAATCATTATCAACATAATATGCTTGATTATTCGATTCAGCAGATGCATTTATGACAAAATCATTGCCTCCATTTTTTGGCTGAAACAAACCATTTGGGCGAGGATCATGAATACGAAAACTAGCATCAGATGGACTTACGAATAAATAACTTGTGCATTGAAAACCGATATCATCCTGATATAAATAAGTTATTTTAGAAATTTTTTGAGCCAAAATAGGTGGGCAATAGAAAAGCAAGAAAAATAGAAGTAGATTTTTTTTCATGAGAAAATGAAAAGCTAAAAAGGGGGCAAAAGCCCCCTTTAAAAATGAGATAAATGTTAGTTTATAATTATTTTTTTCGTCTTGATAGTACCATGATTTTTCCTTTTACAAAAAAATCATGTGCAATTGCAGCATATTCGCAATTTAAATCGCCATAGCCACAACATTGAACAGCAAAGGTTGTTGTTCCACCCCAATAAGTGCAGCAATCTCCTGCTTTATTGCTTTGTTTTTTACTTTCAATTTTTCCAGATTTGTTAGCGGCGAAAGAACCAAAAGCAAACATTTGTAACACAAATAAAAATCCTAGAGTAATTTTCAACTTCTTCATCTTAGTTATGGTTTTAGAATAAAATACCTAATTTTCAAAGGATTTAGGTTTCACCTGTCGTTGCAACTGACGATGTAAAGTTTCACAACTTTTTCCATAAAAGATAGCTTCACAAGTACCAAAAATGTACCAAAGAAGTACCAATTTGTATTAAAAAAATACTATATTAAATTTGTATAATGAAATTATTAATAAGTAAAAGTAAACAAGAGCTAAATTTCTGTTTTTATTGATCCTAAATAAAAAAGGTGGAAACAAAAAGTAACCACCTTTCACAATAAATAAACCACTTGTTTGCAATTCGAATACAGACTTCGAAAAGGCAATGCAAAATACAATCTATCCTCATCCTGAAATTAAAATAAACTGATAATCGTATAAGGTTATCAATATGTTGATAATTCTTTGTTGTGAGGTAGTGAATAATAGTAAGAGAGAAGACGGGAAAAGAGTAGAGAGAAGATTAAATAATTACGCTCGTCTGTGCCGAGTGTAGAATATGATATAAACTTTTAGTCAAAATACAATATCAAACCATAATTCATAATCAAACTAATTACATCTTAATCGAATAAATCCAAATTATAATGCAAGCCCTTGTTTTCAGTCCTCGCGCGGGCATGTTTGATGATTAGATAAGCGACATTGATCATATTCCTTAATTCACATAAAGGAACCGTAATTTTTGATTGTTTGTATAACTCTTCATGCTCTAGGTAAATTAATTCCAAACGATCGTAGGCTCTTTTAAAACGTCTATTGGTACGAACAATACCAACATAATTACTCATAATAGATTCCAATTCACGCGTCATTTCCGTCACTAAGACCATTTCTTCCGGATGCCTTGTTCCATCATCATTCCAATTGGGAATCGATACAGGTAAAACTTGTGTACCAAATTCTTCTATTGACTTAATAAATGCTCGATGAGCAAAGACAATTGCCTCTAACAAAGAATTCGAGGCCAAACGATTTGCCCCATGTAATCCTGTAAATGAACACTCACCCGCGGCGTACAAATTTTCAATATTACTTTGTCCATATTCATTTACCACAATTCCGCCACATAAATAATGTTGTGCAGGCACAACTGGAATCATTTCAATTGACATATCTAAACCTAAATTTTTCAAACAATGATTATAAATCATCGGAAAATGTTCTAAAATCTCATTTTTAGGAATATGTCTGGTATCCAAATAAACATGATCTGTACCGTTTTTTTTCATTTCAGAATCGATGGCACGAGCAACAATATCACGAGGAGCTAAAGAAAGACGACTATCATACTTTTCCATGAAAGTTTTTCCATCCACATTTTTCAAAATACCTCCATGACCACGTACCGCTTCCGAGATTAAAAAAGAAGGCTTTTTACCGGGATAATATAATGCTGTTGGATGAAACTGTATGAATTCCATACCTTCTACAAATGCCTTGGCACGATAAGCCATTGCTATTCCATCACCAGTGGCGATCGTTGGATTAGTGGTGGACTGATACACCTGTCCAATACCTCCTGTGGCTAATAAAGTAGTTTTAGCTAAAAAAGTTTCTACTTTCTGACTCTTTTCATTCAAAACATAAACTCCAAAACATTTTTTATGTGGAGTATCTTTTGTCACTTTTTCGCCCAAATGATGTTGGGTAATCAAGTCAACTGCGAAATAATGCGTAAAAAAATCGACCGATGGATAGGATTTTATTTTAGCCAATAAAGCTCGCTCTATTTCATTGCCTGTTGAGTCTTTGTAATGTAAAATTCTTTTATCGGAATGGCCTCCTTCTTTGACTAAATCAAAACTACCATCAATTTTTTTATCAAAATCTGTTCCATAGTCTATCAACTCTTTTAATCGCTCGGGTGCCTCTTTTACAACAATTTCTACCATTTTTCGATCACTCAAAAAATCGCCTGCCACCATCGTATCATTGATATGTTTTTCAAACGAATCATCAGAATCCCATACAGCAGCAATTCCACCTTGAGCATATTTGGTGTTCGTTTCCTCAGCAACCGTTTTAGTGATAATGCCAATTTTTACCGGAACATTTCGTTTTTCAAAATGATCAGCCAATTTTGCTGCATAAGATAAGCCGGCAATTCCTGAACCAATAACTAAAAAATCATAAGTAGGCATAAGCAATGAAAATTCAACAAAAGTAACCAAAAAGGTCAATTTAATGGGAATATTAATATTTAATTGTAATTTCGATTATTAATTTTAAAAATTAAATCCTTAATAATCAATTTATTCCATATGGAAAACTCTAACAACACGTCAAAAATATCACTTATTGTATTGGCTGTTTTGACTGCCGTCCTAGGTGTTTTATATTATCGCTCCAATGATTTAGTAAAAAATCAAGCTACAACTATCGAAAAAAAAGCAACAGAATTAGCTAATACACGCTCTAAATTGGATTCAATTTCAGTTGAATTAGAAAGTAAAATTGCTGAAATCAAATCCTTAGGTGGACAAGTTGAAGACCTAGAGGCAATGAAAATACAATTAAAAAGAGATAAAGCTTCCTTAAAAAAGTCAAATCACGCAACCATCGAATCTTATACAGCTAAAATCAAAGAATATGATTTAGTTTTAAGTCAAAAAGATGCTGAAATTGTTGAATTAAAAAGACAAAATGGAATTTTAACGGATGATAATAAAGTATTGACAACTAAAAATGAGACCTTAAATAGTGAAAATACTGGATTAAAAACTCAAAATCAGAGTTTGAATGATTCCATGAACCAAGTCGCCATTAAAAATAAAGAATTAGCTAGAAAAGTAAGTATTGGTTCGGCATTAAAGGCACAAGGCTTAAAAATCACCGCAGTTAAGGACAATGGCAAGGAGACAGAAGGACCGAAATTCAATGGCAAAAAGATTGGAAAATTAAAAATCAGCTTCAGTTTAGCCCAGAATCCTATCACAAAATTGGAAAACAAAACCATTTTCCTTAGAGTGTTAGATGGAGAAGGTGCAATCATTTCTGACGAAGCAGCTGGCTCAGGTAAATTTACCCTTGATGACAAAGAAATGATTTTTACGAATAAGCAAAACATTACTTACTCAAACGACAATCAAAATGTTGCCATTTTGTTTAATCGTGGTGGCGTAGTTTACAAGGCTGGAAAATACAGTGTTGAACTGTATTCTGAAGGATTTAAAATTGGTACAGGATCTTTTGAAGTAAAATAAATATAATGCGCACCGAAGATTATATCCAATTAGAGACCAATTTTGGAGCGCATAACTATCACCCCCTTCCCCTGGTTTTGTCCAAAGGGTTGGGGGTTTTTGTTTGGGATGTTGAAGGGAATAAATATTTAGATTTTTTATCAGCTTACAGCGCAGTCAATCAAGGACATTGCCACCCTCGATTGATCCAGGCCATGACTAAACAAATTCATCGATTGACCCTAAGTTCTAGGGCGTTTCACAATGACCTATTGGGGCCAACTGAGAAAAAAATAGCCAAAAAATTCGGTTATGATAAAGTATTAATGATGAATACCGGTGTCGAAGCTGGAGAAACAGCTTTGAAACTCTGTAGAAAATGGGCCTACGAGGTAAAAGGGATACCAAGTAATCAAGCTAAAATCATTGTTGCAGAAGGTAATTTTTGGGGAAGAACCATCGCAGCTATTTCTTCATCAACTGACCCAAGTAGTTATCACAATTTTGGACCATTTTTAAGTGGTTACATCAAAATACCCTACAACGACTTAAGCGCTTTAGAGCAATCTTTAAAGGATCCCAATGTTGCAGGATTTATGATTGAACCGATTCAAGGGGAGGCAGGGGTAATTATTCCAAATGAAGGTTATTTATACAAAGCGAAAGAATTATGTCAAAAAGCCCAAGTACTTTTTATTGCCGATGAAATTCAAACGGGTTTAGGAAGAACAGGTGCATGGTTAGCTTGCGACCATGAAAACGTACACCCCGATATTCTTTTATTAGGCAAGGCTCTTTCAGGAGGATTCATGCCCGTGTCTGCTGTGCTAGCCAATGATGAAATCATGTTAACAATTAAACCCGGCGAACACGGCTCCACTTTTGGCGGTAATCCATTAGCTTGCGCCGTTGCAGCGGAAGCCTTGGATGTGATTGAAGATGAAAATTTGATAGAAAATGCCCAAAAAAGAGGTCATGAATTAGTGCAAGGACTAAAACAACTACAATTAGAATTTCCACTTTTACAATCAATCAGAGGGAAAGGATTATTGTGTGCCATTGAAATCAATACGGATGAACAAAGCCCTCTCGCTTGGGAAATTTGTCTAGAATTAATGAAAAATGGTCTTTTAGCAAAACCTACGCATGGTAATAAAATTCGATTAGCCCCGCCACTTTGTATTACAGAAAGTGAAATATCGGATGCCTTAACGATTATACAGAAATCAATCGCGCGATTTGTTAATTAATTGCAATTTCTTTACCCATCGCATACCCAACTTCCAATAACCTACGGATATCATTCTTAGTAAAATTTCGAATATCAATACTAATAGGTTGTGACGGCCTTATGGAAGTGATCCTAACTTTTCTTTTACCTTTATTGGGTCCACTCATCGAGATGGAACCATCATCAGGAAGTGAATTATTGATTAAAATAGATTCCTTTATGTCCGCATTCAAAATTTCGCTGACCGCAATATCCATCACGCGATCTACCAAAGCTAACAAATCTCCAGTATCAAAAACCCCGCCTTCAATTCCCTCTGGGTGACAAGAAATACAAATAATATTGGTACCTCCATCCATTAACGCTTTTTGAAGAGGCGCAACATCCCTTAAACCCCCATCCAAAAAACTCAAACGATCTTCCTGGTTAATTTTCACTACAGGCATTAATATTGGTATCGCAGATGAAGCCATTAAATAATCGTAAAAATGTTCGAAGGAAGGATCTACATAATGTATTCCTCCATCAATAATATTGACAGCACCTATTTTTAATCCAATAGGACTAGCGTGTAAATTTCGCATACTGAGCATTTCTTCTACCAAATTTCTTAAAGGTTTT
>Ga0114962_10003656_pt1 | contig 12398 bp, 12 predicted proteins | sample C_130820_MF_Meta_FD_87017 | JGI IMG/M metagenome (GOLD analysis project Ga0114962, IMG submission 87017) | Freshwater microbial communities from Lake Croche, Canada to study carbon cycling - C_130820_MF_MetaG | ecosystem: Environmental > Aquatic > Freshwater > Lake | place: Lake Croche, Canada... | reverse complement strand
GTTTCAAAGTACACTTTTGCGCCAGTTCCCAACTCACGTATTGGCTTTATTGTTTTTGCTTGGCTCATTTCAGCAAGTTCTTTATTTTCAGTTTTAACATAACCTCTTGGTTTTGATGTCCACTCTTTGTTTGTCGTTTTAAGATTTGCTAAGATAAGGTCGGAACTATCATCAATATACTGAATAGCGTTACGAAGCCAATATTGAATATCCTGCGTTCTTGTAAATGTGTCGCCCGTATTTCTTACTGCAAACTGGTCTAAACTTTTTAGATTAAGTGTTAAGTCTAAAATGATTGAATCTTCATTTTTGAACTCAATCCCTGCTCGTAAATAATCGTTTATGTTTAACTTCTCAATAGAAAACTTCTTTTTAAATAGTTCAGTATCAAGATTGATAATTTTCGCATAGGCTTCACCCGTTTCTAAACTATGATAAGAATCCTTTTCTCGCTCTCTGTTAAAAAACATAGAAAATATATCTCTCATTATTTGTTGCTTACCTTCCGATTCGCTAATATAGTTTTTGCTTTTGGGTGAGTTTATTTGCTCCCAAATATAATTGCCAACACTAATTTCTGCTACATCGTTACCAACCCAATTTGCAGGTATCTTGTCTTTTATAGCATCCCAAATGGATTCTACATTGATATTTTCAAGATTTCCACCATTCGCCATTTTGCGTTCCAGTAATGAGCCACCAAGTGCTAATTTATCTTCTAATTTCATAAGTTTCGTATAGTATTTTGGGTCTTCTTTTAAATGGTCTTTGGCAATAGACGTAGCAACGTCCTTATCGCTTACACCTGCCCGTTTGAATTTGTCAATAGTTCCTTTGTGTTCCATTTCGGCTTTGATGCCCATTGCCAGTTCGCCACCTTTACGAAATTTCTCAATGCTTTCCATAATTATATCATTTTCATCAAATACAACATAGTTATAAGATGTTTCTGTTTTAGAATCATTGTGCATATTCTTAGTGTCAGTTGGATATTTGATACCATCAATTCCTGCATTTAGCAAAAATAATGATGCCTCTTTATCAGACCCTAATTCGTTTTTTAGTGAGTTGTAAATGTGTTCTCCGCTTACTCCAATAGTTCCATCACCTAAAGGCTTTAAATTATCAACTATCCAAAATTTGCTTTTGGGCAATTTAGATTTTATCAAATCTTTTATGTTTTGTGATACTGGCTGATACCATTCTAACCAATTATATTGATGCGTTTTGTCTGAATCGTCAAGTGTTATTGTGTAAAGATTTCTTGAAAACTTCAAGTCATTAAAACTTTGAATGTCTTTGAAATTTAAATATAATTGTTCGTTATCAGAGTTAAGTGCATAATTCCTTAAAGCATCTATTGTTCTTTTGTAGAACTTATCCTGCTCTCCGTAAAAGTATTGTGGCTTATCTTTAAATTGAATCATTGTGTTTATATCAATAAGCAAATTATAAGGTATCAAACCTTTTAAATTTACGCCATTGACTACAAATTCATTATCAATAGAAGGTTTTGCGTAGGACTTTGCAATATCTTTTACCTCTGTAAAATATAAGCCCCAACCAAACGCTTGTGCGCCTTCTCCAGTTCCTATTTTATCTAATTTAAATTTCTTGAACTCGTATGGACTTCCGTGATATAAAACCAATCCACCATCTTCAAAGTACATACCCTTACCAAGTTCACGATTTTTTTCAATATCCGCATATTCTTCAATTGTAAATTTTTGCTTTGTGCCATCAGCATAGGTTCTTTCGTAAAATTCTAAAGCACCATCTTGTTTCAATTTCATTGTCAACCAACTTCTAAGTAAATTCCTGCCACTATGCGAGAATTTGTTGTTTTTAATATTGCCAATAATATCAATACCCTGCTTTTCCGCTTCGTCAAGTAATTTTTTGCCCCATCCTTTATTCTCGGAATCCTCACGTACAACTATCTTGAATGCGCCTTTTTCATCACCGCTTTTGGCTATTCCGAACAAGCCTACAATATCGCCTTTCTTATCGTAAGCAAGTATGGTGTCTGCATCATATTTTTCATCATACAATTTAACAAATGAGTTTGGCTTACCCTTTTGTTCGTAATCATAAGTTTCGGCAGGAAATTCGGGTTGCATCCAGTATTTTACACTACCTGCACTTTCAACGTCCTTTAAAGCAGTTTTAATTTTACCGCCTTTAGCATAACGAATATCGGGATTGTTACCATCAAATGTCGTGTTGCTTCCATCGGCTAATTTGATTTGGTTAGGATAAAAGACTAAAAAACTATCTCCAACACCTTCAAATTCATTTTTATATACTAACCCATCAACTTTTCCATTTACTTCTTTTAAAAATAAATCAATATTTTCCTTTCCTTTTTCAAACGCAAACCAATTGACATTTTTATTTGGATATAAATCTTTGAAAATTGTTGTTGGTAACCAATGCCTTCTATCCTTTACTCTTTTTATTTTTTTAATATTTAAAAAGCATTCATACGTTTTACTTTGAAAATTTGGGTTTCCATTTTTATCAACACCAAGTTCTTTATCTCTTATTTTGAAAGTTATATTTGTATCTGCTTGATTTAAATCGCCAAAATGTGAACCAATTTCATACGCATATTTTGTTTTAAAAACATTAAACGTCTTAAACTTATTTACCTTAGCGACATACGAATGATATACAACCAAAGGCTCACCATTTTCATCAATTACCTTAGAAGAATTTGCAGGGTCTTTTTCCCAATTCCCAAACCAATCTGTGAACCCTTTAGTTCGAACCAATTTGTGTTGTTGAGCATTAAGATTGCTTGGCTTTCCGTTTGGTGCTAATAACATATCCTTATCCATTTTTACATCAATACAAGTACCTTAAACGACATTTTCCCGTGTGGCATACCTTTGAACCTTGCTCTATCATAACTGAATGAATACTTGTCGGTATGATTAAACTGGGTGTGATATGATTTGCCAGTATTTTCTTCGGATGCTTTTTCAAACAACTGAACCAACCAATTCGCTGTATTTGGATATTTCAGTTTGTAGTTGTCGTATCTGTATTTACTTCCATCCTTTGCCGTGCTTATCGTACCCTTCGTATAGAAACTATGCTTTTTGATTTCATCAATTAGTTTCATAGTGTTTTCAAATTCATTTTCAACCTCGCCACCCTCTTTAAACTGAACATCTAAATCCCAATGACCATAATCCCCCGTTTCAGACATTTTACGTCTTGCTTCCTCAAAGGTGTACTTGATATATTTTTTAGGGTTATTTGTTTTGATATTACCAATTGCGTAATAAATAACTTTTGGTATAACCAATTGACGATTGTTTGAATAGTCGTAAACCATTGCATCATCTTCTACCCAAGCGTGTCCGTACTGAATACCCGATATTGCACCTTGCCCTGTTACTTCCGCATGAACTAAATAAGGTGTGCCGATAAAATCAAACTTGTTTTTTAGAAATCTGCTATCAATAACAATATTACCTGCCGCTTGGTAGCAATCTCCACCTTTGTTTGCCTTTTTTACTTTGCCACCATCAGCAAAACTCGGTGCATCGTGGTCGGCAAGTTCCGTGAATAGTTTATCTTCAAATCCTACCGAACCGCCATCAGCATATTTAAGTATGCCTTTTACTTTCAATTTAAAATAATCAGATGTTTTATCTACACCCCATTCTATGCTATTAGTATCAATTATGTCAAATGATTTCTTTTGAAGATAATTTACAATCGCATTTTTTTTAATTTCATTTACTCTACCATCAAGAATGAATATAACTGAATTATTTTTATTATCAATAAAATAGTTTTTAACGGCAAATTTATCAGTCAAATCATTATAAATGGTCATTATTTGAGTAAATTGCTCTCGGTCTTTTAGCGAATAAATATCACCTGCAATACCGCCATCTTCAAATTTTACTGATGATTCAATTGTAATAAAAATTCTATTGCCACGAATTGTATATCCTTTAATATATTTTGCAATAAAAGGCTTACTATCCAAACTTAAATAAGGTTGAATCCAAAGTGCAAAATTAAATCGCTCAATTTTTGTAAATTCCTTTTTCCTAAAAAACACAAGCAAATTACGTTCACTATCTAAAGTGTAGTCGTCTTTTAATATGTTTAAATATTTACCTTGTTTGTTCTGAAAGTCATTCCAAAATGTTATAAGTGCTTGGCTCAATTCTTTATCGTCCAATTCGTAAAAATCGGTTTTGACCTTACCGCCATCTCGCATTGATTCTGCCTTAATCTTGGCTTCTTGTTCAAGCATCTGCTTAGTCGGTTTTTTACCGCTACCCGCATTATCACGAATGTTATCCCACAAACCTCTTTGTGAATAACTACCATCGGCACGTTTCATTAGTTTACCGCCTTGCTCCATTAAGTTGTTTTTCTCAATCAAATCAATCAATTCATTAGGCGTAACATTGCTTGTGTCTATTTTTTTGCAATAATCAAAAGCATCGCACAATGTAGGTACTTTTCCTTTGCTTTCTTTAATGCTATAAAACACTAATCTATAATTACCATTAACCTTTTCAGCGTATTTTATTATTTCGCTTCCTTTAATTAGCGTTCCTTTTTTTTCGGGCTTAAATTCAACACTACCGCCATCTCTCATTGACTTAGGTTTCGCCTTAGACTTATTGATTTTGTCTTCAATAAGGTTTTTCATATAAGCCCAACCTTTGTTCACCTTACCGCCCCATTTTAGAACAGCAACTACACCTGCTATGCGAAAATCGTGTTGGTGTCTTGCAAGAAACGATTGCCACTTTTTATACATCCACTCTTCGCTATCTAACCAATATCCACGTTCAGCAACACGGCTTAAATTTTCAAATGCTGTGTTACCATATATATTACCGCCCAGTTTCCATATTTCGGGGTGGTTTGTTTTTATGTTTTTTGCATAAGTTAGAATCCACTTATTAGGTAGGTGATTTCTGTTAAACTCAATTATTTTACCGCCCTCTTCGTATTCGCTTGGGTCTTCGTCATGGGGGTCTACTGGTCTTTCAATAGGTACTCCATTACCTGCCGACTGGTTAATCTTAGAAAGTTCTTTCCAATATTTTTTTGATGCTTCCTTGTTTATAATAACTTCGCCACCTTCCAACTCTACGGGTTTTCCACCTGCATCTGTAACTTGTGCTTTTATACCGCCAACTGGGTTTCCGCTTTTGTCATTATGTGGCTTTCCTACTAAATTACCACCACGTTTTCCATTTGTTGTTTTCATATAATAATTTTCAAGCAACGCAAATCTATAATATATTTGCATACATTTCACAATATTATTTTAATTGTATGTTTGTGAAAGTGTACTAATATAAATCTATATTACATTTGTTTTAAAGCATTTACACTATGGCAGAAATTTCTTTACGCATTCCCGAAGCAGGTCTTGTATCTCCAAGTAATTGGCTAACTCGTCCTCAATTATCGGCACTACTTGTCGAAATTGATAAAAAATATCATAACTATATTGGTTTTGCAAGTCGCACTTCTCGTATTCCAAGAGAAATTATAATGTCGTTTATTGCGGTTGAATCGGGCGGTAATCCAACAGCAGGTGCTTCGGGGCATCCGACACAAGGTCTTATGCAATGGAATCGTGAATATGCAAAGTCGCAACTGGAAACAGAATTGGCGCAGGGTCGTATGTCCCCTGCCGAAAAATCTAAACTTGCAGAGTTTGGCATCATTTTCGATTCGAAAGGAAAGACAAGAGCGATTACGAATGCAGACCAGTTGAAGCCCGAACTAAATATTCTTATAGGTTCTATTATTTTAGGTCAGTTAATAGATACCAATTGGGGTACTGATGCAAATGGATTGCGATTAGATAGGATTATTTCTGTTTACAATGCAGGTGCATTTGGAGATACTGGTAAAAAGGCAAGATTAGGGAAGCACAAAAACGCTTCTGAATTAGCTGCTGACGTTAATCCAATATCAAGTGCATACATAAAGAAAATACTTGGTAAAGATGGAGCATTGCACGTAAACAAGGAAGATTCAATACAAAAATTGCTTGATGCTTTTAAGGGTTAAATAATTATTGAAATATAATTACACTTCCTTTGTAAGCCCATCTTTTTTCGGCTGTTTCCTTCCAAATGTGGCTATCATTTACGCAAAATGTATCTTTGATAGCTTTGGTTAAATTGTCGGTGTCGGGCTTCACCTTGCATGGCAAACCATTCATTGATTCCTTTTTCTTCGCACTCCACGAATCGGGCATAGGAATTAAAAAAAGAACGTCTAACACGGCTTGAATCTCAAACCGCATTAGATTTCCTTGTAGTTTAAGCAAGTCCTTATAAGCATAGTAACTTGTAACTGGCTTCCTTTGTCGCTTGTTAATGTCCTCATGGTTTGGATTTACACGCCACCTATCAGATTGTGTCATTCGGGGTGCTGCAAATGGCACTACGTCAAAAAGATAATAGCTGCGTTTTTGGTTTAGAACATAACGCTCCACTTCGTTAATTGCCAGTCTTTCTCCTTCGTGAAAAAAGTGCGTACCTAAACTACTTTTTACTCTCATTCGGGGTCTACGGATGAATGGTGAGTTATAATAAAGTTATTGTGGAATACAAAGGTGTATCTTGCTCTTTGCGTTACCAATTTTCCATTTTCGTAAAAACTAAATACGTAAACACCATTAGATACTATTGTTTTTGGTGAAAGAACACACCCGTTTGGGTTTGATTGTACGTTTGAAAAGTCAGCAACTAAATCGCATCTTAACCTATCCTTTTTTAGCAGGTTAAAAAAATATGTGATTATTTGTTGCTCGTTTATACATATCAATTCAAACGTGGGCAATAATATTGCATCTTCGTGATACATTGATGTTATAGAATCTACATCATGTCTGTTAAAATGGTGAACCCATTCAGCTAAAAGTGGATTTACTTTCATGGCTATTATTTTGTGAGTTTTAAATGTTCGTTTGTTTGTGTAAGTTCTATTTCGGGCATTTCCAGTTCTTCTAAAGCACTTATCTTTTGCGTTTCTTCAAATATCTCATAACCATCTTCGGTGCTTCGGATTTTTGTTCCTTTCCCATAGTCAAATTTATTATCTAATTCCATTACTTTGACAAGTGAATCGTTATCTACTTTCGGAAGCGTTTTGAAAAGCAATTTGATTGCAACCTTAGACTGCATTATATTGAAAACGTCCGTTCCATTGTTATAAGGTGAATAGTTGCTATTACCCGACTTGCTTAACCCTTGTATCTTATCCAGTTCGTTTTTATGTACTACTACGAACAATGGCTCAATACCTTCCATTTTGGCTATTGCATAAACTCCGATTAAATCACCTCTCTCGCCAACCATACATGGCTTGTGTTTGATAAATTCCTGCGTTCCATACTCATATTCAAAAACATCGTTTGAATAAACCGCTTGAATGCGAATACTCTTCATTTTTGGATTGCGGTATGCAATTTCAATTAGACCCTTGTAACCAATGATAGGTGTGGCTTCGGTGTTTCCTTTCGTCTTATATGGCAGGATATATCCAAAACCTTCGGGTGTGTTAAATGGTAGTCCTATTTCGGCAAAGTAAAGGATGCTACCAAATAGCGATTGCGGTGTGCAGTTTAGCAGTTCGGGTGTTTTCTTTACGGCATTTACTACCTTAACCATAAACTCTTCGGGAGATATACCATATTTCTTTCCCAGTAGGTTAATGATTGAATTTTTGTACTTGTCCAATGTATTCTCAAAGGCTACAATTGGGCTTTTCTTTTGTTGCGTAACAATTTGTGTTTCAGTTTCCATTCTTATTTATGTTTAGTTTGTTTTGGTTTTTCGTCAATATATCCTTCTGCATACAAGTAGTTAATAAATTCATTGTAAATCATTTGAGTATATTCACAATTTACTTTTTGGTATTTAATTTTAATATGATTATCGTCATATACTTTTATTTTGCCAACTGAAACACTAATTTCATAAACATTACCTATTAAACTATATTCAAGTCTTTTCAGATAATCTTTTGTAAACAATACACCTTTAGTTGGGAAACCTTCTTCTACATCATTAGCAATAATGGTGATGGTTTCTTTGTTTTTTTTGATTAAAGAAAATCGCTCTTCAATTGTTTTAAACACCCAAAATAAACCTTCTTTTCCGCTTTCCGTTGTATTTATTTGAGTGCTTTCAGACCTTCCATCGGGCATTGTGAATGTTAATGTGTATTTCATTATTTCAATATTTTGATAAGTTCAGATTGAAAATTAGCGACTTCAATTTTGTCGTTGTTAATAATTAGAATATTGCGCTCCTTAATTTCATTAAGAATTTTCAAGTCAAATCTTTTTGCATTATCATCATAATATTTTAACATCAGATATGATTGCTGACTTGTTATGCCTAAATAATCTGATAATAAACATACGCCAATTGGTGCAATAGTTTGATGGGCGTTTTTAACTTTTTTACTTCCATTATATCCGATTAAACATAAACTCTTTATGTTGGGTACTTGTATGCCAAAATCAGAAAATATAGATGTAGATTCAAAATAATAGCAATAACCATTATTCATTATTGATTCTGATTTCTTTATAAAATCAATACAATCGTTTTGACTTAATACCATCATTCCAATATTTTTATTAGTTCGGATTGCTGAATAGTTTCTAATGCGGTGTCAAGGCTTCCAAGAACGTAACTCTCTTTTAATATTTCAAACTCTACATAATCGCACCAATAACTATTATCTAAACTCCACTTGATTAAGTCCAATGCCATTCGGTATTGCTGCCTTCCATACTCAACCATATCATCATTTAAAACATACAAACTTGATTGGTATGGTGCTTGTTTTTCAATAGCAGCAAAGACGTAGTTTTCACGTTTGAGAAAGTCTAAATAGAATGCAGCACTAATAGAATACCCGTATGAGTAAACATCGCTCTTAAACCTTTTTGGGCTTGATTCAATGCAGGACTTAATATCTACTATGGTGCTTTTTGACTTTGGCAAAATGTCGGGTCTTAAGCGAATGCTTAATCCAGTAGTTGCATCAATAGTATAGCAGGAAACCTCGTAGTATGAATCGTTAAGCAATTCCATAAACGTATGGTTGTTCTTTACGTTTACCGCCATTTCAAGCACCATAGCATATTCATCTTCAAACAAGATAGTTTTACCTTCTGCCAATTCGTTAAACTTGGCAAATGATTCCTTACCCTCCTTTGTTCGTTTGTCAAATTTAGGTGCTACCAAGTAGTTTGAATTAAACAACTGGGGTTCAAGTATCATTTCGTGAACAGCCGAACCGATTGCAAAATGTCGTTGGTTTTCATCCTTTACCTTAGTATACTTATCATAGAAAAACATCTTAGGACTTTTCAGAAAGTTCTTAATATCGGATGCTGAATAGTAATCTACCTTTCCCAAGTATTCTGCGAAGGTGTCCTTTACATACTGAATTTGTTGTACTTCTATCATGCTTTCTTATATTTCTTTTTGTTGTTTTTAACAAGGAATCCGTATTTAACCAATTTGTTGAGCGTTTTACTGGCATACATAGAGCCACCTGCCCGTGCGTTTTCTCCATATCTTTCAATGCAGTATTTGTCGCCAATTTTAGATGAATCTACCCAACCAACATATTCTTCAACTATTTCAAGCATCCTTTTTTGCTTTTTAGTTAGTTGCTCCCGTGTTGGTTCAAATGTTTCAATTTGGCTTTCAATGACCACCGCTTTAATCTCTATTTCTTCAACGTCAATATCGGTTTCATAAATAGGCGATTTTTGTTTTTCGCTATGAAATAGCCAAGAAAAATAGTCAATGATTGCTTGATAGCTTGATTTGAATGATTCTCTAATAGTTGTTTTCATGTTTATTGATTTGATTGGATTGGTTTATAAATAAAGACCTCTTCTACTGGCTTGTTTAACGCTTCTGCTATCTTGAATGCTGTTGGTAGTGAAATGCACCGCCTTTGCCCGTTTATTATTCTTGAAAGGTGTGATGTATCGCCACCCAATGATAAATCAGCAAGTTCTATTTGCGACATTCCTATATCGTCTAAAATTTGTCTTATTCTGTTGCCGTGAATCTTCTCTTTTGCTTTCCTCTCCTTAATCATTGCTTGTTGCTTTATTTTCATTTATAACAATTCCAGTATTCTCATATTTCTTTGATAGTTCTGTATTGAAAATACCTTTTATTGTTTCAATTTCTAAATCTGTAAAATTTATACCCAACAGATATTTTGTGCATCCCTTAATCTTTATTGCCGTGAATGTATTCAAGTCAAGATTAAATACCCCTTCTTCACCAATCAGAACTTCAATATCTTCTAAAATTGAATCTATCTTTAAGTCAATTTTTGATTGCAACTCTTTAACATCATTTTTAATATCGGTATCATAAAATAAGTAATTCGTTATTTTTTTATGTGCGTGAATTACCGATGTATGGTCTTTATTAAAGTATGAGCCGATTTTTGCTAATGTTAAATGCTTTGTATTCTCCTTAATCAAGTACATACATAAATACTTGTGATAAACGCTTTCTTTGGTTCTTAATTTCAATAGTTCAAAGCCATCTTCCAGTTGAAAATAGTTCTTCACGATGTGTATAACGTGCGGTGTTATCATTAACTCCTGCTGCATTATCAAATACTCAAACGGCTTCTTAACTTCAAAATGGAGTTTCTTCATTATAACTTTCAAATTGCGATTCACTATTCTGATTAAACGATATGCTTGTGTTTTGTTGTACAAATGTACTATTTAATTCATTCGTACTATTAGGTGATGAAAATAAATTTGTCAACTTAGTTTGAGCATGAATAAACTTCAATGGTATTTCGCCCAGTTCCCCGTTTCTATGTTTTGATATGAGCAACACAAATAAACCGCTTGTATCATATTCAGTCCCCCCCACTTCGTATGTATCTATTCCGTAATATTCGGGGCGAAAGCAAAACATAACCATATCAGCATCTTGTTCGATTTGACCCGATTCACGAAGGTCGCTTAGTTGTGGTCTTTTATCATTGCCCCTTGTTTCGACTGCACGGCTCAACTGACTTAATGCAATAACTGGAATGTTCAATTCCTTTGCAATTCCTTTTAGCCCTCTTGAAATTTCTGCAATTTCGTGTTCCCTGCTATTAGTCTTAATACCCGACCTCATTAACTGCAAGTAGTCAACAATTATCAATTGCACATTATTTTCTTTAACAAGTTTACGTGCCTTTCCTTTTAAGTCTAACAAAGATATGTTTGGTGTATCATCAATGTAAATAGGGGCGTTGTTGAGTTTATCAGCGTTTCTTTGAATGGATTGTATCTCGTCTATGTTCAATTGCTTTTTAACAATACGTCCTACATTGACTTCTGACAAGTAAGATTGCATCCTTGAAACAAGTTGTTCGCTGCTCATTTCAAGAGAAAATATTGCTATTGGTATATTCTTTTCAATTGCAGGATTCATAGCCATTGAAATAGCTGCTGCGGTCTTTCCCATGCTTGGACGACCTGCAAGTATAATCAAATCGCTTTTTTGCCATCCGTTTGTTACATTGTCAAGCATTGTTAATCCAGTACCAACACCTGCCATCCTACCACTCTTTAAATTCTCTAAAGACGTATTTACAATTCTGTTATGAATAGCACCAACTTTGTCAACTTGATATGTTATTACATTCTTAATAGCATTGTCAAGTTCTAATTGCGTTAAAGCAAAAAGATTAAATACGTCTTCATTGTTTTCAAAAGACTTTCTTAATGAATTACCACATACTTGAATTAATAGTCGCTTTAAAGCCGTTTCTTGTAAAATTTTAAAATGAAATTCAAAGTTTTGTGTAGATGCGACTAAATTAGTAAGACCAGTTATGTAGGTAATTGGAAAATCATTTGTTGTTTTCCGTACCTCTTGTACTATCGTCATTAAGTCAATTCCAATACTTTTGTAGTAAAGGTCAATTATTGCGTTTGCTATTATCTTATTGCTTTGGCTAAAAAACAAAGATTCATTAAAGTCTTGAATGCAGTTATGAATAATATCTTTGTCAAGGATAATAGTTCCCAGTACAACAGATTCCAATTCTGCATTAGAAGGTGGCATCATTGAATTAAAAGATTCAAGACTTGTATTATCCTCTTTCTTTGTCCATTGTTTTTTCATCGTCCTAATATCTTTGATGTTGATTTAAATGATTCACTTGATACCTTGTCTTTGTTATAAGCAATCCAGTAGAGAAAATGCTTTTTACATTCCTGCTCATTTGGATATTTCGTTTCTAACGCTGCTTGTTCGTCAAAAAATAATTTCATTAACTTAATCACTTGTTGTTTTGCAATCTTGTTCTTCATAGCGCACAATTCAATTAGCTGATGC
>Ga0114962_10003653_pt1 | contig 12403 bp, 9 predicted proteins | sample C_130820_MF_Meta_FD_87017 | JGI IMG/M metagenome (GOLD analysis project Ga0114962, IMG submission 87017) | Freshwater microbial communities from Lake Croche, Canada to study carbon cycling - C_130820_MF_MetaG | ecosystem: Environmental > Aquatic > Freshwater > Lake | place: Lake Croche, Canada... | reverse complement strand
TTGCCGTCTTTGTCGATGGCCTCCACCGTCACCGCCGTGCCCACCATGACCACAATCAAAGGTCTGGCGAGGCCTTGGGCCAGCATGCGTTGGCGCGCACCAATCATCGCCACCCAGCGGTCCGAGCCCAAACGGGTCGGATGGTCATAGCCGTTGTACAAACCTGCCTCTGCCACACTGGAGACTACCCATTGCGGCGAAACATCCCACAATTCCATTTGTTCTTGAACTCGGCGTTTGACTGCATCGCCGGCCACCACGCAACCGATCATCCGAACGGGCGCGGGCAGATCAGCCCAAGGGCCTTCGGAGAGTCGTTCAATGTTTTCAAGAAACTCCGCACCATGGGCCAACACCTTGGCTTCAGGATGAGGGTTTTCATAAAGCGCCCATTTCAAACGGGTGTTGCCAACGTCTAGGGCCAGTATGTTCATCGCAGGATCATCATGAATTTCACGTTCCCCATTATCACCCTACCCGTGCATGCCAGCGCCCATGAACGGGGGCGCCTGTACGGTGTTGCGGCAGCGCCTCAGATTCGCCACAGTGTGTTGACTTACGCCAAGATGTTTGCCTGCTGCGGCATCGATTGGGCCCAGGCTGGCCAACGCGCACGCCAATATGCCCCCGTGATCAGCGCCCTCGACCCTTTGCTGATGCAAGAGATGCAAGGCATTGCGGACGGCAGCGGCTGGCAACTGCACGACATCTTGGCCCTGAATTGCCGTACCGAAATATTGCCCCCCACCTTTCTCAGCGACGACACCCACCCCGCAGCTGCCGCTCTGGCCGCCAATCGGCTGGCCGGCCTGCCCGACTGGGAACCAGACCAACCGCTGGATCCTCACTTGCAAGACGGTGAATGCACGGCCATGGCGGTGCAAGGGCGGGTCAGTGAAGACGGCCACACCTGGCTGGCGCAAAACTGGGACTGGATCGGGCGCCAGCGCGCTGCGCTGGTGATTTTGAAAACCCACGACGCGCGTGGCCGCGCCCTGACCACCCTGACCGAAGCGGGCATGCTGGCCAAAATTGGCATGAATGCCGCTGGTTTTGCCTTGGGCCTGAACATCTTGCGCTCGACCCGTGACGGCTTGAAGCCAGGGGTGCCGGTGCACATCGTGCTGCGCCATTTGCTGGGCTGCGACTCGGTGGCCCATGCGCGCGAACGCCTGACACAGATGGCCACGCTGGGCTTTGGCGCAGCGTCCAACATTCCCTGCGCGGATGCGCAAGGGGAGGTGGCCTGTTTTGAAATTGCCCCGGCAGGCTGGGCCGAACTGAAACCCGATAACGGTGTGGTGATCCACACCAACCACTTTATGTGCGACCCTTTGCTGGGTGAGCAGTCCCCGATGGGTTTGGCCTTGTCCAGCCAACCGCGACTGAACACAGCCGCTCAGCATGCGGCGCAAACTGGTCTCAACTTTGAGAAGCTTCAGGCTTTTTTACGTGATGAGTCAGACGGCTTTTTATCGATCTGCCGCAACCCCGATCCGGCCCTGCCCCCTGAGGGTCGGGTAGAAAGCGTGGCCGGTATTGTGATGAATACGCAGACCCGCCAAATGTGGATTGCCCCCGATGTGCCCAGCAAAGTGGCCTTCCAGGCCATTGCGAACGACTGGACTTGAGCTCAGCTGCCGCTGCCCGTCACCAATTGGGCTTTGCGGATCGCGCTCTGGGCGTCGGCATCGCTCATATTGGCCGGTGCTGCTGCGCCCACTTGCAGCAGCAAGCCCAGTACCTTGGAGCCATGTTCAATGGCAATGGAGCCGTATTTGATGTCGCCTTGCACCAGGCAATCGGCGTGCAACTCCACGCGTTCATGCGCATGGATATTGCCTGATACTTTGCCGGCCACCACCACACGCTGCGCCACGATATCGCCTTGTACTTCACCCGTGGCGCCAATCACCACGGTGATCGACTCTTCTTTGGAGGATTCGATATTGCCCACCACCTTGCCATCGATGCGGATGCTCTCGAGCAACACCAAGCGACCGTGGATGGCTGTGTTTTTGCCAATCAGGGTATCGAACTTTTCGGGCAGCGCCTTAAAGGTGGTGCTTTTGTTTTTGGCGAACTTGCTGAACATACAGAATCTCCAACGAAAAATTAAAGAGCGTTACTTCCGCAAAACGGCCAACACCTGGGTCGGGTTGATGGGTTCGTCCTTGTACATGATCTCGTAATGCAAGTGGGGACCGGTCGATCGGCCCGTATTGCCCAAGGCACCCAGCACTGCCCCGCGTTCTATTCTGTCACCTTCGACCACTTTGCGCTGACTTAAATGGGCGTATCGGGTTTGAAAGCCCTGGGCGTGACGTACTTCCACCATATTGCCGAAAGCCCCAGACCACTCTGACTTGGTCACCACACCGGCAGCCGAAGCCATCACCGGCGTGCCCACAGGACTGACAAAGTCCAAGCCTTCATGGGCGCTGGGGCGATGGGTGATCGGGTCCAAGCGCACGCCAAACGTACTGCTGACCCGGGCGCTGCCCTGAATAGGTAAAGCCGTGGGAACCGTTTTGAGCCACTCAATTTCCTGTGACCACCGTTGATGGAGTAAATCGACCGTTCGCCCTAATTCACCGGCTTCTTGACTCGCACGTTCCAGCCGCACACCCAAATCGGCACGATGGAAATAATCTAAAGAGATGGCTTTGAAAGGCCCCCCTTTGCCATCCATGGCCGAAACCGCTTCGGCCGTGATGCCTTTGTGCAAACTTTCAATCTTGTTCAAAGCCGCTATTTCGTTTTTGTCGGCTTCGATCTTTTGCACATGGCTCAGCACAGTTTGGAGTCGGGTATTGAGTTCTTCGAGCTTTTCACGGTAGCCCTCCTCCAGGCGCTGTTGCTCACGGACACTGGTCACCCCGCCCAAGCTCTGCGCCAGACTGGGGTCGATCTCAATAGCCACCCGCAACCCCACCCAATGAAATGCAAAACCCAGAACCACCAGCAGAGCCGCCACGGCACCCGTAGCAGCAATCATGGTTCGAGCCGTGATGGAAACCGTTTGAACGCGAGCCGTCAGCCCCGAAACCCAAATGAGTTGCATGAATCTGCTTTCATTAACTTGGAAATGGAGAATCCATTCTAGATGAAAGTAAATTCATTAAAACTAATAAAATTATTATTGTGAATCCTAATTAATTCATTTTTGGGAAAATTATTTTGCGGGTATTTTCATACGCTTTGGAGGCGCGCAATACCATGGCATCGCCAAACATCGGGCCGACGAACTGCAAGCCCATGGGCAAGCCATCTCGGGTCAAACCACAGGGAATGGTCGAAGCCGGTTGTTGCGTCAGGTTGAAGGGGTAGCTGAACGGGGTCCAACCCAGCATGGATTCGGGACTCAAGGGACTGTGGCCCGCAGGCAGCGCATCAAAAGCCGGGATGGACACGGCAGGCGTCACCAGCAAATCAAAACGCTGCATGAACTGACGCATCTGACTACCGAGCACCCCGCGGCGCTGGTTCAGTTGCTGAATGTCCAGCGCAGACAAGCGCGAACCCAGTTCGGCCTCGGCCTTGAAATCAGGGTCGGCCAGACTTTGCTGCTCGGCGTTCAAGGTGTTCCACACCGTCCAGGCGCCCAAGAACCACAGGCCGGTGGTGATGTCCAAGGGGTCCTCAAAGCCGGGGTCAATCTGCTCGACGTGCGCGCCCAAGTCTTGCAGCACCTTGACCGCCTCGGCCACCGCTGCGGCAATTTCGGGGTGCACGTTTTTCGCATAACCCAGGGTGGGCGAATAGGCGATGCGCAAGCCTTTGATGCCGTCATTCAAGCCGGCGGTGTAATCCACCGCGTCTTCGGGCAGGGAAGTCCAGTCCCGGGCGTCAGGGCGCTTCATCACGTTCATCATCAGCGCTGCGTCTTGCACGCTCATGGTGTGCGGTCCCAAATGAGCCACCGAACCAAAGGGCGAGAGCGGATACGCCGGCACGCGACCGAAACTGGGCTTGAGGCCAAAGTTGCCACAAAACGCGGCCGGTATGCGCACACTGCCCGCGCCATCGGTGCCCACACCAATCGGACCCAGGCCGGCCGCCACGGCCGCCGCCGTGCCGCCCGAGGAGCCGCCCGGGGTTTTGTTCAGGTTCCAGGGGTTGCGGGTGATCCCGGTGGCGGGCGAGTTGGTCTCGCCTTTGCAACCGAATTCGGGGGTGGTGGTTTTGCCCAGCAGCACCGCGCCGGCCTCGCGCAGACGGGCCGTCACAGGCGCGTCGACGTCCCACGGCTGATCCGGGTTCACGGTGCGGCTGCCGCGCAAGGTCGGCCAACCCTTCGTCAAGATCAGGTCTTTGATGGTGGTGGGGACACCTTCCAAGGTGCCCACGGGCGCACCAGTGGCGCGGTGGGCTTGCCAGCGTGCTTCGCTCACCTGGGCGCTTTTCAAAGCCGCCTTTTCGTCAAGCAAACAAAAAGCATTGATCTTTGGATTGACCCACGCGGCGCGGGCCAACACGGCTTGCGTGACTTCGACTGGCGAGGCTGCGCCGCTGCGGTACAAACCGATCAAGGTGTCTGCACTGAGCTGGGTCAGGTCGGAGGTGGGGTCTTGGCTCATGGTCGGGTCCTTGTCTTGGGGTTGAGTTTTTTCCAGGGCAAATCGCCCGGATCGGCGGCCATGGGGCCGGGGGCTTTGGCCACCAGCACATGGCTGGCGATGGGGGTGAAATCGGCGCGGAAATGGTTGGAGCTTTTGACCACCACCACCTTCATGTTTTCGGGGTGAATGCCCACGGTACGAAACAGCTCACGGTCCAGCATTTGCATCTTGCCGCTGGCCACGGCGACGTAAATACCTTCGATTTCCAGACATGCGCTAGGGCCCATCTGGATGGTCGAGCCAGTCATCATCGGGCCTTTGAGCTGACAGGCACCCGCGCTGATGGCGCGCACCGTGAAGCGCCCTTGCACCGGCGGATCGCTCAGGTCGCCACTGAAAATCGGCACGGCCTTGCCCACACTCATTTCCAGTTGGGCGCCCACGCCCGCCTCACAGGCTTTGCGCGCGGCTTCGGGATCGACCAGCAGGCCCAGCGCAATTTGCTGCGGAAATCTGTGGCCCGCTTGCTGCTGCAACAAGGCGTGCAGCATGCCCGTGGTGTTGCTGTCCCCGCCGGCTCCGGGGTTGTCTTGGGTGTCGGCCAGCACCACCGGTGCAGCTTCAACGGCCGCCCAAGCCAAGGCCTGGGTCACGGCTTCACGGGCGCTTTGCCATTCGGGTCGCCACTGCTGCGGCTCTACAGCTTGCGCATACAAGCGCTCAACCGCCAACTTCGCCTGGGCGCCATGGGCCCAAATCACCGGGCCGCATTCGTCAAAGTCAGACGCGGGAAAGCCCATGCAAAAACTCAGCATGGCCCCATGCTCACGGTCCAGCGCGATCAGCTGTTCATACAGGTCTTGGGCTGGCGCCATCCAAGTGCTTTGCGCATTGAGCGAAATGAGAAAGGGCAAGCGCAGTACATGCAGCGGCTCTTTGCGCCCCAGTTGCAAGCGCCGCTGCAGCAAGCGCGCCGCCAACTCGCCGGTGGCGGCCATGTCCACATGCGGGTAGGTGCGGTAAGCGACCAGGCCGTCGGACTCGCGCAGCATGCGGGCGGTGACATTGGCGTGCAAATCCAGGCTGGCCACGATCGGGATGTGCGGCCCCACCAGTTGGCGAATGCGGGTGATCAATTCGCCTTCACTGTCGTCGGCATGTTCGGCCACGGCGGCGCCGTGTAAATCCAAATACACACCGTCCAATCCCTGCGCCAGCGCGGCGCGCACATCGCCCAAAATCGCTTGGCTGATGCGCTCAAACGCGTCTTGCGTCACATAGGACGATGGCGAGGCCCCGGCCCAGGCCGAGGGCACCAGTGTCCACTGCAAACGCCGCGCCTCGTCCATGAAGCCGCCCATGGGAATGTTCACCCCGGTGAGCAAGTCCACCATGGCTTGGCCACGCACAAAGGCCGGAAACGCCTCGCCGGTGTTGAAGGCCGCCCAGTCGGCCAGACTGGGGGCAAAGGTGTTGGTCTCGTGCTGGTAGCCAGCAATCAAAATGCGCGTCATGGCAACGCCTTGGTATGTGGACGGTTGTAAAAGCTCAGATCAGAAAGCCGCCGGTGCGGCGTCAAACAATTTGCGGGTGTAGGGGTGTTGCGGGTGGGCGTACAAGTCGACCGTGCGGCCCTGCTCCACCATCTGCCCCTGGTGCATCACAATCACGCTGTCGCACAGCTGCGCGGCCACACGCAGATCGTGGGTGATGAACAGCATGCCCAAACCGAACTCGGCCTGGATCTCGCGCAGCAGACTCAAAATTTGGGCCTGCACGCTCACGTCCAGCGCGCTCACGGCTTCATCGGCCACCAGCACCTTGGGCTGACAGGCCAAGGCCCGCGCAATCGCCAAACGCTGTCGCTGGCCGCCGCTGAACTGGCTGGGATAGCGGTCCAAGGCCTCCACCGGCAAGCGCACCTTGTGCATCAACGCCTGCGCCATGGCCCAAGCCTGGGCTTTGGGCATGCCGAAGTTGACCGCGCCTTCGATGATGGACTGGCCCACGGTGCGGCGCGGGTTGAGAGATCGGTTCGGGTCTTGGAACACCACCTGCACCAGACTGCGCAGCGGGCGCAAACGCCCTTCGGGCAGCAGCGCAATGTCATGCTCGCCCCATTGAATTTGACCCACGGTAGGATCGATCAAACGGATCAAACAGCGCGCAAAAGTCGACTTGCCCGAACCCGATTCGCCCACAATGCCCACGGTTTCACCGGCACGAATTTGTACGCTGGCGTCCTGCAAGGCCTGGGTTTCATGGGCACGCCCCATCCAGTCGCGGCTGATGTAGGTTTTGCCCACCTGCTGCCCGCGCAGCAAGGCAGGGCCTGTGGGTTCAGGCCGGGCCGGTGGCGGCGTCATGCCCGGTACGGCGGCCAGCAATTGCCGCGTGTAGTCGGCCTGGGGGCGTTTGAGCACCTGTTCACAGGTGCCAGATTCGACCGCCAGACCTTGGTGCATGACCAGCACATCATCGGCAATTTCAGCCACCACGCCCATGTCGTGGGTGATGAACAGCACGGCCACGCCCTGCTCGGCTTGCAGCTGCTCAATCAACTTCAAAATTTCTTTTTGTGTCGTCACGTCCAGCGCGGTGGTCGGCTCGTCGCAAATCAGCAACACGGGTTTCAAAATGACCGCCATGGCGATCACGATGCGCTGGCGCTGACCGCCGCTCAATTGATGCGGGAAGCTGCGCAAAATGCGCTCGGGTTCGGGCAGGCGCACGCTTTCAAACACACGCAGCACCTCGGCGCGGCGCTTTCCTTGGGGCCAATCGGTGTGGGTGGCGAGCAACTCGTCGACCTGATCGCCGCAGCTCATGACCGGGTTCAGGGCCGTCATCGGCTCTTGAAACACCATGCCCATGACGCGGCCGCGCAAATCGCGCAAGCGCGAAGGCGTGGCGTCGAGCAAAGACTCGCCTTGCAGCAATACCTGGCCGTGGTCGGGCTTCAATTCACGCGCCAGCAGTCCCATGACGGTGGTCGCCATAACGGATTTACCAGAGCCCGACTCGCCCACCACACACAGTGTTTTGCCAGGCGCAATCGTCAGGCTGATGCCTTGCACCGCATACTGCCGGTCGCCGCCCACAGGCAAAGCCACCGACAAATTTTGAATGGCCAAAACAGGGACTGTCATCAAGACCCCCGCTTGGCAAATTTGGGGTCCAGCACATCGCGCAAGCCGTCACCCAACAAGTTCACGGCCAAGACCGTGGGCACCAAAAACAAAGCCGGGTACATCACGTTGCCGGGGTATTGGCTGAACTGCACCCGGCCCTCGGCCATGATGTTGCCCCAAGTGGGAATATCGGGCGGCAAACCCAGGCCCAAGAAACTCAGAATGGCTTCGGTCAACACCGCCGAGGCCGCGACAAACGTGCCTTGCACGATCAAGGGCGCCATGGCGTTGGGCAAGATGTGGCGAAACAAAATCACGGGTGTGGGCGTGGCCAAGGCGCGTGCCGCTTCCACAAACGGCTCTTCGCGCAAGCTCAGCACCAGGGCGCGCACCAAGCGGGTGACGCGCGGCACTTCAGGGATGGCAATCGCCACCACCACGGTGGTGATCGTGGCGCCCAAGGCCGCCACCAAGGCGATGGCCAGCAAGATCGCAGGGATCGCCATCAGGCCGTCCATCACGCGCATCAAGATGGCGTCCAGCGTGCGAAAGTAACCGGCCAACATGCCCAACCCGCCGCCCAGCACCAAAGACAATACGGCCGTGCAAGAACCCACCCACAATGACACCCGCGTACCGTAGATCACGCGGCTGAGCAGGTCGCGGCCAAAACTGTCGGTGCCCAACCAAAACGTGTGTTGCACCGAGGTGCCGTCGAGCAAAGCAAACAAGCCTGCATCGCCAGCGGCCTTGTTGATGAAATTGGAATCCATGGCGGACGGATCGACCGTCCCCAAAAAGGGCGCCAAGGCGGCCACCAGCAACATCAAGCCCAGCACCGCCCCGCCAAAACGCACCGAGCCATTGGCCAGCAAACGTTGATATGCGTTCATCAGTAACGAATCCTCGGATCTAAAAACAAATAACTCAGATCCACCAGCAGGTTGACCATCACATAACTCACCGAGAACAACAGCACCAAGCCTTGAATCACCGGAAAGTCCCGATTCAGCACCGCGTCCACAGTCAGCGAACCCAAGCCAGGAATGGCAAACACCGTCTCCGTCACCACCACCCCACCGATCAATAACGCAATGCCAATGCCAATCACCGTGACGATGGGCACAGCCGCGTTCACCAGCGCATGGTGCAGCAACACGGCGCGCTCAGTCAGGCCCTTGGCGCGGGCGGTGCGAATGTAGTCTTCGGTCAGGGCTTCGGACACACTGGCCCGCGTCACTCGGGCGATCAAGGCCACGTAAATCATGGCCAAAGTCATCCAAGGCAAGATCAACTGACGCATCCAGGCCCAAGGGCCAGCGCCGGCCGGGCCGAGCAAACTTTTATAGCCTTGCACCGGCAACCATTCGAGCCGAATGGCGAACAGGTAAATCAACAAATAACCGATCACAAACACCGGAATCGAAAACCCAGCCACTGAAAAACCAGACAGCAAACGGTCCAGCCAACCGCCCAAGCGCCAAGCGGCCAAGGTGCCCAGCGGCACGGCGATCAAGACAGCAAGAATCACGGTGCCCACCGCCAGCGCAAGCGTGGGCTCGATGCGCTGGGCGATCAACTCGGTGACCGGCTTACTCAGGTAAAAGGAATAGCCCAAGTCCCCTTGCAAGACACGACCGATCCAAATGCCGTATTGAACCGGGATGGAACTGTCCAGCCCCAGCTGGGTGCGGATTTGGGCGATGTCTTCGTTGGTGGCATTGTTGCCGGCAATGGCCGCAGCCGGGTCTCCTGGGGCCAGCCTCAAAATGAGGAAGACCACCAAGGACACGACCAGCAAGACCGGCAGCACCGCCGCGATGCGGCGCAGCAGGAAAGAGAGCATCTATGAAGCCTGACTCAGTTTTTCTTGATGTTCCACATCACTGGAATACCCGGGGTTTGCAAGACGCCCGATACATTGTTTCGCATCGCCGAGGGGCTCTGGTACTGGCCCAATGGCGCATGGGTAGCCGTTTCAAAAGCCACACGCTGAATTTCGCTGGCGATTTTCTTTTTCTCTTTGGGATCGACCGTGCGCGCAAAGCGATTTTTCAGGTACTCCAAACGGGGCTCATCTTGCCAGCCAAACCAGCCGTTTTGGCCTTTGGCATTGAACATCTGCATGGTCAATGGCGTGGAAATATCACCCGCAGTCCAAGCCGTCAGGAAGGCGCTCCAGCCGCCATTGGCAGGTGAGTCTTTCTTTGCACGGCGAGCCAACAGGGTGGCCCAATCCATTTGCTGGAAATCCACCTTGAAACCGGCGGCCTCCAATTGCTGCTTAGCCACCAAAGGTAACTTGGCAATGGAAGCCAAATCGGTCGGGCGCATCAGCAAAACCGGGGTGCCGTCGTAGCCTGCCTCTTGCAACATTTGCTTGGCTTTGGCGGGGTTGGCCACGCCAGTGAAATAGCCGGTGTCTTCATCACCATAGGCTGTGCCGCAAGGGTACATGCTGCGGCACAAACGGCCCAACTCGGGAACACCCACCTGGGTGTTGATATAGGCCTGCTGGCCCATGGCCACCATGGCCGCTTGGCGAATTTTCACGTTGTTGAAGGGCGCATGCAGGTGGTTGAATCGCATGATGAACTGCAATCCGGCGGGGAAGAAGTCTTCGACCTTGACGCCCTCTGTCTTCTTGAGCGTTTCATACTGCTCAAAACTGGGCTGCTCGATCATGTCGACTTCGCCTGCTTTCAAAGCGTTGAACTGGGTCTGTGGATCGCGGATGATCACCCACTCGACGCGGTCAAAATTCACAGGGTGACCACCAGCCACACCACTGGGGGCTTCGCTGCGTGACTTGTATTTGGCGTTGCGGGTGTACACCACCAAGGCACCGGGCTTGAATTCGTCGGCCTTGAACACAAAAGGTCCGGAGCCAATATGCTCTTTGATTTGTTCAGCACCAGGCGTTGCGGCAATCCGCGCGGGCATGATGAAAGGCACGTTGGACGATGCTTTGCCCAGGGAGTCGAGCATGATGCCGCAAGGCTGGTTCAACACAATTTTGAAGGTGTTGGCGTCCGGTGTTTCGTAGGCAGTGATGAAGGTGGTCAAAATGCCGCCCATGGCATCGCGAGTGGCCCATCGCTTGAGCGAGGCCACCACGTCGGTGCTGGTGACCGGCTTGCCGTCATGGAACTCCAAGCCAGCGCGCAATTTGAAAGTCCAAGTCAACTCGTCTTTGGACACTTGGTAACTGTCCACCATTTGCGGCTTGATGGCGCCTTTGGCGTCTTCAGAGAACAGCGTGTCGTAAATCATGTACGCATGGTTGCGCGTGACATAGGCGGTGGTCCAGATCGGGTCAAGCACCGTCAAGTTGGCATGCGGAACAAAGCGAAAAACCTTGTTGGGCGGAGTTTGCGCCATCGCGGGGCTCAACCAACTCAAGCCGAGCACGGTGGCTGCGGTCAATAGGAAACGTCTTTTCATTTTCAATTCTCCAATTCCGAAAAACAATGGGGTCATGATGGCACTGCCCCCCCTTGGCCATCGTCATCTTTGCGCAAATTCAGCACGGGGTTTCCACCGATGGTCGGATGGCGCCATCACGATTCCATAATGTAAACCTTTAGCTGAAGCCCTTTTCATCATGGTCTACCCTGAGATCTCCGCCAACGAACTGTCGCAAGCCATTCATTCCAAGCAAGTGTCGTGCCGCGAGGTCATGCAAACCACGCTGCTGCAGATTGCCCAACACAACCCCCAGAGCAATGCCTTGGTGAGCCTGGCCGATGAGGGGGTCCTGCTGCGCCAGGCCGATGAACACGATGCGCAATTGGCCAAAGGCGAGTCCATGGGCTGGATGCATGGCATGCCTCAAGCGATCAAAGATGTCACCAATGTGGCTGGTTTCCGCACCACTTTGGGCTCCCCCTTGATGCTCGATGTTGTTGCCACGAAAGACGGCCTCATGGCCCACCGCATGAGAGCCAGTGGCTGCATCGTGATCGGCAGAACCAACATACCCGAATTAGGCCTGGGTTCGCACACGTTCAATGAGGTCTTTGGTGCCACGCGCAATGCATGGGATTCGAGCAAATCAGCCGGCGGCAGCAGCGGTGGCGCGGCGGTGGCGGTGGCGCAGCGCATGTTGCCGGTGGCCGACGGCTCCGACGTCATGGGCAGCCTGCGCAACCCGGCAGGCTGGAACCATATTTTTGGACTGCGCCCCTCGCAAGGGCGCGTGCCCGCAGTGCCCGCGCAAGACATTTGGATTTCACAAATAGGCACCGAAGGCCCGTTGGGGCGCAGCGTGAAGGATGTGGCCATGTTGCTGTCGGTGCAAGCGGGCTATCACCCGGCCTCTCCCTTGTCGATCGCCCAAGACGGCCAGGCCTTTACTGCACCACTGGACAGTGAGGTCAAAGGCCAACGCGTGGGCTGGCTGGGTGATCTGAACGGCTACCTGCCCATGGAAGACGGCGTGATGACCACCTGTGCGAAGGCTTTGAAATCCTTTGACACTCTGGGCTGCCACACCGAGACCACGGGCTTGGGCATGGCGCCCGAAAAAATCTGGGACGCTTGGTTGGTCTGGCGTCAAGCCATGACGGGGCCGCGCGTGGCGCCCTTCATGCTCAAGGCGGAAAACCATCACCTGGTCAAGCCCGAGGCCCGGTGGGAGTACGAGCAATCACTTCGCCTGACCGGTGTGCAACTCATGTCGGCCAGCGCAGTACGCTCTCAGTTTTACCA
>Ga0114962_10003651_pt1 | contig 12415 bp, 10 predicted proteins | sample C_130820_MF_Meta_FD_87017 | JGI IMG/M metagenome (GOLD analysis project Ga0114962, IMG submission 87017) | Freshwater microbial communities from Lake Croche, Canada to study carbon cycling - C_130820_MF_MetaG | ecosystem: Environmental > Aquatic > Freshwater > Lake | place: Lake Croche, Canada... | reverse complement strand
GGGAAGTTTTGATAAAACCTCGGCCTCGTGCTGGCCAATCCAGCCCTGTTGTACCAAGGTGGCAAGAAGGTCGGGCTTGGAGCTCTGGGGGCTGGCACTGGGATCGATGAAAAAATTGGTCATGATCGATTTACCAACGATGTTGATCAACACACCAAAAAGGATCAAGCCTAAAAAGTAAGTGATGCAAGCAATCACCCGACCACCCAATGTCACAGGAAACATGTCTCCATTGCCTGTGATGGCAAGAATGCTCCACCAAATGGTGTTGGGGATAGAGGTAAAAAACCTCTTGTCTTCAGGGATTTCATTGCCAGTCAATGCGTCCACGGGCATGAAGACCGGGGCTGGGACCCCGACCTCCGTGTCAGAAGATTTGATGCGCGTTTCAAGATCGAGTTGGGCTTGACCGGCTTCTAGCGCCTCCCTGGTGTAATAGCCACCTTCAACGTAGTACATCAGGGTGCTGCTGATCATGGTCACCATGAAGAAACCGGTGAAATAAATTTTTAAATTGGTTTTTATCGGACTTGAACGTGCGTTTGAAGATTGAGCGTCTTCAATCGTTGAATGCAGCATTTTTAAAATTCGGATCATCCGAGCAACTTGAAAAGTGCGGATGAGTTTGATGCTTTGAAATCCAAGTAAGTTAAAAGATTGAAGCAAAGTCGGAAGGATGGACAACAAATCGATCAAGCCCCAGAAGCTAAAAATATACTTCAGTCGTTCTTTGGCGTAAACAATGTTTCCTACATAATCAAGAATAAAAACAGCAACAGTGAAATATTCTAGGAGTTTGAAATAGTGCTCGTACTTGTGGGCGATGCTCTCGACAGTTTCAATAGAAATGGCGATGCAAGAGACGATGATTAAAAAGTTGGTGAAGAGTTTCCATCTTCTATAGATAGAAGTAGTGGGGTCTGCAAAGAGGCTCCTGAGCACTTGCATGGCTTGAATTAAACCTGTTCCAAGAGGGGCTTGAAGTCGGCCACTTTGAGCAATTCCAAAGACTCGGTATGAATCAATTCAGGTTCTAAATCCAGTCGAACGGGGGAACCGATCTGACTCCAAGAGCAAGAGACCATGTCGCAACCGATTTCGCTCATGACATGCCAAGAAAAAGCGAGTACGAAAACCGCAGAAAATTTAACAGCTTTATAAACGAAGTCTGATGAAGGCAGGGGCTTTTTAGCTGTTGAGTTGCCCACTTCATTGAACTTGGAATTTTTTAATTGCAAGAACAGCATGCCGCTGTCCGATGGAGTTGAGGGAAAAAGTTTCTTGCTAGGCAGCAAGCTGTCCAATGAATTTTGTGTGTCATTGGACAAGTCGCGACTGTTGGTGAGCAAAGAGTCGAAAACCGAGCTATCGAAAGAATTAGGCTCGGTACTCAATGCGTTTCTAAGTTGATGCTGAATGCTGTCTTGAGGGTCCTCTTGGAGCTCATCTGTGAAGACATCTTTGAAGTCGTCCTTGAAGTCGTCCTTGAAATCGTCCTTGAAATCGTCCTTGAAATCGTCCTTGAAATCGTCCTCAATGTCATGGCTCGCTTTGTCCAAAAAGAAATCGTTTGAATCAGCCACAGAAACATTGGCGTTCTTGTCTTCAATTGCTTTTGTGCCTTCACGAAATTCCTCGTCTTTGAGAGGCTGTGTTGAAAGGACAGCTCGGTTAGGCTCCATGGGGGAGGCTGGGATCTTTGCTTTGTTTTGCTCTTGCTGTTGGTTCAACTGCTCCTGTATTCGCTCAACCATGGGTTGCATGGAGATGGGCAAGGATCTGTCCACGCTTTCGATTTGATTGAGTCTGCTGTTCACGTCTTCCAACTGTGAGCCCAGATGCTTCATTCGTTCCAGTTTTGTTGTGCTCTGTGTTTCTTTGACCAAATTGGACAAAACATGGTTCTTCTCATCAAAGCCTTGGTCCTGGAAATGTTCCTTGAGCGGATTGGCTTTGTTGTCCAGATTCAATGAACCTGAAAATTTAACCTTGTTCACCGAGTCTTTGCTGGGCTCAAGTGTCAGGGTGTTGGTGGCGGCTTCTTTATTTTCAATGGCTTGAACATTGATCTGAAAGTCATCGGCCAGAATTTTCGCTTTGTTACCAGAACCAAGTCTTGAATCGATGGCTTGATGGTTGTCTGCAAAACTTGCGGAGTCAATGCTTTGGAGGTTTTCCCCAAGGGCATCCGAGTCAATCTTTTGATTGTTTTGGGTAGCCCCTGCGCCTTCCAGGTTTTGGATATTTGTGCCGTCAGCACTGAGTGGAATTTTAATTGAAGTGCTTGACTGCTCCGAGGCCTCTATCTTGGCTTTGTTCTCGGTCTCTGAGCCTGTATGAATGGATTGGATGTTGTTGCCAAAGCCATCAGTTGGTAGACTTTGAACATTGTCTTGATCGGTTTTATTCTCCACGGATTGAATGTTGTCCTGATCCTTGTCAAGGTTCAATTTCTGCGTGTTCTCATGGTTGGGATCAGAACTTATATTTTGGATGTTGTTGTCTTCTGAGCCGCCCTTTACTTTTTGAACATTTTCCTTGTCCGCGTCACCCGCGGCTTTTTGTACATTCTGATCGGTCTGTTCTTGATTGATGAAGGCTTGTTTTTGGGTTGAAGTGGCATTTTCGGTAACGACAGCAAGGTGTTCTTTTGAGCCAAAGTCATGTTTGACGTTTTTGGTGTTCTCATCCATGGTTCGGCGGATTTTTTCGCCGTCTTCGTCGTCCTCAATGACTCGATCGTGCAAAAGTTTGTCTTTGGGGGACTGCTCGCCAGAACCGGTGACGGTGAAACCGCCTTTTTCATCGTTGATGATGTTTTGGAAAAGACCCGTTGACACTTCCAGGCTTGAATCTTTGCTTTCAAAGGGTTTGACGTTCTTGATGTGAATGACGCTGTAATAATGCTGAAAGCCGTGCTCTGAGTACCCAAAAGCCTCCAGGAATTGATTAAAAATTTCTACCTCTCTGGGCTCGGCAAATCCATCGATCAACATGGAATCGCAAAGATTCAAAAGGATGTAAGTTTTCTGAGCGGCATTGAGCGCTTTTGTGGCAAGCGGAACAAATTCGTGCAGTTGATGCTTTTCCACATAAGCCATGGCCACAGACTGCAAACCTTCATAGGGGTTGATCACTGCAGACAATTGGCCAATTTCCTCGTTGCTGACTTCGCCATCGGCAGACATCATGTAAAGAATGGAGGCAGCAAGAATCAAATGCGGCGTGATGATGGACTTCTTGGCTTTTTCCGGCTCGTAGGTGCCGAGAACAGCGTGGCCATTTTTAGTGATCAGGACGCTTGAGACCTTGTCAAAGGTTTTGTCGGTAAAACCGAAGTCCTTTTGCATTTTTTTAAACAGATTGGTCTCTGCTTGTTGAACAACCCCATCCGAGTGCATGCATTCGTAAACATTGGCTAAAACGCAAAGCTTGCTGGGGCGATCCAGAATCTCATTGGCATCTTTTAAGAAATTCGAAAACTTGTTTTTTTTGATGTAGGTTCGAGCAACAGGAATGGCATTTTCGTCTTTGCCAACAGACTCTTGAAGTGTTGCTATTTCTTCTGGCGCCAAATCCCCATCGGTGGACATCATGTAGAGCAGGGCTGCAACCAGCGTGGTATGCGGTGTCAGGCCCGATGGGTGAGTCGCAACGACGCTTTTAAGCTCTTGTTTGATCTTGGCTGCGTTAGACATGTGGCCAAGCTTTTCTTAGGTCAGCAAAACAGCACAAGAGATGCAGGCGTATTTTCTTTTTTGCACGACAATCCAAACCCGAGATCAGCGGGCATGGATTGAGAGCAGAAAAGATTGCAATGATCACGTGCGTTCAGGGTAAAAAAGAAGGTCTTGTTAGCCTAGTTTTTTCCCACCAGAACCCCCCATGCTCCATACCCTAAGCTCACAAAACCTCACGCTATTGAGCGTCTTTTTGGGTAAATTACGGCTGATACGTTTTTAAACACACAAAAACTCACAATTACACATTAAAGTCAGTTAAATTGAATTCTTTGAGCAGATGGGTGTTGAAAACGTTTAAATGCATAGAATGGCCGTCATGAAAAATATATGTATTTTGATATGTTGGTTTTTAATGGGAGCAGTTGCTCAAGGGGAGGAGACGAATCCAGTTTTCACAACCAGCTACTTTATCGATCGCTCAAATCAGCAATCGATTCAAACCATTGAAAGCCAAAATTTCTCTTTGTACAAAAACGAATTGCGATTGGGTTATACGGACAACCCCATTTGGATCAAAATTGATACCGCTCCTTTGTTTAGAAATTTAACGACTCAGGCCAATCCGTTGAAGTTGCGAGTTGGACCTTACTTTACCGATCGTATCGAAAAGTACGAGCGGATCAATCAAGAATGGCAAACAGCAGTCAAGGGCGCCTTGCTAAAAGAGAGCAATGAATCGTGCTCTGAGGACGCACATTGTTTTAGCGTGTTAGGCAACCCCTCAATCCCCAATGTAATTTATCTAAAAATTCAATCCCGCGGCGTCATTTATTTGCAAGTGGATGTGATGCATGCTGAAAAAATTGCTTTTCTGAACATTGACAAAATCAGGCAATCCACCGCATCCATTGGTGTGGCTGTCTTGTTGCTGATCTCGACTTTTTTATTTTTCGTCTACCGACCCAACTATTTGGTTTTTTCCTATGTATGTTTACAATTCATCATTGTTTTTAATTTGATTTACTCCAACGGTCTGTTGACCTCTTCAATAGATTTTTTGACCCCGTCGCAGCTCAAAGAGATCAGTTACTTTTTGACATGTTTAAGGGCAGCGTTGATCGCGCAATTGGTTTATTCTTTGCTGAAAAATTATGATCTAACACGTGGCTATCGGCTCTTGATGTGCGTGGTTCTTTTGCTCACAGCCCTTGATGTTGGCTTGCTCTTCTTGGGGTTTACGAATTGGGCCTTAAAGTTTCAATTGGCCATCCATTTGTTCAATATTTTTGTTCAACTTTATGGTTTGAAGTCGAGCAATATTTCTCACAAGTTCATTAAAAATTTGTTGTTTGTGTCAACCCTAGCGTATGCATTTCTTTTCATCATGGGCGTGTCCAATATCATGGGCTTGACAGAAATTTCAGCGCCATTGGTGGTCCAGTACTACTCCAATTTGAACGGTACGATGGTGGGTTCTTTGTTGCTGATCGTTGGCGTCTATCAAGCACGACTTCGAAGGCAGGAGGCTCAAGCTGATTTGGAAAAGTTGCGGATCTTGTCCAATGAAGCACAGTTGAGCAAGGAAAAACTCAATGAACGCACCACCTTGATCGATTTGCTCACGCATGAGTTGATGAACCCTTTGGGGGCCATTAAGTTTTTGGTTGAATCTCTAAAACATCCTGACAACATTGAAGACACGCCCAACAAAAAGCTCAATCGGATTGAGTCCTCTGTGAACCGAATGAAAGATTTGATTGGTCAAGTTGCTCTTTCTAATCGCTTAGAGTTGCATCAAATAGAATATCCCTTGGAGGTGTTGGATGCGCGTCAAACCATTGAGGACTTGATTGGAGATTATGCGGACGAAACTCGTTTTGCATTGAACATTGAGCCTGGTCTATGTTTCTACAGCAACCCAATTTTGTTGGGGTATGTGCTCAAAAATTTGATCGATAACGCTTACAAGTACGACTCCAAAGAGAAAAAAATAAGCATCTCGGTTTTTAAGGCCGACGGCTTAAATGAACTAACTGAACCCTCAACTTCGCCACTGGGCTACGTGGCTCTTTTTGAAATCAGCAACTCCTTTGATCCTACTCAAAAACCCGATGAGCTTCAAATTTTTGAAAGATATTACCGACATGAAAACGTGATGACCAAGCCCGGTATGGGAATAGGACTCAGTATTGTAAAAACCGCGCTCAATAAACTGAACAAAGAGATCCAATTTTCGATCAGTGAATCTCAAGCCACTTTTAAGTTGACCATTTAGCATGAATTTAAAATTAAGCAATCCCCACCAATTTGTTGTCGCTTTGGTGGAAGACGATAGGCTTTTAAGGCAAGAGGTCGAGACCCATTTGAAAGCCAATGGCTTTTTGGTCTATTCGGCTTCAAGCTCTGCCGAGTTGAACGACTCGGTGATACAAGAGTCCATTGATATCTTTATCATTGATATGAATTTACCTGGTGAGAGCGGGTTGAGTTTGTCCAAACGTATTCGTGCGAGTTTGCCAAATGCTGGAATTGTGATCATGACGGCCAATTCTAATTTGCATGATCGAATTGCTGGCTACAGCCACGGCGGAGCAGACATGTATTTGACCAAACCTGTCTCTCCTGTGGAGTTGGTTTTGGTTTTGCAGGGTTTGGGCAAACGAGTTAAAAAGTTATTGACTGAAAACTCTTGGACCTTACAAATTCAAGATCGAGTGCTGATCACCCCCGATGGCGCTCAAAAGTTGCGATTGACCAGTCGCGAGAAGACACTGCTCATTGCCTTGGCCAACGCCAAGGGCAATGTCCTTGACTCTGGCTCTCTCAGTGATTTGTTCACCACCGACGACATCGACGACATCATGAGCAAGCATGCTTTGGAAGAAATGATTGCTCGACTTAGAAAGAAAATCAAGTCAGTGACGCCTACAGATACTGAGCCCGCCATCAAGTCCGTTTGGGGAAAAGGCTATCAGTTGTGTTTAAAAATGGAGATCTTCAATTGATCACGCGTCTTGATTTGTTAAGCATGGGTCGTCTGTGAGATGGAGAATTTACCCAGTACTTTTGTTCAGTTGATTTTGACCATGACAGGGATGCACACCCGTCGTCAAAATTTGGCGGCCTACTTTGATTCACACTTCAAAGAACATGCTTCAAACGTGTTGACCCAAGGGGCGGGGCAAATCGTTGAAGCCAAAACCATTGCGTTGGTGGAGGATTTTCACCTCAAGCCAGAATTGCTGGATTGTTTTTCTTTGCGTGAATCGCAAAATTTATTGGCTTTTGCAAGAGAGGGTGAGTTGAATGTGTTGGTTGTTCGAGAAGGCCAAATGCCTTATTCACAAAATTGGAGTTTCCCGATCGCTTCGAATTTTAATTTGATTGTGAACAACCAAAAGCTTTTGTTGATCAAGGTTCAAGCTCGCTACGATAGAGGTCTTGATGAACTCGTTGATCTGTCGATCGACAAAGACGAATTCGATTTGGAGGCTTACCAAGAGGTGCTGACGCATTACACCACCTACCACATGGCTTTGAGCCCAAAAAAGTGACGCCTAACTTGTGCAGACAAGTCAGGCGTCTTTTAGCGTTTTGAGGCTTATTTCTTGATTTCAACAGCACGAGTCGGTGCTGCAGCGCTGCTGGGTTTTGCAGTTGAGTGTGCTTTGGTTTTTGTGCCATCGCTCGCTTTGGATTTGAGCACGGTTGTGCTGGCTTGAAGCGTCAGTGTTGTGCCTGGTGTGGTGACTGGGGTGGCAGCAAAACTGAAAGAGGCGATGGAAGCAAGGGTCAATAAAGTGAAGATGTTTTTCATGACAGTAGCCTTTCGGTTTTTTGTGAGCTCCGCGTATTGGGAGTGTCTATACAACGCCTGCCAAGTGACAGATGTTGACTTAAATATTTAATTATTTTTGTCAACGTCTTAGATGGATTTGGCGTTAGCTGTGCCCTTGGGGGTTGCCGCAATTGAGTCCCACTCGATCCCCTCCACGATGAGTCCTCTCGCAAAGCGGGGGCATTCACTATGGGGGCACTTGGCACTAGAATAGGGGTAGGATTGAGTCAAGGGATGGCCTTCTTTGATGGTCGCCTTGGCTTTTGGATCGCTTCAACTCTTTACTCCTCTTCATGAAAATAGCTCTTACCATCAACAACACACCCCAATCCTTTGAGGTTGAAGCGCGAACCTTGCTCGTTGATTTGCTCAGAGATCACTGTCACCTGACGGGGACCCATGTCGGTTGTGATACCTCTCAGTGTGGCTGCTGCACCGTTTTAAAAGATGGGGTGTCCATCAAGGCGTGCACCACCTTGGCAGTCCAAGCGGATGCATCTAGCATCACCACCATTGAGGGTCTGGGACAAAATGGTTTGCATCCCGTGCAGGTGGCTTTTGCACAATGTCACGCTTTGCAATGTGGCTTTTGTACTCCTGGGATGATCATGTCCAGCGTGGATTTGCTCCATAAAAACGCCAACCCCACGGATGAAGAAATCATGCAGGCTTTGGAGGGTAACTTGTGTCGATGCACGGGTTACGTCAACATAGTGGCTGCAGTCAAGGTGGCTGCAGCGCAAATGAGAGCGGGGGCTTGAGCATGGCATCCGTTCCACTCGACACACGCTCCTTTGCTAGGCAAGAGGATCTGCATCTGATCACAGGTCAGGGCCAATTCACCGCCGATCAATATTATCCAAACATGCTGCACATGGCCGTGATTCGATCGGTTCATGCGCATGCCAAAATTTTATCCATGGATTTGACTGCAGTCAAAGCTGCACCTGGGGTGAAATTGGTCTTGAATCACCAAGACCTAGCTTCGCAAGGTGCCAAAGATCTGCCACACGCCGTGACACTGACCTCCATCACCGGTGAGCCGCAACAGATCAACAAAATGCCCGTCTTGGCCAAAGATCGGGTGCATTTTGTGGGGCAACCGATGGCCTTTGTCATTGCTGAAACTGCCCTTCAAGCGCAAGACGCTTGTGAGTTGGCTCAAATTGAGTTTGAGGTCTTGCAGGCCTGCGCAGATGTGACAACCACGCTTGCCAGTGATGCGCCAATCTTGCATGAGTCGATGTCAAGCAACGTGTCTTGTGTGTTCTCCTCTGGTGACAAAGCAAGCGTTGAGAAAGCCTTTGCCGCAGCCAAGCACGTGAGTGAAGTCAGAGTCAACAGCCAGCGCTTGATTGGCTTTCCGATGGAGCCCAGAGCCGTGGTGGCCAAGTACGATCCTTCCAGTCAAAAAACGCGCATTCACACACCTTCGCAAGGACTTTTGAGCATCCAGGGGTACTTGAGCCAATGCACTGGCCTGTCTCCTGAGCAGATGGAAATCGTGACCCAAGATGTGGGCGGCTCTTTTGGGCTGAGAACGGCCGCCTACAGTGAGCATGTTGGCGTTGTGATTGGCAGCCGATTGCTCCATCAGGCCGTTAAATGGGTGGGAACACGTTCTGAAGTTTTTTTAAGCGATTGGCACGGCCGTGCCTTGAGCCTCAAGGGCTCCATGGCCTTGGACGAGAGGGGCCAAATTTTGGCCATTCGATTTGACGACCAAGTCGATGTCGGCGCTTACAACTGCTACATGTCTTCCTTTATTGGATCAAGAAATCTCTCCATCACCATGGGTGGTGTCTACAACGTGCCCGCTCTGTACATGCAAAGCACCATCGTTTACACCAACACGGTGCCCACTTCGGCTTACCGAGGTGCAGGACGTCCCGACATCGCTTATGCCATTGAGAGGTTGATCGATTTTGCAGCGCATGAGCATGGTTTTGATCCCCTGGAGATCAGGCGCAAGAACTTCATTGCCGTAAAAGATTTCCCCTACAAGACAGCCATTGGAACGCAATACGACGCGTGTGATTTTAATTTGGTCTTGGACCGCGCATTGGCCTTGTCTGATTATGCGGGGTTTCATGCACGCCGTGCCAGATCTGTTTCAAAGGGCCAATTGCGCGGCATTGGTTTGTCGACCTACCTTGAGGCCTCAGGAGCTGGTAATGTGCAAAAAGACCAAGTCGACGGTCAATTCACCGCAGATCGCATCTTGGTCATTTCCGGTGTGACGGGCGCCTCAGGGCAGGGGCATGAGACCTCGTTTGCCAAAATCGTTGACAATGAATTGGGTCTAAGTTCTCAGTTTGTCAAATACCAAGCTGGGGTGCATGGTTTGGCCTTGATCGGCAACGGCACGGGGGGCTCCAGAACCTTGTATGGTGCGGGCAGTGCGATCAAAAATCTGTGTGCTCGTATTCGAGAACAATTGGCCTTGGTTTTAGCTGCTCGATGGTCTTGTGACGTGACCGACGTGACCTACCAAGGGGGGGGCTGGTGCCGCCAAGGGCAGGACGCAACTCGCATGCCAACCGCTGAAGTTTTGGCCAGTTTGTCTGACGCTGAACTCCAAGGGCTCAGCGGCATGGGAGAGGCCCAATCGGGTGCAACCTATCCCAACGGCTGTCACGTTGCAGAGATTGAGATCGATCCGCAAACGGGTGAGGTTCAGATCTTGAATTACGTTTGCGTCGATGAATTGGGAACAGTCATTTCACCCCAATTGGTTCAAGGCCAAGTCCATGGGGGCGTGATACAGGGCTTTGGCCAGGCCTTTTGTGAGCAAGTGGTGTACGACGAGCAAGGTCAACTGCTCAGCGGCTCTTTGATGGACTATGCCTTGCCAAGGTCTGGGGACATGCCGGTCATTCGCAATGAGACGGTTGAAGTGCACACTTCATTGAATTTGCTCGGGGCAAAAGGGGTGGGTGAGTCGGGATGCACGGGCTCCCTACCGGCTTTGGCCAATGCGGTGATGTCTGCTTTGAGGCCCTTTGGCATTGATAGAATGGACATGCCTTTCACGCCCATGAAAATTTGGACCGCTTTGCAAACTGCTCAGGCCAAGTAGACCTTTTTGGGTTCGAGTTCTTCAACATTTGGAGCGCCTACACGTGGAACAAAAGACGCGAGACTACTTTTCGTTTTTCTTGGGTATCTACTTTTTTGGATTGTCTTTGTACGTTCAGTCGGTGGTGTTGCCGAGCAACGGTAGGCCCACGGCTTTGCATTTGATCTTGTCCTTGACCTCCTGTGTTTTGGGCTTGTTGTTTTTCTTGCGAGGCTTTCGACATGTGATTTATGTCTGGGGCAAACCCGGGTAAGTATTTGATTTTTCAAGGTTTTTTTGCTGTAAATCAAACACGGGCTCTTTCAAATGGCCTTGATTCAAATCCGCCTTTTTAGCGTTTTGGGCAAAATCATGGCATCTGAGCCATAATAAGTCTTTGAAATCAAACATTTGGCGCATTTTGATGCCAAATCCATGGAGAACAGCGATGCCAGGTTTACTTCCCAATATCGATCCGGATGGACTCTTAGAATTCTCGGTGGTCTACACCGACCGGGCTTTGAACCACATGTCCAAGCGCTTTCAAGGCGTGATGTGTGACATCTCCTCTATTTTGAAAGAGGTTTATCAATCTCATTCGGCGGTTTTGGTGCCCGGCAGTGGAACCTTTGGTATGGAGTCCGTTGCACGACAGTTTGCGACGGGCAAGAAAGTTTTGGTCATTCGCAACGGTTGGTTCAGTTACCGTTGGACGCAAATCTTTGAAATGGGTCACATCCCAGCACAATCCACTGTTCTCAAAGCCAGAAGGCTTGGACAGGAAAGCCAAGCGGCTTGGGTGCCTTGCCCCGTGCAAGAGGTGGTCAACACGATCAAGGAACAAAAACCTGATGTGGTGTTTGCCCCTCACGTCGAAACTTCTGCTGGCATGATCTTGCCCGATGATTATTTGACCCAAGTCAGTGCTGCCGTCCATGAGGTCGGTGGGTTGATGGTTTTGGACTGCATTGCATCTGGAGCCATGTGGGTCGATATGAAGAAAACGGGTGTTGACATCTTGATTTCTGCCCCTCAAAAGGGTTGGAGTGGTTCACCTTGTTGTGCCATGGTGATGCTCAGTGAGCGAGCAAGAAAAGCCATTGATCAAACCAGCAGCACGAGTTTTGCAAGCGACTTGAAGAAATGGTTGCAGATCATGGAAACTTATGAGAATGGCAGCCACAGCTACCACACCACGCTACCAACGGACGCCTTGACGCGTCTAAGAGAAGTGATGCAAGAGACGAAGGCCTATGGCTTTGACAAGGTCAAGGCAGAGCAGGTCCATCTCGGCGCTGAAGTTCGCCACTTGTTTGAGTCACGCGGCATCAAGAGTGTCGCAGCCGAGGGCTTCAAGGCACCTGGTGTCGTGGTGAGCTACACCTCGGACGCTGAGATGCACAGCTCCAAGAAGTTTTTGGCGATGGGTTTGCAAACCGCGTCCGGTGTTCCATTGCAGTGCGATGAGCCTGCTGACTTCATGACCTTCAGGGTGGGTCTTTTCGGTCTGGAAAAACTGCACAACGTCTCTAGAAGCGTTGAACATTTGGCCCAGGCCTTGGACCAAATGGGCATCACCGCCAAAGCTGAAGCGACCGTCTGATTCAAGACTGTACAGAGCTCCATAGCATCCCCAAGACCTTTTGTGCTTGGAGTTCAACTGCTTCGCGCCATTGGACGTGACTTCACGTCATCTTTCCCCCTTGAGCGCACCTAAGCTACCGCATGATGGAGCTCCTTTGCACCAAGCCGCTTGAGGCAAGAGGACGCTTTTTTATGCGCAGCGCTACGGTAGATGCCCTGAGACCCTTTGAGTTTCAAAAAGTTTAGACTTCT
>Ga0114962_10003650_pt1 | contig 12421 bp, 11 predicted proteins | sample C_130820_MF_Meta_FD_87017 | JGI IMG/M metagenome (GOLD analysis project Ga0114962, IMG submission 87017) | Freshwater microbial communities from Lake Croche, Canada to study carbon cycling - C_130820_MF_MetaG | ecosystem: Environmental > Aquatic > Freshwater > Lake | place: Lake Croche, Canada... | reverse complement strand
TCCGGTGTGGCAGCGGGGTCCGGTGTGGCAGCTGAGGGTTCAGGTGTGGCAGCAGCGGGGTCCGGCGTAGCGAAGGGATCGGTGGCTGTGGCGGGCAGGGTCGGGAGAGTTTGGGCAACGCGGCTAGCTTTGAGTGTTTTGGCCTTCGCCTGAATGGCGCTTGGCAACCACCCGTCGGTCTCCCTGTAGTGACGGATGCACAGGCCGACAAAAAACGCCATCAACGCAAGCGCCAGAACCAACAGGAAAAGCATAAACCCCTTGCCGCCGCCAGAGCTTGCCGCCGCCCGCTTCCGCCCCGCCGTAGCCGACGCGAATTCCGGCTCCCGGCTATCGGGCATTTCCTCCAAGCCCTTTTCTCTCAGTAGCTGGGCACTTTCCTCCTCGCTTAATTGAAAATCAAAGACCGCATCGCCCAAGTTCACGACGGTCCCATGTCGCAAGCCAATCGTGTCGCTGCGATGGCCATCGAGCTTGATGCCATTGGTCGAGTCCAGATCGCGCAGTTCGTAACCGCCCTCGACGCGCACCATTTCAGCGTGGCGCACCGAGATGGAGCCGTTATCGATAGCAATGTCGTTTTCGCTGCCCCTGCCGACCATCACCACCTGACGATCAAGCGGAAACCGATAAGGCTGGGGCATCTTGTCCGGGACGGTAATGGTTATGCGGGGCATGGTTGCGGTCGGTTAGTTCGACGACTTGTAGCGTGACGGCAAAAAAGATCACGGAAAATCCCCTGGAATTTGATTTACATGGCAGAATTTGATTTCGGTTGCAAAAGCCGCGGCATCTGTGCAATTTCCCCCCGTCATGGCCAACCCGACAAACGTCCTCTCCAACGGAATCGAGATCACCGGTTCCATCCGCTTCACCAACGATATGATCATTGATGGCAAGATCAATGGTGAAATCATGTCCGACAAAGGCCGGGTGACCATCGGCGAAAACGCCAACATCGTCGGCGACATCAGCGCCGGAGAGGTGAAAATCTACGGCAAAGTAGAAGGCAAGATCACTTCCCAGCGTTGTGAACTCAAGGACAAGTCGTGGATCAACGGCGACATTAAGTCCAAGGTTTTCTCGATGGAAGAAGGCGCCAAACTCACCGGCCGCACCGATATCGGCGGCTGAGGACAGCGCTTCGGCACTCCTTCAACTATGTGGGTGATGGAACAAATTTCACCAATGAAATCCAGCGAGCGGGTGGAAGCGATGGAACTTCTGTGGGAACCGTTTGCCAAGAAGGGAATGGATTATCCCTCACCGGATTGGCTCCATGAGCAGCTCACTGCGCGTTAGAAGTGTTGAAATGCGAAACCTGAGGCAAGCCTGGGGCTTCAAGCGGAAATTCCCGGGATTTCCTCCTGGCCGAAGAGGGTGAGGCGATCGCAGAGTTGCGCCTTGAGGTCGTCCAGAGAAATCAAGGGAAATCATTCTCTCGTTGATTCATTCGTTCCCCAAGGCAAGGTATTTCAATGATGATCACCACATTAACAGGCAAGAATCAGATCACCATTCCGGCGGCCTTGTCGGCCAAGCTTAAACTCAAGCGCGGCACGCGGCTTGAGTGGATGGCTACGAACGCGCCAGACGAGATCCACTGCCGGATTCTGCCGGACCCGGCGGTGTTGGCGAGCGAACTGCATGGCGCGGGGCGGCGGTATCTTCAGGCAGGAAAAAAGCACCCGCCGGCCGCGTTGCTTGAGGAGCGGGGAGCCGAGGATGGCGGGCGGAAAGGGCCGCGGTGACGCACCTGCTGGACACTTCCGCCGTGCTGGCGGTGCTGCGCCTGCCGGATAAGCTGCGGCCATGCCGCAGGATCTAACAGGATGCCCGGTTTCCCACGCCATTCGTTGCGCTGCAACTGCTCAAGGTATTTGCGGTCGCGTTGATGGCCTTCAAACGCCACATGAGTGACGTCCTTGCGACCGCTGTCGAAGATGCCGAAAGAGCCGCATAATTTCTCCAGCGCTCAGCCCCAGCTGGAATTCATTTGCAAAATTTGGTTGCGCTCCGGTGGTAGCCGCCTAAGATTGTCATCGACTGCTGTGTGCGTTCAATTTGACTGCAAGCCCGAACCGATGCCATGGAACCGGGATCACACTTTTGCCAGATAGGTCACGCCTTCACTGGAAGACCGATGAAGGCAAAATGATCCCACTTATTGAGCTTTAGGAACGTGGCTCTTTGCACCAAGGACGGCACAGCGGTTTCTTCTTTTTCGGGGATCGGAGTTGATTTTCGGTTTAGAATCGAGGACTCTCCCATCCCCATGAAATGCTTAGGCGCAGTTTTTCTCACCTGCTTAGCCATCTTGCCGCCGGCCGTGGCCGAGGTCTTGCTGGGGCCGCCGTCCAGCAAGCTCGCGCCACTTTCCACTGCAGCGCAGCTCGTCGCTCAACTCTCCGACGAAAGTTTTCAACGGCGCGAAGTGGCCACCGCCAAACTTTGGCAACTCGGTAAGACGGCCCTAGAGGAATTGCAAGCAGCCGCCGGCGGCAGCGACCCCGAAGCGGCGTACCGGGCCAAGGAGTTGCTACACAAAATCGAGCTCCACATTACCCCGGCCACCGACGCCTTGATCATCACCTTGGTGGAGCGTTACCAAAAGGCCTCACCGGCAGAAAAAATCCCCCTCCTCAAGGCCATGCGGCAAAAACATGCCTACTGCCAAATCCTCACGCTTTACGCTGCGGAAACCGACCCGAAAACCCGCAGCGACCTGCAAACCATCGTCAGCGGCATCGCGATTTTTGCCGCCCGCGAGCGCCTGGTGGAAGGTGACGACGCGGGTGCTCGTGAGTTACTGGAGTTGGCACCCGCTGATGCCAAGAGCTTGATGTCACTGGCAGCGTATCACCGCGCCAACGGCACCCTCGAACAAGAACTCCAACACGCCAAAACCTCTAAAGCCAACGGCGCCCCCGCCTGGCAACTCGCCCTCCAGCGCGCCGCCGGCCGCCTCAGCGAAGCCCAGGCCACCGCCACCGATGCCGGCGATCCCCTGCTCGCCGCCACCATGGCCATGCTCGCAGGTGATCCCCTGCCCTGGCTGGAACAGCACACGGCTAATCGCCATGCCAGCCGTGACGCCGACCTCTACTCACCGCTGGCCATCAAGCGCTGGCAAGAACATGCCTTGGGCAAAAATGACCTCGAGCCCTGCCTCAAGCGGCTCAACTCGCGCAACCCCACACTCCGCGCCTTCGCCTCCAACGCGCTCTTCCTTCTCGGCGAGCCAACAGCAGCGGAAGCCAGCTACACCAAGTCCTCACCCTTGGATGCCTTCATCTATTTTGAGGCCTTGGAGCGCATTCCAGAGGCACTGGCCGCCATCGGCCTAGACCCCGACAATCCCGACTTCACCGCGTGGGTCCACACCCGTTTCGATAGCCTCCTCAAAGAGCCCGACGCCGGCGACACCGCCCCCACCAGTGAGCTCATCGCCCTTGCCAGCTTTTTGGAAAACCGCGGTCTCAGCGAGGAACTTGCCAAGGCATTCGACGCCCCGCTGGCACGACTGGCCAAACAGGATCCGGACGTCTTCACCCGTTTCCTGGCCTCCCTGTTCGGCAATCGTTTCGTGCGCAGCGGCATTCCCGGCCCGCTGCTCGGCGCAGGCAGCACCTGGGCCGGCGACGACGCAGAGCGCTGGGAGCAACTCGTGCTAGCCGCCTTCGGTGACAACGAGGAGACCCTCGCCTGTTGGAAATGGTTCGCCGAGCTCCAACCCGATGCCTCCCGCAAACAACGCCTCGCCGCCATGCTCGCCATCGCCGGCTACGGCGCCGACCCCGACCACCTTCGGGACTCTTGGCTCGCCCTTGCCTGGGCCGCCATCACCAAGGCGGATGCCGACCCACAAGCGCGACTCCTCAAGCAGCTCGCCTCACTGGTTGGGGCCACCGCCGACGCCGCCACCCATCTAAAAATCCGTGACCTGCAGCCGCCCGCCGCGCCCGTCACTGAGTGGGACAGAGTCGCCCTGCTCCAGTTGCTGCAGTTTTCCGCGGCTGGCCGCTGGGAGGAGGCCTCCCAATTCATCCTGCAACTTCTAGCCAGCAAAACCGATCCCTCTGCCAACGCCCGCCCCGACCTCCATGCCTATGCCGCCTCCTGCCTGCGGCGCGCCGGCCACCCGGATGCGGCTAGCGCCCACGATGTCTGGGTCGAAAAACTCGCCCTCGGGGATGCCGCCAGCGACGTTTACATTGGCCACGGCTACGCCTTCGGCGGCGACTATGAGCGCTGCTCGTTGTGGTGGGAGCGTGCCGCCCGCGAGGCCAGTCCCGAAAGCGAGGACTATTCCGACATCCTGCTTGCGCTATCCACCGACCAGCTCAAGCGCGGCCTCTGGAGCCAGGCTGCCGCCACCTCCGAGGCGCTGGCCCAGATCTACAGCGGCAGCAACAGTTCGCCGCTGGTATTCCTGCGCTTGCGGCTCCAAGCGGATCAGGCACATGCACTCAGCCTGCTCGCCACCGCGCGGGCCAGCGCCATCTCCCTGTTGGAAAAATGTCACGCCCTAATGCCCTGCGATGGCTCGCTCGCCGATAGTTTTTTTCCCGCCCTGCGCCAGGCCGGGCTCATCCAACAACATGACGCTTGGTTCGAACTCACCTGGAAGCCCCTCCAAGCCGTCATCCAACACTACCCGCTCTCCCACAATACCCGCAACACCGCCGCGTGGCTCGCCGCCCGCGCCTTGCGCCACCTCGATGAGGCCGAGGCCCACCTCCACCAAGCGCTTGCCAGCCATCCGAACCAAGCCGCCTATCTCGACACCATGGCCGAGTTGCAATTCGCCCGCTGCAACCGCCAACAAGCCATCGAGTGGTCAGATAAATCCATCAATGCCATGCCTGCCGACGAGGATGTGCGGCGCCAGAATGAGCGCTTCATTCACGACCCGCTGCCGGAGTAGGCGGTGCCGCTTGCCCCCCTGTCAAACTAAGGAGCCACGACCTTATTGTCGTGTCTTCACCCCCTGTGGGATAGCAGTTGAAGAAACCACGGATTACACAGATTACACGGATTTGTGGGTTTTGAATGTTTCACCATTTGCAACTTCGGAGAAGTTGCAAATAGAACCTATTTCAATCTGTGTAATCCGTATAATTTGCCTGAATATTTGAAAAGCAGTCAGTCAGGCTATCTCGCTTCGCTCGGTTGTGGTTAATCTATCCGACTCTTGGAATCCAACTTCGGCGTTCGGGTTAACTTGACGCGCATGTGCACCGGCTCACGCCAGCCACCGGCGGGCGGCGGCGGCATCCGCCGCAATTTGCTCCCGCAGCAAGTTCAGCGCCGCAAAGCGTTGCTCCGCTCGCAGGAATTGCACAAACTCCACCTCGATTTCGCGCCCGTAAAGATCACCGGAAAAATCCAACAGATGCACCTCGAGCACCCGGGTCGTCCCGTCCACCGTCGGCCGCACGCCGAGGTTCGCCACCCCGGGTCGTGCCTCTCCATCCGCCAGTGCCACGCGCACGGCCCACACGCCGTCAGGTGGCGTGAGTTGCTCGCCGAAGGCGATATTGGCGGTGGGAAAACCGAGTTGGCGGCCGAGGCGGCGACCTTCCACCACCGGCCCGCCGACGCTGTAAGGCCGGCCCAGCATGCGGGTAGCGGCGGCCAGCGAGCCATCGCGGATGGCTTGGCGGATGCGCGTGCTGCTCACCCGCTCGCCATCGACCATCACTGGCGGCAGCGGTTCCAACTGGAAGCCGGCAGCGGCGGCCCGCACCTGCAAAAATGCCACATCGCCGCCACGACCGCGGCCGAAGCGCCAGTCCTCGCCCACGGCCAGCGTGCGGATCGGAGACGCCAGCAATTGTTGAAAAAACTCCTCAGCCGCCAACCCCGCCAGTGCCGCATCAAACCGCAGTGGCACGAACAGACCCACTCCCAGAGCTGCGACGATTTTCGCCTTGTGTGGCAACGTGGTAAGCACTGCGCTGGGCGCCAGGTCGGGGGCGAGAACGCGCACCGGATGCGGATCAAAGGTGAGCACGCCCGCCAAGCCGCCACTGCTGGCTGCTGCGGCCACGGCGCGCGCAATGACCGCCTGATGGCCGACGTGCACGCCATCAAACATTCCGAGTGCCAAGTGCAAGGGCACGCCCAGCGCAGGCAGTTCATTCAACCGGGTTCGTATTAGCACGCCCGGTCATACCCCTGCAGTGCCGATTCGCAAACCCCAATCTGCGCCATGACCTAGGGAATTTCACTCCGTTTTGCCGTCGGAACTCAGGGAACGACCTTGTTTTTGACAAAGGGCTGAGCAAGTTGAACTCCCCTAATTCGTGGCAAATAAACCACTGAAATACTCATGACCACGGAGAGCCATAATAAGACATCGGACTATTTTCCTGTCTCCATGTACGGCTCTCCCACACATTGCGTAGGTAACGGGTTGCGAAAGGTGGCCCGAGACGCACTTGAATCCCAGCTAGGGCCAAGACCCGATGCCCCCCCCGTGTGGCCCGCCATCATGCCCTCGTGCAATTCACCCCTTCTGCTTGAGTAAATCGCGGATCTCGGTGAGCAACTTTTCGGTGGCGCTGGGCTCCGGCGAAACTGCCTTCGCGGCGGTGTTCGCGGCGAGCGCCTTGGCCTTGTTGATGGCCTTGACAACGAGGAACATCACCAACGCCACAATCACGAAGTTGATGCCCACAGTGATGAAGTTACCGTAGGCAAAGACCGCGCCGGCCTTTCTCGCCTCCACCAAATTGGTGGCCGTCACCTTGTCGGACAAGGCAATGAACTTGTTGCTGAAATCCATCCCGCCCGAGACCCTGCCAATCAAGGGCATGATCAGATCCTCAATAAACGAGCCGGAAAGTTTGATAAACGCCGCACCCATGACGAATGCCACGGCCATATCGATCAGATTGCCTTTCAATGCAAATTCCTTGAATTCTTTAAACATGATGGTAGGGGTTGTTGATAGATTTTCGCCTTCAGTGTTCATTTTGTTGGCCTATTGTCAAGTCAAGACATCTCAGCCTGCAGAGAATCCAGCATTTTTCCGGTTCTTCCGAGACTGCATATGGGTGGTTTCGAATGGCCATAATGGCTGGGTTCGGGTAGATGAACAACCCTTGCGATTCGCCTCCCGGTTACCCCCTTGGAGATCCGCTGCCGGGCCGGCCGGATGGCTTAGTGAGCATCGCCTAGCGGCACCCGGCCTTCACGCCGGCATGGCCTGAGTCGGCACCCTTGCAGACGGCACTTTAATTGGCATCGATGTGGCTGGTGCCACCGCCACCGGTTTCCTGACAGAAGACGGTGAAACGCGGGACTGATGGGCCGGATGGGATTGACGCCTTGGCGATGACCGCGCGGGTATTGCTACCCTCCTTACTCCCATATGGAATGCATGTGGTGGCCCGAGACGGATTTGAACCGCCGACACGCGAATTTTCAATCCGCTGCTCTACCAACTGAGCTATCGGGCCATGACACAGCCACCCCTGCGGGTGGGCGAGGAAATTGACGCGCAACGCGGCATTTGACAATCAGAAAGTGTGAAATCGGCGATTTTTAACCCGAACTCCGAGGTTGAAATCTGCAATTCGATCATGAAACCACGGATTACACGGATTTTATGGATTTTTTGGATTTGGATTCTCTCACCATTAGCAGCACAGCGGAAGTCTCGGGCACCCCCTATTTTAATCCGTAAAATCCGTGCAATCCGTGGTTCATCTATCCTCGAGTTTTGTCAAACTTCGGTTTTCGGGTTCAGTGGCAATCAGTACCTCAGTGGTAAAATTCGTCACGAACCATCCCCAAAACCCCTTAACTTGACGCGCATGGGCGGCCAACGGCGGTCATTTCAGGAAAACCTCGCGGGCCTTGGCACCCTCGCCGGGGCCGACGACGCCGCGTTGCTCGAGGATATCGACCATGCGGGCGGCGCGGGTGTAGCCGAGGCGCAGGCGGCGCTGCAGCAACGAGGTGCTGGCCTTGCGCTCCTGGCGCACCACTTCGATGCACTTGATGATGAGCTCCTCGTCGGCTTCGGACACATCATCATCGTCATCGCCTTCCTCGTTGATGGACGATTGAATGTCGGTTTCATACTTGGGCGCGCCCTGCTTGGCGCAATGGTCGACGATGCGCTCGACTTCAGCATCGGACAGGTAGGCCCCTTGGGCACGCTCCAGCTTGGCGGAGCCGGGCGGCAAGTAGAGCATGTCGCCCTTGCCGACGAGCTTATCAGCGCCCTTGGTGTCGAGGATGACGCGGGAATCCAGGGCGGAGGACACCTGAAAGGCGATGCGGCAAGGGATGTTGGCCTTGATGATGCCCGTGACCACATCGGCGCGCGGCGTCTGGGTGGCGATAATCAGGTGAATGCCGGCGGCGCGGGCTTTTTGGGCGATGCGGGCAATGCACATTTCCACATCGGCCGGGGCGGTTTGCATGAGGTCGGCCAACTCGTCGATCAGCACGACGATGTAGGGGAAACGCTCGGGAATTTGCTCGTCTTCGAGGATGAGGTCTTCGAGATCCGCCTCTTCGCCAAGGTCGCCGGATTCCAGCGCGCGGGCAATTTCCTCGATGGCGTCGATATCAACGGGCAGCTCGGGCTCGGGCGGCGGAGCATCGGGGGATTTTTCGGGACGGGGGCGGTTGTTGAAGCCATCGAAATTGCGCACGCCCTCCTTGGCGAACATGCGGTAACGTTTTTCCATCTCATTGACGACCCACTTGAGCGCGGCAACCGTCTTTTTGGGGTCGGTGACCACCGGCACGACCATGTGGGGCAGCTTGTTGTACATCTGCATTTCCACCACCTTGGGATCGACCATGATGAAGCGCAGTTCGTCGGGGCCAAACTTGAAGAGGATGGAGGCAATGATCGAGTTGATACAAACCGATTTGCCCGAACCGGTGGCGCCCGCAACGAGCAAATGGGGCATCGCCGCCAAATCCCCGATGACCGTCTTGCCATAGACGTCCTTGCCCAAAGCCAGCGGAATTTTTTTCTTGGCCGAGCGGAAGTCGGGGTCGTGCAACAATTCGTGCAGAGGCACGGCCACCTTGAGTGAATTGGCCAACTCGATGCCCACGGTGTCCTTGCCGGGAATCGGCGCGAGAATGTTGATGCGCTCGGCACAGGTGGCCCGCGCAATGTCCGCCTCCAACTGCGAAATGCGCGATACCCGCAAGCCCGTGGACGGATAGATCTCGTAGCGGGTGATCGTCGGGCCGCGGGTGATATCGCCAGCACTCACATCGATGCCAAAGGCCTTGAGCGTATCGATGATGATTTGCTGGGTGGCGAGCATTTCCGCGCGGTTGGCCTCCGGGGCCTCCTCGACTTCCTCCGCATCGAGCAAGTCGAAGCCGGGCAATTCGTAATCCTCGTACCCAGTGACCGATAGCGATTGATGGCCGGACTTTTTCCGCTCAAAGGGTCTGGCACCGGAAGTGGCCGGATCGGCACTGCGGCGCTGCGAGGCATCAATGATTTGCGGCGCTGGCGTGTCGCGCAATGGCAGCATGCCCTGAGGATCATCCTCGTCGGCAGCCTTGGCGGCGGCCGTACTGGTGGCCACCTCCCGGTCTTTGCGGCGCTGCTCGCGCTGGCGTTCGCGCTCAGCCAGCAGCGCCGCCTCGCGGCTAGCCACCCGGTCCACCTCGTTGCAACCCGCCCGCCACTCATGGAATCGGCTGCGGCCCAAGCGGTAGCAGGCCTTGATGAACTTAACCGGCGTCTGGCCAGTGAGTAATATCAGTGCGCTCAGATAGGCCGATCCACTCAGCAGCAGGGTGCCGGGTCGCCCGATGAGTTTGGTTAGCAGCGAACCACCTAACAAACTTCCAATCACCCCGCCCGGCCCGTAGCCTTTGCAACGCGCCGCCCACTCCGTGAAAAAATAGTTAGCGGCATCTAAAAAGCAGGCGGCGGCGACCAGCAAGACGACCACGCCGAGGATGAGGCGGGGCCAGAGATGTTTATCGAAAGCCATTTTGACTACGCCGAACCAAATCAAGGCGACCGGGATGAGGCAGGCAGCGGCACCGAACAACAAGATCTGCACAAACCCCAATACCCCACCCACCGGCCCAATAAAATTCGCTCCGTGCTTGCCGGATTTTTCCGCAAAGGCCTCCAGCCATCCCCAACGCGGCAAATCCGCCGGACTGTAGGAAACCAGCGCCAGCAGCAGCACGAGTCCACAAACCACCAGCGTGATCCCAATGACTTCATTGGACCACTTGCGGGGCTCAGGCGGCATGCCGCGTTTCTTGTTGTCCCTCATACCTATGACCGGCTTCCCCGCCAAGCTGGCCGGTTTTAGCCGTGAAGCAAGATTGAAATTCCGGCGGCCATCTGTTGCGCAGCTGGAGATTGCGCAGGTCTGCGCCGGCCGGGCCAATCCTGTTAGCCTTGCGACTAACTTGGCCCGGATGCAGCATGGTAGGGAGCGACGACCTTACTGTCGTCGTGCGGAAGCAACGCCCATGAACCGAGCCTTCGGCACTCATTCATGGGCCGATCTTCCGCTACCACCACACGAATGTGGTGGCTCCTTAGCCCAAAGGCTCACTGGCGAAGGCCAGGGCGCGTTGCTTCATCTGGGTGACCATGAGGGTGAGGGCATTGGCGCGGGTAGGGGCGAGATGCTCCTTGAGGCCGCTGCGTTCGATGAAACTCATGTCGGCCTGGAGAATGGCGTCGGGGGGTTCATTATCGAGGATGCGCACAAACAAGGCGATCATGCCCTTGGTGATGAGCGAATCAGAATCGGCAAAGTAGCGGACTTTGCCACCCTCGCTGCTGGCATCCAGCCAGACCTGGGATTGGCAGCCCTTGATCAGGTGAGCGGGCGTTTTGGCGGATTGGGCCAGCGGCGACAGGCGTTTGCCGATGCTGATGACGTACTCATAGCGTTCGGTCCAATCCTGAAACAGGGCCAGTTCTTCGAGCAGTTGCTGTTGTTTTTCGGGGATGGTCATGCGCAGCCCTAGTTGAGCGCGTGATGGCCGCAGGCGCAAGCCCGGATCAAGTGGCGGCGGCCAAGCGCTGCAACCCACGCCCCGCCAGAAACGCCAGCGGCGGCAGCAGCAGACACGTCAGGGAGAACCCAGTGGGCTGTCCGTCAGTCAATAAGCTCAGCGCCAAGGGCAGCAACGCAACCCAATCGAGCAGCGGCAGGCCGGCCAGCAGCGCGGATACCTGAGCCCGCGGAGTCTTGCCGAAACGGGTGGCGCACAGAGCCAGCCAGCCAGCCAATGGCAGCAACCCCAGTAGGCCGCAATGCGGCAATTTCACCGCATACCCCCCAGCCATCAACAACCCGGCCAGCCCCAACAGGCAGCGTGCTAGCCAACTCGGCGCGGCGGATGCAGGGGCCAGTGCCTCGCCACGGGCGACCCACGACAGGCCGGCCACGTAACACAGGATAGCCAAGGCGTGGGGCGCGATGACGGCCACTTCCATGCGGGTTTGCGCCAAGGCGTGGGTGAGGTCGGGTTTGGCGCAACTCAGCGGCCATTCAATGAAAAACAACAATGGCAGCAAGGCCCGGCACATCGCCACCAGCAAAATCGACGCAGGAATCCGCTTGTGCCAGCGGGTGTAACTGACGATGCACAACCCGATGGCCAGGGCCACCAGCGCCGAACCCGCGCCGACGCAGCCGGCCAGGGCCACGGCGACGGTGCCGCAGGCAATCGCCAATCCCAGATAGTATGCGGGCGTAAAGGCGGCTTGTGGCAACGCCCGTTCCGGCCGGTGTCGCCCATCCCAATGGCGGTCGTACCAGTCGTTGAGGAAATTGCCGCTCACATAGAGCAGGCAACCGGCACTCCCGAGCAGGGCGGCGGCCGGCCAGGGCGAGGCGGCCGACCGCCATTGCTTGCCGACCTCCATGCCCAGTGCCACCCCCAGCCAAACGTTGCTCACCACACTGGGGAGATTAGCGAGGCGGGCACTGGTGAGCAGCAGTTGTAACTTGGAGCGCGGGGGCATGGGATCTAATAATGATGGGCGGGCTTTATCCTTCTCTATAACTTGGCTGTTACTGGCGGCGGGCAGGATGCCCGCGCCACGTCGCCCGGGTATCCTGCCCGGACCCTCCAAACAAAAGAGTCACTCCCGATTCCACATCCAGAGCGCAGCACGGATTCTGCTGCTAAAAAGGACAATGGAAAGAATTGCCGTGACGTTTTTTACCAAAGATTTCAAGGATGAAACGGAAAATATGACCTCAATCTATCTACTTTGCGGCCTTTGCCACTCTGCCCTAAATCTTCAAGTGAATCAGGAGGCTTAAGGCTTGGGCCGGGCGGACGGGCGGACGGGCGGACAGACGGACAGACGGACAGGCGGACAGACGGACAGGCGGACAGACGGACAGGCGGACAGGCGGACAGGCGGACGGGCGGACGGGCGGGC
>Ga0114962_10003649_pt1 | contig 12421 bp, 9 predicted proteins | sample C_130820_MF_Meta_FD_87017 | JGI IMG/M metagenome (GOLD analysis project Ga0114962, IMG submission 87017) | Freshwater microbial communities from Lake Croche, Canada to study carbon cycling - C_130820_MF_MetaG | ecosystem: Environmental > Aquatic > Freshwater > Lake | place: Lake Croche, Canada... | reverse complement strand
GTGTATGGGCATAATCAACTATGGCGATTTTATCATCTGGACCCATTATTTGCTCAAATCGACCAGGAGCTGTTTTTAGGGCAGATAACTGAATCAATACCTCCTCTTTATTTTCTCCCAAAAGAATAGCAGTACTATATATTGCCAGTAAATTGTATGCATTGAATGATCCAATCAGTTGTGCATGAATGGCTTGCCCATCCAATTCCAATTGTAAACCTGAGATACTATTGGATACTATTTTTGCTTTGAAATCAGCTGAATTGAATAAACCGTAAGTGTATTTTTTCGCTTTGGTATTTTGCAACATTACCATCCCGCGTTTATCATCAGCATTCGTCAGAGAGAAAGCGCTGGAAGGTAAGGCATCAAAAAATCCTTTTTTTGCCTTGATATATTCATCAAACGTTTCGTGAAAATCTAAATGATCTCTGGTAATATTAGAAAATATCGCACCTTTAAACTGCAAAGCGTGAATCCGTTTTTGAACCACAGAGTGAGAACTCACTTCCATAAAAACATAATTACATCCTGCTGAAACCATCTCTCTTAAAAGCGCGTTCAAGTTTAAGGTATCCGGAGTAGTGTGCGTAGAAGGAATAACCTTGTCTTGAATCTTATTTTGAACAGTTGAAATTAAACCACATCGATGCCCAAGGCTCTTAAACAATTCGAAAAGCAAGGTCACAGAAGTTGTTTTACCATTCGTTCCTGTAATTCCGATTAGGTTCAATTGTTGGGAAGGTTGACCGTAATATAGATTGGCCGTTTCCGCTAAAGCCTCGTTGGAATCTTCAACCAATATACAAGTGACATTTTCTGGTAAATGATCAGGTAAAATTTGAACCACGCAGGCGGTACAACCTTGTTCGAAAACCTTTGATAAAAAAGAGTGCCCATCTACTTGAGTCCCCTTAATAGCAAAAAATAAAGCTCCTTGACTAGCTTTTCGGGAATCAAAGCAAAGAAATTCAATCGATTGATCATTGCCAATGACGGAAGTTCGGATTTTATCAGGGACTAACGATAGTAAAGAGTGATTCATTTCAATTTTATTTCAAAGTTAATCTTACTATTGTATTTTTTACTGAAGGTGTGCCAGCGGTAAGAGATTGCGCTAAAACGCGTCCATAACCACTTGCCTTAACCTTAAAACCTCTATTTTCTAAATTGAAAATAGCGTCTCTTAATGACATTCCTACTACATTAGGAACAGTTTTCGCAATGAAACTAACAGGCAGATTGGTGACGACTTTTTTATCTAAATTGAACTGGACCCATCTCCCATCTTCTTCGACTTTGGGTAAACCGAAGTTCGCTGATAAAATTTCATGGTCATTTGGATGAAGAAAATGCGACAACTTAGCATTGTTTAAAGATTCAGGTAATTTGCTTGACAATCTTCTTTGCAATTTCATGTCACGAGCGTATATATTATCTGCTATTTCCTTGAAAACAGGAACAGTAACATGTCGAGAATAAGTGGACTCCGAATCTCCTTGAGGATTATCCATGGCTACCAACATGGTGTATTTTGGCTTTTTTGAGGGAAAATACCCTATAAATGAGGTATAATAAGTTCCTTGGATATAATCTCCATTAATTAATCTTTGAGCTGTTCCCGTCTTTCCGGCAATTCCGTAAGGAGTCCCTTTTATGTTATTCCCTGTGCCTCTTTCCACCACTCCCTCCAACATTATTCTCAATTTTCGCAAGGTTCTTTCAGAACACAATGGAGCAGAATCACGCACTTGATTTTCGGTATAATCAATTTTAACTTCTTCCCCGACAGTTGCCGCCTTAACGATGATGGGTTGAATCCAGTAACCATTATTTGCAATGGCATTGTAAAAACTTAATAACTGAATGGGAGTGTAAGAACTAGAATAACCCACCGAGGACCATTGTAATTGCCACTTATCCCATTTCGTAGGAACGGGAAATCGAGGTTTAGGATTTCGAGAAATGATCTGAAAGTCTATTGGGTCAATCAAATGAAACTTTTTTAGATAATTGTAATATTTGGCGGGTTTTTTTGAAAAAGTGCGCCACATCATTTTCATCACACCATTATTGGAGGAAGCTTCGATGATTTTTTGAACAGTAGCATCTCCCATCTCATGTGAATCTTCCATTGGTTTTCCAAAATAGTAAGAAATTTTAGGTCCTACATGAATAATTTCGTCTAAACGAATATCTGACTCTTCCATCATGGCCATCATGGAAGGTAACTTAAATACGGAACCTGGATCATTTGGAGTGGTAATAGCGTGATTGTCTGCCTCTAAATAACCCGTAGCAGATTTGTTACTTTTGGACAAATTGGAAATTGCCTTAATTTCCCCTGTAGCCGTTTCCATGACAATTGCCACGGCATAATTACCTTTGTAATCATTAAGTGCCTTCATTAAAGCTATCTCTGTGATATCTTGAATATTTACATCTAAAGTCGTTTGTAAATCATAACCTGGGGTCGCAATTGTTTCCCTTCCACTATCCACCGGGCGCCATGTATTTTTATCCATTTTTTCAAAAAGACCAACACCTGGAATTCCTCTCAATTCTCTATCAAAACTCCCCTCAATTCCAACGGCTAATTTATCTTTCAAATAACCAATGGTTCTGTAAGCCATCTGACCAAAAGGCGCATAACGCACATTCACTTTATCAAACACCACGCCTGTTTTTGTGGGATCTCCTTTAAATTCACGAAAAATAGGGAATTTTAGTATTTTTTTTCTTTCCTGAAAATCCAATAATCGATTATTGATCAACAGATAATTTTTGCCATTTTTTCGTGCATTTTCAATTCTATTTTTATATTCTTCGGCAGTTCTATCTTGAAAAAAATTGGCTAATGATGCACAAAGTGCATCAATGTTTTCTTTGTATTCCTGCGTTGAAACTTTAGATCGCCCAAAAACAGATGGATCTAATCCTAGTTTATATTTAGGCAAAGAAGTGGCTAATAAACTTCCATCATTGGAATAAATATTTCCTCTGGTAGCCTCCACACTTCTTTCTTTTACATAAGTTTGAGCAGCCTCTTCACGTAATTCTGGCCCCTTAATCCATACAACACGCCATAAAAAAAACATTAACAGAGCAAATAAAGCGATAATGAATACAATAAAAATTGTAAACCTTTCTGTGATAATTTCACGAATATTTTTCCTTCGAGTACCGGCCATTAATTGAAGAATATATCTGGGTTATTTTTCTATTTCCTCTTCACTAACCACTTTGATGGGTGGAGTTAGACTCATTTGTAAATTATATTTTTTCATTTCAGTAGCTAAGTAACTTTGTTTACTAGCCTTCATATACTCAGCTTTCTGGGTGGTATAATCAGCGCGAACTTCCTGTAGTTCCGTCTTAATTTTTGCAATCTGATGTATTTCACCATCTGCTAGCATGGTGTAATAAATGTATATAAAAATCAAAAAAGCAACAAAAGAGATTCGGTAAATCAGGTACAAAGGCAATTCTCCACCCGTAATTGGGTCTATATTAAATACCAAATCTAAAATTCCAGCTTTGGATTTCGATTTCGACTTAGTTCCCCCGGGTGATTCTATCGGTGTTGCCATAATTAACGCTTATAAGCTATTCGAAGTTTTGCACTTCGTGATCTTGGATTTCGTTTTAATTCTTCTTCAGAGGCTATTACTGGCTTTCGGACGACCGTGTCTAATGGCTTATGTACTACACCAAACAAATCTTTATCTTCTTTGCCAAAACAATCTCCTGTCTTAATGAAATTTTTCACCAAGCGATCTTCTAACGAATGAAATGAAATCACACACAAACGACCTTCTAGGGCTAAAACCTTAGGAACTTGATTTAAAAATTCTTCAATTACTGTCAACTCTTGATTTACCTCAATGCGTACCGCTTGAAATGCCTGAGCAAAATACTTGAATTCACGATATTTAGGAGCTAATTTGGATAGAATTTCCTTAAAATCACCGGTTGTTTGAAGGCTGGATTGAGTACGCGCTTGTATAACGGCTTGAGCTAATGTTTTGGCATTTTTAATTTCACCATACATCCCAAAAATTCGCTGCAAATTTTCTACCGAATAAGAATTTAATATCTCTTTTGCATCTGTTGGAGCGGAAGGCCCCATTCTCATATCCAATGGACCATCAAACCTGGTTGAAAATCCACGATCAGCAGCATCTAATTGAAAAGAAGACACTCCAAAATCAGCTAAAATTCCGTTCACTTCTTTGACGTTATACAGGCGAAGAAATTTTTCCAAATGACGAAAATTCCCTGTAATCAAAGTCAAACGATCATCATCAATTTTCTCCGCCTGCTTCCAAGCATCAGGGTCCTGATCAAATGCATACAAATGACCATCTGGCCCTAATTTATTCAATATTGCTTTCGAATGCCCACCACCACCAAAGGTGACATCAATATAGATACCTGAAGGCTGAATGGCTAAACCTTCCATGCACTCATCCAATAAAACGGAGGTATGATAATTCTCTTCGGACATATTTTTTAATCTAAACAAATTTACAAATTATCCTTTGGCATTTAATATCCAATTTGATTTTTGTCAATATTTTTATTGCCAATCGACTTTCTTGTATCTTTGTTCATCAACTGAAAAAAATATGCTAAAATTTTCTCGATTAGTCATTGTATTGCTTGTTCTATTTACTCAATTCAATGTAAGTGCACAGAAAACGCCAGAATTAAAAAATGGCCCTTGGAGGGGTGAACTAGCTTCCATTGGAGGTCAATTACCTATCAACTTTACGGTAGAACAAGGAAAATCTTCAGCCACTTTTAATATCAAAATCCAAAATGGGGATGAAAGTTTTAATTTTGGCGAGTCCTATTTTAGAGGAGATTCTTTAGTCATTCCATTTGATCTTTATGATTCAGAATTGATATCTGTTGTTCAATCGAACAATTCCTTGAAAGGTTTTTGGGTGAAAAGAAGAAATGGCCTTGTAGTAGGAAGAATACCTTTTTCTGCTAAACAAGGGTCAAGTGAACGATTCATTCATTTAAAACCTGCTAAGGTAAATGTGACGGGTAAATGGGATTCAGATTTTTGGAGCGATGATACCAATCATAGTCCAGGAGTTGGAGTATTTGAACAAAAAGGAAACCAAGTAACAGGTACCTTCCTGAAAACAAGTGGAGATTATCGTTTTTTACAAGGAAATGTTAGTGGTGATAGTTTATTCTTAAGTTATTTTGACGGTAGCGGAGTTTATCTATTGAAATCAAAGGTAAAAGGTAAAGAAATAAATGGTCAATTTTCTTCTGGTTTCGCTGCCAAGAGAATTTTTAAAGGGAAATTTGACCCTAAGGCAAGTTTACCTGATTTGAAGAAATTAACCTTTTTAAAAGAAGGATATGACAAATTGGACTTTCGCCTTCCTACACCTTCAGGTGAAATGATCAGCTTGCAAGATGAGCGCTTCAAAAACAAAGTCGTTGTTATTGAATTATTAGGATCTTGGTGCCCCAACTGTTTAGATGAATCGAAATTTTTAGCTCCATTTTACAGAAAAAATAAAGACAAAGGACTTGAAATAGTAGGTGTCTCGTTTGAATATTCCCCTGATTTGGCTATTTCTGGTCCAAAGATTGAAAACTTTAAAAAACGAATTGGGATTGATTATCCTATACTTTTTGCCGGAGTTCCAAGTGACGAAACAATCAAAAAAGTCATTCCTATGTTAGGTCAATTTTATGGTTACCCTACTACTTTTATCATAGACAAAAAAGGAAGAGTTCGAGAAATCCATACTGGCTTTTCTGGACCTGGCACAGGTGCCTACTATACTGATTGGACCATCGAATTTGAGAAAACCATCGATTTGCTTTTAAAAGAAAAAGAATGAAATTAAACTTTGCAATCATTTTAGCGTTCTTGTTTTTCATTAGTCAACCCATAAAATCACAAGAAACGATTTTCAAAAAAAACAGTCGATGGATTGCGCCGATTGCCTTATCGGGTTTGGGCCTAACCTTGTACAATGAAAGTTCTAAAAATGCACAGTTGAATTTTAGAAATAATCATTTAGGCAATTTCCAAACAAGAGCAGATGATTTTCTACAATACACTCCCAGCTTACTTTTTGTTGGTGCAAATTTGGTAGAAAAAATGGCTGGGAAAAACACCAAAGTAGTAAAGGATAATTTAGGAATTTTTGTGATTGGAACGGGGACTTATTTAGTGATTTCACAAATCTTAAAAAGAGCAATAAATGAAACTAGACCTGACGGCGGAGATTATTCATTCCCATCAGGCCATACAAGCACGGCATTTTTTGGTGCAAGAATACTGGATAAGGAATTCCGAAAAACACATCCTTGGTTGGTAGTTGGTGGTTATTCAATTGCAACTGCTACAGGAGTTCTTCGAATGGCAAATAATAAACATTGGGCAAGCGATGTGCTGTTTGGTGCCGGTTTGGGTATGGCTTCTGCCGAATTTGCTCATTGGATATATCCTAAATTAAAAACGAAATTAGAAAAACAACAGGCTTTTTTGTTTGAACCAATTTTGGCACCCAATTTATATGCTGTTAGATTGGAGTATCGGTTTTAATTTAAAATTAAGAATTAAGAATGTAGAATTAAGAATGTAGAATTAAGAATGTAAAATGCAGAATTATGTATTGAAAAACCATTTGGTAAATATAAATTTAAAATTTTTGTTTTTAAAACCATTAAGAATTTAACCCTGATTAAGAAAATTCTACATTCTACATTCTACATTCTTAATTCTACATTCTACATTCTTAATTCTACATTCTTAATTCTACATTCTCAAACCATCAAATAAACTACCGCCCCAGCAAAATATCCCAATAAAGCCAAGAAACCAATGTTTTTTGCGTACCAACCAAATTCAATTTTCTCCATTCCCATCACTGCTACACCCGCGGCAGAGCCAATGATTAAAACACTACCACCAGTTCCGGCACAAAATGCTAGGTATTCCCACATAGAATGATCCATTGGAAATTCTGTAATAGAATACATTCCTATTGTTGCTGCAACTAAAGGAACGTTGTCTACAATGGAAGAAACGAGTCCTATAAAAGTCACGATCACATTTTGATTACCTACGAAATGGTTTAAAGCTAAAGCTAATTCTTCTAAGTATCCAAAGGATTCCAAGGATGAAATGGCCAATAAAATTCCTAAGAAAAACAAAACGCTGGACGTGTCAATTTTACTCAAAGCGTGTCCAACAGTAAAAGGTTTTTTACTTGCTTCGTCTTTATCCGAATGAATCAATTCAGACAAAATCCAAACCATACCTAAGGCTAATAATATTCCCATGTAAGGAGGTAAATGGGTTATGGTTTTGAAAATAGGTACTCCCAATAAACTCAAAGTACCCGCTATTAACATAATTTTCCCTTCCTTTTCCTCCTTAACACTCAAATTTTCTAGTAGTTCAGGCTTCCCGATAATCATCTGTTTCACTTTGAAAGATGCGAATAAAACAGGCACCAATAAAGAAACGATAGAAGGTAAAAATAAGGTTTTAACGATACCTAAAGCAGAAATTTGTCCACCAATCCAAAGCATAGTCGTTGTTACATCTCCAATCGGTGACCAAGCACCCCCTGCATTGGCAGCTATTACAACAATTCCAACAAAATACTTTCTTGTTTGCGTATCAGAAATCAACTTCCTTAATAAAGTCACCATGACAATAGCAGTGGTTAAATTATCTAAAACTGCAGATAAGAAAAAAGTTATCAAGGAACTGATAAATAATAACTTAACTGTATTTTGAGTTTGAATCAATTTACTAATAAATCGGAATCCTTGGTGTGCATCTACCAATTCGACCAAGGTCATGGCTCCCAAAAGAAAAAATAATATTTCAGATATAGCTCCTAAATGATGCGTCAAAACATTTAATTCACCTTGGCCTTTGACAATAGCAAAAACTACCCAAACTAAAACACCTGTTACAAGAGCACTAGCTGTTTTATTGATTTTCAAAGGATGTTCAAAAGCGATTGCTAAATATCCTATGACAAAAATTATGATTGATAGAATTTCCATATTTAACTAGTTTAATCATAAAACAAAGAAAGGGGTCAAGCCCCTTTTTTTGTAAATATAAATAAAATGCTTGTATTACTTCAACTTGGCAACGGCAGCTTTGATACGATCACAAGCTTCCAATAATTGTTCATCAGCAGCAGCAGTTGATATACGCATACAATTAGGCGCACCAAAACCCGAACCTGCCACAGTAGCTACAAATGCGTCCGCCAATAACCAAGAACAGAAATCATCTGAATCTTTAATCAACGTTTTACCATCTGATTTACCAAAATAATAGGAAATATCTGGGAATGCATAAAAAGCACCATCTGGCATATTCACTTTAAATCCTGGAATTTCTCTTAATTTAGCTACTACCAATTTTCTTCTGCGATCATACGCTGCTTTCATTTCATAAGAGTGATCTAAAGTACCATTGAATGCCGCTACAGCCGCTTTTTGTGCGATTGAATTTGTTCCAGAGGTTACTTGACCTTGCAATTTTTCAACTCCATCAGCAATCCACTTGGCCGCTGCAATAAAACCAATTCTCCAGCCGGTCATTGCGTGTCCTTTAGCAACCCCGTTAACCGTAATGACACGTTCCTTGATATCAGCAATTGATCCAATAGAAAAATGCCCTCCTTTGGTAAAATTAATATACTCGTAGATTTCATCCGCTAAAACAAACACATTTTCATGACGGAGTAAAACAGTTGCCATATCTCTCAATTCTGATTCTGTATAAACCGAACCTGTTGGATTGTTAGGCGAAGCAAACATGACCAATTTCGTTTTTGGCGTAATTGCAGCCTCAAATTGTTCAGCTGTAACTTTAAAATTATTCTCAAATGCTCCTTGAACAATAACAGAAGTTCCTTCAGCTAATTTGACCATCTCGGAATAAGAAACCCAATAAGGAGAAAAAATAATTACTTCATCTCCTGGATTAACTAAGGTAGCAATTACATTAGCTAAAGAATGCTTTGCACCAGTTGAAACAACAATATTGTCTGAACTCCACTCCAAATTGTTGTCTCTTTTTAATTTATTGGCAATGGATAACCTCAAGTCTGGATAACCTGCCACGGGAGAATAACCATGGAAACCATCATCGATGGCCTTTTTTGCAGCTTCACAAATATGAGCTGGAGTTTTAAAGTCAGGCTCTCCAACAGAAAGACTTATCACTTTATGGCCTTTTGAAGCCAATTCACGGGCTTTTTTAGTCATCCCTAATGTAGATGACTCTTCTAACGTTTGAATACGTTTTGCTAATAATGTATTTGACATAATTTGAATAAAACTTATTATAATCGACACAAAAGTACCTTTTTTTGTCCTGATTTACTAATGAATTTTAAAAATTGAGTTTTTCTATTGATAAAAACCCTGTTATTTAACTTGAATGACTGAGTTTAGCATACATACTTTTCACATCTTGCATAAGCGTTTCATGCGTCCCTCTCTCCACTATCTGCCCATTTTGAACCACTAAAATTTCATCGGCATCTTGGATAGTGCTCAATCGATGAGCTATCACTAAGACTGTACGGTGTTTCATTAAATTGGTCAAAGCAATTTGAACCATTTTTTCCGATTCATTATCCAAAGCACTTGTCGCTTCATCCAAAATTAAAATGGGTGGATTTCTCAATACCGCCCGAGCAATCGATAATCGTTGCCTTTGTCCACCTGATAATTTTGATCCCCTATCTCCGATAATGCTTTGATATCCGTCTTTACTCTGCATAATAAAATCATGTGCATTAGCAATTTTGGCAGCTTCTTCCACTTGCTCTGAACTGGCCTCTGTACCAAAAGCTATATTGTTATAAATCGTATCATTAAATAAAACCGACTCTTGAGTAACAATTCCCATCAATGCTCTAAGATTATCCAAAGGAATATTTCTTATATCGATACCATCCATTTTTATTTGACCTTCTGACGGATCATAAAACCGCGGTAATAAATCTGCCAAAGTTGATTTTCCCCCTCCAGATGGGCCAACTAATGCAACGGTTTTACCTTTAGGAATCTCAAAAGATATTTGCTCTAACACCTTTCTACCTTCAATGTATTGAAATGAAATCTGTTCAAACACAATAGAATTTTCAAAGCTTGATTTAGGCACAATCGGTTCAATTGCCTTTATCTCGGTCTCTGTATCAATGATTTCTAAAATCCGCTCTGCCGAAGCAACTCCTCGTTGAACCCCGCTAAAAGCATCCGCAATTACCTTGGCAGGCCGCATCACTTGAGAAAAGGTGGCTATAAATGCGATAAAAGTCGATGCACTCAAACTCCCTTCTCCTTGTATTACCAGACTACCTCCGTACATCAATATGCCTGTAATCACAAAAACTCCTAAACTTTCAGAAACAGGAGAGGTCAATTCTTGTCGATACCTCATTTTTAAAAATGACAATCGATAATTATGATTGGTAGCCCCAAATTTTTCATCCATCATTGGCTCCGCACGAAAAGCCTTTACCACTCTCATCGCGCCGAAGATTTCATCTAAATGACTAATCAAAGCACTTAAATGATGTTGAACCCAACCAGAGTCCCTCCGAAGCTTTCTAGAAATCAAAGCAATAAAACCACCAGAAAGAGGTAAAATGGAAAGTGAAAAAATGGTCAATTTCAAAGACATACTCCCGAGAAAAACAAAAAACAAGACCAAAGAAAATATCTCCTTAAAAACCGCTGTAAAGGCTCTTCCTATACTATTCTCTACTTCTTGTACATCGGTGGTCAAACGAGCCATCAAATTACCCTTTTTTTGCTCACTGAAATAACCTAAATCCAATCTAATGGCTTTTTCAAAAACAGCTTGACGTAAAGAGGCAATCGTGTCAGCACCCACAGATGCCAAAATTCGTTGAGAAAAATACCGGAAAAAATTGGATAAAATGACAGAAATTATAATGGCAAAACAAGCATATTGCAAAGCTCCTAATCGACCATATTGGTCTAAAGCCTGGTAAAAATAATGATTAAATAAAAAAGTGAAGTAGCTTGGACTCAAATTAAATACAGGCAAATTTCGATAGATTACTAAATCAGCCTGAGCTTGTTGATTAAATAAAACGTTCAACAAAGGTATTAATAAAGTGAAGTTTAAAATGCCAAATAAGCTAGCAAAAAAGGAAAAACCGAAATAAGGTAAGATATACTTTCGGATAGAACCTGCGTAGCTAAGTAATCGAAGATATGTTTTCAAAGATTTTTATTTCAAAATTTGGGTTAAATTACGACAATTTTCAATTTTAACTTCCAAATTTTTAATTTATCAATGTCAATTTCTAAAAGAATCTTATTTGATGCAGAAAGAATGAAATATGCCAACACAGGTTTATTCCATTTTTGCAAGCAATTGACCCATGCCTTAGCGGCGCAAATAAATCCTCAAAAGGAAGTTTTGGAAATATTTACCAACAAAGAATCCTTTCCTCTTTTCAAGACAAATTCATTTCGAAAATTACAATTTTGGCATACAATTGTCTTGCCATCCATTCAAAATGTAAACGTTTGGCATGCCACCCATCAAGATACTCGATTTTTTCCTTTTCGCAGAAATATTCCCATCGTGTTGACCATACACGACATCAATTATTTCCATGATCCAAACAAAAGTTGGAAAAAAAAACAGGCATTTTTGAAAGATTTACAAAGAAAAATAGATGCATCGAGTTACCTAGTTTTCATTTCAGCATATACCCATCGAGATGTAGAAAAACACTTTAAAATTGACCACAAACCTTTCCGAATTATTTACAATGGATGTAATATCCCACCTGATTTGCCTCACCAATCGAAGCTAAAGTTGCCATCCCAACCTTATCTGTTCACCATTGGTACCATCACCGACAAGAAAAACTTTCATGTTCTACCTCGGTTATTGGTTAATTCCAATTATCAACTTCTCATTGCAGGAATTACTCAAAGCGATAATTACCTTCAAAAAATCAAAAATGAAGCTGAAAAATTAGGGGTCCTTGATCAAATTGAATTTGTCGGTCCAGTCAATGACGAAGAAAAATCGGAATATTATCAACATTGTGAAGCATTTGTTTTCCCGTCTTTGGCAGAAGGATTTGGGCTTCCTGTGATTGAAGCCATGCATTTTGGAAAACCTGTTTTTCTTTCTACCTACACTTCATTACCTGAAATTGGTGGGGATGTGGCCTATTATTTTGATTCTTTTGAACAAGAAGACATGAGACAAACATTAAAAGCAGGTTTAGAAGATTATCAAAAAAATAAGCCTCAAGAGAAGATTCGTGAACGTTCACAATTATTTAGCTGGGAAACAGCAGCAAAAGAATACCTGGAAGTTTACAAGTCCTTGTACATCGACTAAGACAAT
>Ga0114962_10003646_pt1 | contig 12425 bp, 9 predicted proteins | sample C_130820_MF_Meta_FD_87017 | JGI IMG/M metagenome (GOLD analysis project Ga0114962, IMG submission 87017) | Freshwater microbial communities from Lake Croche, Canada to study carbon cycling - C_130820_MF_MetaG | ecosystem: Environmental > Aquatic > Freshwater > Lake | place: Lake Croche, Canada... | reverse complement strand
GTGACAATACGGAGCAAGTAGCAAAGGATTTAGGAATCCAACACGTCATCAGACACGAGAAAAACAAAGGATACGGTGGAAACCAAAAAACCTGTTATGATAAAGCCTTAGAAATCGGAGGGGACATCATCATCATGCTCCATCCGGATTATCAATATACCCCAAAATTGATTGAATCCATGGCATACATCATTGCAAATGATGTTTTCCCAGTCGTTTTTGCATCCAGAATCTTAGGAAAAGGTGCATTAAAAGGCGGAATGCCCATGTATAAATACATATTTAATCGGATACTAACGCTCACCCAAAATATATTGATGGGGCAAAAATTATCAGAATACCATACCGGATATAGAGCCTATAGCAGAGAAGTATTAACAAAAATAAATTATCATTTAAATAGTGATGATTTTGTTTTTGACAACCAAATTACTGCTCAAGTTTTTATGGCCGGATTTGAAATTGCAGAAGTGACTTGCCCAACCAAATACTTTGAGGAGGCTTCGTCCATTAACTTTAAGCGTAGTGCCATTTACGGAATGGGCGTTTTATTGACTTCTGTGCAATATTTTTTACATAAATTAGGCGTAGCAAAAGTTAGGATATTTGGAGATTTTAGGTAAGTTATTACCTAATAATCCGCAATAAAAACTTCCCTTTTTTCACCGCTGAGGCACTATCAATATCTATACCTACCGTATAAGTAAAATTATCCATAACAGGCCCATCAAAACTGTGAAGTAAGGTATAAGGCTTTTTAGAATATTCATTCACAAAATAAAAGTGCATTTTAACATTGGAATCCACCGATTTCAATTCTAAATTAATCTTTTTAACTTCCTTAAATTTTACATGTAATTTTAATTCTCCTCCTTGTATCGCTTCTCCTCTTAAAGTATCTTCTTTAGTGGAATTATCAACCAAAAGAGTGTCATTTAGTAAACTAGGATTCATTTTCGCAGCATTGATAACTGAATCAACTGCTCCTTTTACTATTTCCTTAACTTCCTCTTTTTCTTTCTTTTCATTGTTACAAGCACTCAATAGCACCATAATTAACAAGGATAAAATAGCTGTTTTTACCAAGTAGTTATTATTTAGTGATTTCATAATTAATTAAATATTTTTTTAAATTGATATAAAAAATTGTCTTTTAATTCGTCCATATTTATTTTTTGCCCCCTTTCCTTTTCAATGGAAGTAACTGCCTTGTCTTCTATTCCACACGGAATAATATTATTAAAATAAGATAAATCCGTATTCACATTCAAGGCAAGTCCGTGCATAGTAATCCATCTACTGCATTTGACACCCATAGCGCAAATTTTACGCTCTTGATGATCAATTTTAGGGTCAATCCATACCCCAGTATATCCCTGATACCGCTCCGCTTCAATATTATATTCTTTACAGAGTTGAATAATCACCTCTTCTAAATTACGCATATATAAATGGATATCAGGCTTGGATTGTTCTAAATCAAAAATCGGATAGACCACCAATTGCCCAGGACCATGAAAAGTAATATCTCCACCACGATTGATTTTATAATAATCGATGCCTTTTTCCGCCAATTGATCTGGACTTAACAATAAATTTTCTTCTTTTCCAGATTTCCCTAAGGTGTAAACAGGAGTATGCTCACAAAGTATTAATTGATTAATGACTTCAGGTGTCCTTCCTTCTCTGGTAGCATTTAATTTTTCTTGTACTTTTGGCTCAAAAAGTGCTGTCTGTTTATCCCAAGCAGTTTTAAACGGAATCAATCCCCAATCCTGAACATCATATTCCATTAAAATTTTCTGTATTTTTTAGGAAAAGCATAAAAAATCGATTCCCCTTTGGTGTATTGGATGTTTTTCCAATCTTCAATAGGAATGGTAATTCCACATATTGCACAAGTGGGAAAATTCTCAATTTCCAAATCAGTTAATTTATTGATTAATTGAGTCAATGCAGGATTATGTCCAAAAATAATAAAATTATCTAAATCAGGGGACATTTCCTCTATAAATCCAAATAATTCAGGAAGCGTAGCATCATATATTTCCTCTCTAATAATAATATTTTTTAAAGGAAAATTAATTTGCTCGGAAACCAATCTTGCCGTCGTAATAGATCTATTGGCTGGGGAAGAAAAAATAAAATCAGGTTTGATGCCTTCTTGCTGAATCATTGCACCCATAAAAGGAGCGTCAGTTCTACCTCGTCCACTTAATGGACGTTCAAAGTCTGTCAATTGAGTATCCGTCCAATTAGACTTTGCATGACGCATGACATAAAAGGTTTTCACCCCTCAAAAATAAGCAGATTTAGGTAAATAAGTGTCAATTAAAGTATAAGCAACTGACTATAAGCGGACTATGTAATAATCCACTTTCATCTTTTCTAATTTTTGGGCGATTTCCCAAGCTTGGTCATAATTAGAACCTTTGTTGATGACCACCTTGTATTTGGCTTTTACTTCCTCCTTATCTAGCGTAAGTTCAATTTTATGAAATCCCTTTTTCTTTAACTGTTTAACAATGTTTTCCGCATAATTCTTAACGGAATATGCCCCAACTTGTACAGCAAAGTTATTCCCTACATTGATGGTCTCCATAGTGTTGGACGCCTCAGGAATATTTTTATCCTTAATAACAATTCTGTTAACAGAGGTTGATTCATTAGGAGTCGGATTTATGTCTGGCAATGGACCTATATGGGGAACAACACCAACAATAGCATCCTCAGGAACAATTTCTACCTTTACCCGAATAACACCTGCTTTTAAATAGTCCAAGGCTTTAGCAGCTTGATAGGACAAATCAAAACGTTTGCCTCCATAAACCCAAGCACAACGGTCATTGACTTTTACAATAATGGTCTTACCGTTATTCGGATTCGTAATCTTTAGCTTCGTCCCAAACGGAAGATTGGGATGCGCTGCAGTATATAGGTTCTTTCTATAAATCTCTCCATTGGAAGTATGTCTGCCTACAAACCAATCGGAGTAGTAGGAAACAAACAAATCTTTTACATCACTATTTTGCTGTCCTAAGGCAGAAAAACTTTTAAGGTGCATTGTGATTAAAATCGCTATAACACAAAATGTTTTTAATTTTTTCATCATAATAAACAAATTAATGGACTGCAAAGATAAGACCAATTATACCCTTTTGTCAAGATATCAATATTAATTTTTCACAATATGAAACGATTAAACCTATATAGTATTGATAATCAATATTATATGATGTTTAAAAGTTATTCAAAAGTGTTCTTTATCATAACCATGTACAAACAAATAATGGATAGAATCTAACTTTTGTCAAAAATAACTAAATCTGAAAATAGTTCCATATTATGTTTAAACAATTGATTATCAGTTTTTTATAATGATATTTTTACCTCATATCACTACCAGTCCTCAAAAAATACCCTCTAAAACGTTCTATTTTGATAACTTTGCACTAAATTATGCTTGCGCTTTTAGAAATAGGAATACATTTCAACGGAAAATATTTATTTGAAGATATCAGCTTCCTTATACGTGCTGACGACAAAATTGGACTAATCGGTAAAAACGGAGCGGGTAAATCCACCCTTCTAAAAGTCATTTCTGGTACTTTAGAACCTGACGAAGGAGAGTTGGCAATGCCCAACGATATAAAAATAGGATACCTTCCTCAGGAAATGCACCACCAAGAAGGAAACACCGTTTGGCAAGAAGCAAAATCTGCTTTTGTGGAACTCAACACCATAGAAAGTAACTTAGAAAAAGTGCATATTGAAATGGCAGAAAGAACCGATTTTGAATCGGAAAGCTATTTTAACCTACTTGACCGTGCAGATCACCTTCAAACTGAATTTGGAAACCTAGGCGGATACGAAGCAGACGGAAATACAGAAAAAATCCTCAAAGGACTTGGTTTTGACCCTGCTGACTTCCAAAGACAAACGTCCGAATTTTCTGGAGGATGGAGAATGAGGGTAGAATTAGCTAAAATTTTACTTCAAAAACCGAATGTCATCTTATTGGATGAGCCTACAAATCACTTGGATATTGAATCCATCAAGTGGTTAGAAATATTTTTATCCAATTACAATGGAGCTGTGATTCTAGTAAGTCACGATAGGGTTTTCTTAGATACAATTACCAACAGAACTGTAGAAATCAGTAAAAACAGAATCTATGACTATGCCGGTAACTACACAAAATATGTTGCCTATAGAGAGGAAATGGTCACTTTACAAGCCTCCACCGCAGAAAATCTAGCCAAAAGAAGAGCGGAACTAGAGCGATTCGTTGAGCGATTTAAAGCAAAAGCATCCAAAGCAACTCAAGCACAATCCAGGATGAAAATGCTGGAAAAAATGGATACCGTGGAAATTGACGACCGTGACAATTCCGCAATCCATTTCCGTTTCCCGGAACCGCCTAGAAGTGGAGATATTGTAATGGAAACATTTGATGTCCATAAATCCTTCGGCGACAAACAAGTCCTAAAAGGATTAGACTTCATTTTAGAAAGAGGCAAAAAAGTAGCCTTTGTAGGGAAAAACGGTGAAGGAAAAACTACCTTCCTAAAAATCCTTGCAGATGCAGAAAAAGCAACCAAAGGAGAAATAAAAATCGGACACAATGTCAAAATCGGATATTACGCTCAAAATCAAACAGATACCCTTGACGTAGAATATACCGTTTTTGATGTCATTGACAAAGTAGCTACTGGGGACGCCAGACTAAAAATCAGAAGCCTTTTAGGAGCATTCCTTTTTAGAGGTGACGATATTGAAAAGAAAGTCAAAGTTTTAAGCGGTGGAGAAAAAGGACGTCTTGCCCTCGCCAAGTTACTATTAGAGCCATATAACCTTTTAATCCTTGATGAGCCTACCAATCACTTGGACATGAAATCCAAGGACATCCTCAAAGAAGCTCTGGTAGCCTATGGAGGAGCAATGGTAGTCGTAAGTCACGATAGGGACTTTTTAAGTGGATTGACAGACGATGTCTATGAATTTAAAAACGGAAAAATCAGACATTACGCAGGGGATATGAAATACTATACCGACAAACGTAAAGAAGAGGACGCCTTAGAATCTGCTCAGCAAAGTCAAAACAAGCAAAATGCAAAGAATGAGGCAGTAAAAACAGTTTCCGCCCCGGTAGAAAATCAAGAGGAAAAAAAGGAACGTCAAAAAAAGGCAAAGAAATTCCAAAAAATGATTGACGACCTAGAAACCGAAATCGCCTCCATTGACAAGGAACTCAAAACCATAGAAGCCGAAATCGCCAACGGACATCACCATCCCATCAACCTAAAACGTTATGAGGAACTAAAGAAAAAATCTGAGGTCAAAACCACTGAATGGGAAGACCTTAGCCTCCAAATGGAAGAGTTGGTTTAGTTAAATCTTTTCCGTAATTTGGCGGAAATAATTTAACCAGTATGGGACTTACTGCAATGTTTAACAAAGGGAACAACGCTTTTTTATTTTGCCATTAAATATATAAACGAATTATTGTCCTGTATAATAGAATTATATTTTAAATATGAGAACAACTGGGTTACCTAAACCCTAATCATTCTTTGTGATTCGATTTTGTTAATGTCTTGAATCGTTATCTTATATAGGTTTACCAAATCTTCAAGATGACTACGATTAAATAATTGAATATCGTTGGATTTAGCTAATATTTTTGCAGATGAACTATAGTCGTTGTTTGTCACTGTCAGTAAATTGAATTGCTCGCTAAATTTATTCTCATAATAATTTTTAGCTGTACAAATTTCTTGTATTGCTTCATTGCCAACTAATGACTTTGTCTGTTTAACCTGAATAAGATAGTTCTTTCCATTTTTAAGAACTACGACATCGACACCTTTGTCGTTGGAGTATGGTGTTAAGTAAATTTCAAACCCTTGTTTTTGAAAAAGAGCTGCAATACTTGCTTCAAATAAATTAGGATTTAAACTGTCTATATCCAATAAAGACAATGACTTTGATTTAGTTTCGGTTTTAGTCCCAAATATGTTACCAAACAGTTCGTCAGGTGTTATTTCAGCTTGTTCAGTTGGAAATAGTGTATTACTTGCTAATGCTTTTTTAATATTCAAAAGTGTATCAAGAATTTCGTCAAAAGATTTTAATCTGTTACCGCTTTCATCTTTCATTTCGTCTGGAAAAATAGCCATTGGGTAATACACAAAAACGTCTTTCTTTTGACCTATTCTATATGCACGGTCTGTTGCTTGCTCTTCCTTAGCAGGATTCCAATGTCTTGAATAATGGATGATATGGTTTGCTTTGGTTACGTTAAGTCCAACACCGGCTGCAATAGGAGACATAATGATTACGTTAAAACCTTCTTCTGATTGAAAACGGTCAATTGTTTGCTGCCTGGTTAATTTTGATTTACCTTCAAGTTGCTTTGTTGTTGGCGTATCGCCATTAATAATGCTGATAAAAATTCCAAAAGTATCATAAACAATCTTTTGTAACATTTTTTGAGTTTCTCTTCTATCTGCAAATATTAGAGCTTTTTCACCTTTAGCTTTTATATCTGCTAAAACACCTACAGTAGTTTGCAGTTTTGAAGAACTAGAAATAAGTTCTTCGCTTGAGAAAGTTAGAATTTGACATTCCAATAAAAACGGATGGTCTGAAATGTCACGGACTGCCCAAAGTGATTTTAGTTTTTGATTTCTTTTCTCTACACCTTCTAAATCTGAATCATTTGCCATTTCAATTTCCTGTTTATAACGGTCTAACTGAATGGCTGGCATCACTTTTTTAATTCTTGAATTTGCATTTTCGTGTTTGGTTGGTAAATCTTTTGCCACATCACTTTTCAATCTTCGTTTGATAAATACCCCAATTTTATTGCGAAGTTGTTCTGTTAAAGCTTTGATGTCTGTAACTTCATCTCCTAATGGTTTTTGGTATTTTTTAGCAAAATCTTTAGCATTACCTAAAAGGCCTGGAACTGCAAAATCCATCAAACACCAAATATCTACCAATGTATTTTCTACAGGTGTTCCCGTCATGGCAATTTTAAAATCTGCTTTTAATGCTTTGCTTGCGTTAGTTATTTGTGTTCCAGGTGTTTTTATTTTCTGTGCTTCATCAAGTGCAATAATTGCAAAATCTACTAGGCCTAAACTAATTTGATATGATCTTACAGTTTCATAATTGGTTAAAATGATCTGCTTGGATTGTAGTCTCTTTGCATCTTGTTGGTTTTGAATATGATTATTTTCTTTGGTTAATGAAACAGAACCATATAGTTTAAGTAATGGCAAATTTTGTGGGCTAAAAAATTTCTGATATTCGTTCTCCCAATTTTCAAGCAAACTAACCGGAGCAACAATTAAATAAGGTTTATTATCATTGTAATTTTGACAATGCCATTCAATAAAATATAGTAATTGCAATGTTTTACCAAGTCCCATATCATCTGCAAGTAAACCACCTGCAAAATTTTCTTTGAATAACGATTGTAGCCAAGAAATACCTTCTTTTTGATGCTCCATTAAAGTGATACTATTTTCTAAATTAGATATTTCATAAAAGTTATGTTTTAAATTCTGAGGTAATTCATTGTCGTTGCTAAACTCTGTTAGCTCTGCATTTTCTTTTATAATAAGTACTTCGTGGTCTGTTTTCTTTTCTTGCTTAACAGGTTTGTTAGGATTTTCAAATTGTTTTTTAGCAGTTTTTATAAATTTCTCTGCGTCTTCAATAGGTATTTCTGTTTCTTCCCATTGAACAGTTTGCTTCTTTTCCTTTACTGCTTTTTCTTTTTGTTCTATAAAATCAAAAAGTCTTTCTGGCGATTTAAAATAAATTCTTTTTTCACCGTGTACTTTATCCTTAACCACTATTCCTGGAATCCATTGCGATTTGTAAGGGCTTGCAAAAGGATAGAACTTTGGACTATAGACTCCAATTTCCTTAACTCTGTCGCTATAAAAAACTGTAAAATCGACCTCTTCATCATTAAAAAATAATTCAGGATGTTCTATTATTTCTTGAATGGTTTCCCGGTCTGATATTTTTCTTTTTTTCTTAATCTTTTGTAATTCTGATTTTTGATTTTCTGAAATTACAACCCTTGTCGTCTCTCCATTATTTCCTGAAATCGGATAAACATCTCTCACAGTTGGTAATCTGTCAAAAGTACTTGTAAATCCAACTGGATTAGTAATATCTAATGTTGGAAAAATTTCAAGATAACCATTCTTATATTCAATATCTATCTTGATTTTTTCAGGAATAAATAATTCTTGATTACTCAAAAAATGCTCTAGAGTTAATCCATTTTCATTGGAAAGTGTTTTTAGTTCCGATAGTTTTTTAAGATTAATTACATTCCCTTTTTGTGAATCAATTAAATTATTGAACTCTTCAATAGCATTACATATTTTAAATTGATTTTCTGATAAAAGATAAGGAGTATCATCTACATATATAATTGTACCATTTCTTTTAGTGTTTAATCTTGTGCCATTAGGACTAAAATCATAAAAACCGTATTTAAATTTAAAAGTATTCTGGGAAAGTACTCCATCAGATTCTATAAATATTTCATATGGATAACTATTTGGTAAATCTAAAATCTGTTTGTCAATATCGCTTAACTTTAAAATTTCTAAACTGTCAACTTCGTAGGAATATTCTGTGCAATCAGCCAAGCCATTATCTAGCAATTCGTTTAAAATTGCAAGTTGAGATAAAAATTCTAATTCAAGTTCTACCCAATTTGAAACAGGTATTTTATTCCCCGATTGATTGAGGAAATAAAATGAAAAATTGGTATTGCAGTTATATTTTAGAATCATCTGAGAACTTTTTCTTTTAACCAATGATTGAACTTTGATTCCCAGTTTGAATTATGTAATAATCGCCCTTCTTCACTTGTGTAATAATAATTTGAAACACTTTGGATAGCCAAAGGCAATGTACTATTTCTTAAATCGTCAACACTATTTAATCTTTGATTTAAGGCTGGTCTGTTTGAGCTATTAATTTTATATGCACAACAGGCATATCCATCGTTACTAAATTCTATTATCATATAGTCGCCAATGTATAAAATAAAAGCCGCCACATCTTTGTTGCTATAAACTGTTACAAATCTTGCCTCAATAAATTGAGCAATTCTTTCATCACGCTTTAAAATACTTTTTGTTAAAGATGGACCATATACTTTAAATGATTTAATATTGGACACATACTTTAACCAAAAATTTTTTCTTCGGTCATCATTGATACAAACGTTGAAAAACACATTTATAAATTGTCTTGTAATCCATTCGTTTAGGATATTTCTCCCTTGAATAATTTCTCTTTTTTCGATTTCTGTTGAATTTTCAAAAGCTGTCCAATTTGATATATAGCTTGGGTCGCCAATTAGGGTGAATGCAATTTTCTTTAATTTGTCTTGTAACATTGCAAATGCTGGTTGATTTACTTGAATAATCATTTTGCTAACTAATCTTTTACTTGTGATTGAACTATTATTTTTCAATAGAACTTCGTACAGATTATCTATTTCATTAACAATATTCGCTTTGTTCCTTTCGTAGTACGTAACTATTACTCTTGAAAAATAAGAATAAGAAAACCAAGATTCTGGCACACCTAATATTTTTGTTGCTTCTTGAATTGGTCTGTTAAGTTTGGCTATTGTGTCGCCTAATATCAAGTCCCCATTTTTAGTATTAAAGTAACGCTTGTTGCTTTTGAATGAATTTAATGTGCTTCTGTTACCTGAATAGTTATCTAATTTTTTTGTAATGAATTGTTCTAATTGCTCTAATGACTTTGGATGCTTAGTTTCCCAATTGCTTAAAAGGCAATCTATTAAGCCTGATAAAAAAGAATCACGCCAATTGGTTTCCATTGCTTCCAAAGCAATTTTGAGTTCATTTTCAACGCTAAAAATAGTCTGTAAGTTTTTTTCGGAATAATTTAAGGAATAGGTTAAGGTCCTTAGTTCTCTGCGTTCAAAAATTCCATTTACATCACCGAATGAACTTTTGAATTTTCTGAATACCTGTGGAATAAGATTGTTTCCTGCAAATGAAAAGGAATTAGTACCAACTTTTTCGCTAATTTTATGCAGTTTATCAATTCTGTGTTCATTTAAAGTACTCAGCGTGATGGGAATAATCTTCTGTGCCGACTGCTTTAAAGTTGTCGGTGAAAAATGAAATTGTAATATGTCTTGGGAAGTAATCATATTAATTTCTTCTAGTGTTTAGTTTACTAAGCTGCTCTGTTAGTTCTTCTAAAATATCTTCTTGTTTTGAAGAAGCACCTGCAAGTGATTCAGCGGTTTTAGTCAAAGCTTCCGTGTATTTGCCTAAATATGTTTCAAGACTTCCACTTACTGTCTCTTGATAATCTTTAAGTCCTACAGTTATTTTTCCAAAAATATCTTGTAAACCCTTTTCAATTATTTCAAATTTTTGTGCGTAATCTGCCGAAACATCTTTTGCTTTTATTAAGGATTTTTGAATCTCATCTATAGTACTTGAATTGTTTTGTAAGAACTCATTTGAGTGCATTGAGAATAATAATTGAGATTCCCCAAATTTACTTGATGATGAATTGATTTCTTGTGAAGCGTTTCTGAAATTTGAGATTGTAGTTGCCAATGCTGCTTCAGCTTCATTTAAATTATTTATACACTGTGTTACGCCAGCAGATAATCCAGTCATATTTTCGATACTTGTATTGAATGCAGTCAATAAATTCTCTGAAACTTGTAAGTTCTTGGATTGTTCGGTTAATAACGATTGTTGTCCTGATTGCAAACCTCCTACTTGAGTGGTAAGAATTTTAGTCATTTCTTCAACCTGCTTTTTCATTGCATTTGTCGAAACCTCGGATTGATTAAGTGTTTGTTGTGAAATTTGTTTCACTACATCTTGAAGGCCTCTAAAATTTTCATTTAAGTTATCTGTCATAGTTTGCAGTTTCACTGGAAAATCTGACAATGAACCTCCAGCCTGACCAATAATTTGTGCTAATTGCTCCATTTCGTTTTTGGTATCGCCACTCATTGAAATTTTAAACTCTTCAATCATTTTACCCATTGATTCTTGCAATTCTTTTACAATATTTTGCGTCATATCAGTAGCTGGGTCTTGCAATTTATTTCCTAGGCTTTCTATTTCTGATTTAACTAATTTTAATTCAGCAACTACTCCTTCAGTTGGATTATTTAAGATTTCTTCAAATCCTGCGGAAATAGTTAATGCCAAATCACTAGAAAAAGTTTGTAGTGCATTTGATTGTTTTGAAGATTCTTTAAAGATGTCTCTAAACACATTTCCTGCTTTAATTTTGTTGCCATTATCGTCTGTGGTAGAGAAATCATTTCTTAATTCTTCAATTGCTTCGATTAGTTTGTTTATGGCAATTGTTTCATCGCTTAAAACACCTTTTTCATTTTTGTTTTTAACAAAAGAAATTATTTTTGAAAAAATTATTGAAAGTGCTATACCAAAGATTGATGCAAAAAATGCAGTTTTTAAACCTTTTAGTAGTGTAGGAATGCTTTTTTCGATGTCTTCTGGATTAAAGAACCATAAGCCATAGGCGATGCCACCAAATGTGCCTAATATTCCGATAGTAGTAAACATTGATGGAATTAAATCCAAGTCATTTAAATTTACTTTTCTGTAGTCTTTCTTTGCTAAATTGAGTACATATATTCCATAAAAAAGATATGAAATCAATGCAATTGTTATAAATATTTCAACTATGTTCATTTATTTTTCAATATTTTTAAGTGCTTCGTTAATAATAGCTTCGCTAGTTGTTACAATTCTAAATTCGACCCGCCTTGATTTATCATCATCAATCAATTTTTTACTTTCAAATGATATTTTATAATCTTTGTCAACTGTTCTTCCATAAGAAAGTCCATTGGCTGTTAACCAATATTGTAATCTCTGTTTTTCTTTTGGATTCAAATCTTTCAAACATTTTTGTGTTCTTAAAAAGGCTAAGACATTTCTCGCTCTGTCTTGTGAAAGTTTCATATTATCTATATAAGGATCATTCGTTTTACCTATAGGTTTGGTATCAGTATGTCCCTCAATTCTTATTTCAGCTATTTTATCTATATATTTTTCCTGTAAAACAACTAATAAATATTTTGGTAGAAAATCGGTCAAAATACTTTGAAAATAGGGTGTAATATCAGTACTACCTAAACCGAAAAGTACCTGTGGATTAGTAAATTTTATCGACAAATCGTTATCTAGTTTTAAATCCCATTTTTCGAAGTCGTCTTTAAAAGCTTTATTTAATTCATTATATAGGGTCAGTTTTGATTCTTGATAGTCTTTGAAAATTTGATTTTGCTCTTTTTGTCGTTTTTCCATCAATGCCATATATGAAATTGACATAAATAAAAATATTACCAT
>Ga0114962_10003645_pt1 | contig 12427 bp, 10 predicted proteins | sample C_130820_MF_Meta_FD_87017 | JGI IMG/M metagenome (GOLD analysis project Ga0114962, IMG submission 87017) | Freshwater microbial communities from Lake Croche, Canada to study carbon cycling - C_130820_MF_MetaG | ecosystem: Environmental > Aquatic > Freshwater > Lake | place: Lake Croche, Canada... | reverse complement strand
GCAGCAGTACATTTTCATCGCCGCAACGATTTTCCTGATCTGGGAACTCTGGCGCGGCTGGCGGCTGGGAGCCGTGCGCGGCCTTTTGAGGTTGGCGGCCTTGTTCTGTGCCTGGATCGGAGGTTCGACAGCCGCGGGAGCCACGGGGACGGTGGTCGCCTTTTTCTCCAAGGTCCCTCCCCTGATCGCCCCCGCCGTCGCGGGGCTGACGGTCGGTATAGGTATCTATATCGGCATCTCGATCGTCGCGGGGCTTCTTTTCAAGAAGACGGAGGATCATTCGGGAGTGATCCGGCTCGGTTTTGGTCTCGGTGGCGCCGTTTGCGGAGTGATCTTCGGCATCCTCTTTCTCTGGGCCGGAATCACCCTGATCAGAGGCATGGGAGCCCTGGGAGAACTACGCGTCGTTCAGGCCCGGAATGAGGGGCGGTTACTCTCCACAGAAAAAACGGCCCTCTTCCTGATCAAACTGAAGGAATCACTGGAAATTGGAGTCACTGGCCAGACGTTGAAGAAGGCAGATCCCCTACCGACGGCCTTCTACGATGATATCGTAAAGATCTCCATGGTGGCAGGATCGCAAGAGGCCATCGAGCGTTTCGTGCAGTATCCCGGGACGCTTAAGATCATCGCCAATCCCAACATCACCGCTCTAATCCAAGATCCCGCCCTGGAAAAAGCCGCCGAGAAAAAGAACATCCTGCCTCTTTTGCAGAACAAGCATGTCCAGGCGGCGGCTAATGATCCCCAGTTGCTTGCGCAGTTGAAGCAGTTCGACCTGACTGGAGCGCTCAATTACGCCCTGGAACCCCCTCTCCCCGTCCGGCATAGCCTGCCGATCCAACCCATCAAGCGGGCCCATTCCGGCGATTCTCCGAACTCGCATCGCCCCAAATCTCACGCTACAAACACTTCTTCACAAACCATCACGACCCCCGGCATCGCCAACTGAAAGAGACTACAATCCTATGAGCACGGAATACAGCGTAACGATCGGACTTGAAGTCCATGCCCAGTTAAAAACCAAGAGCAAGATGTTCTGCGGATGCAAGGTCGAGTATGGCGCTGAACCGAACACGCACACCTGCCCTACGTGCCTCGGCCTGCCTGGTGCCCTTCCGGTGATGAATGGCGAGGCACTGCGCCTCACTGCCCGCGCCGGACTGATGCTTGGCTGTGACATTCCCGAGGTCTGCAAGTTCGACCGCAAGAACTACTACTACCCGGACATGCCGAAGAACTACCAGATCTCCCAGTACGACCAGCCGCTCTGCCTTGGCGGCGGCGTTCCGCTGCACGAGACGGCCTACCCGAAGGATGCGCAGAAGACGATCGCAACTCCCGGCAAGACGATCCGCCTGACCCGCATCCATCTGGAGGAGGATGTGGCCAAGAGCTTCCATCTGGAGACAGCCAGCGGCATTGATTTTAACCGCGCCGGCACCCCCCTCATGGAGATTGTTTCCGAAGCTGATATCGCCTCGCCCGAAGAGGCCTTTGCCTACCTCACCGCGCTCCGGCAGATCCTTGTCTACGGAGATATCAGTGATGCCGATATGGAGAAGGGGCAGATGCGTTGTGATGTGAATGTCTCCGTCCGCCCCGTCGGTCAGAAGGAATACGGCACCAAGATCGAGTTGAAGAACCTCAACTCCATTAGTGGCGTTCGCCGGGCTCTCGCTTTTGAGATCGAACGCCAGATCGCTTTCGTGAAGGCTGGTGGGAAGCTTGATCAGGAGACACGCCGTTGGGATGACGACCGCGGGGAAACCACACTCATGCGAATCAAGGAGTCGGCGCATGATTACCGCTACTTCCCCGATCCCGATCTCCTCCCTGTCCGCACGGCCAAGCTAGTCGAGTCAGCCAAGGTCGGCATGCCAGAGCTGCCGCAGGCCAAGCGCGACCGCTTTGTCGCCGACTTCGGCATCAGCGAATACGACGCAGCGGTTCTAGCCGATGATGCCGCGCTAGCCGATTACTTTGAAAAGGCCGCCAAGGGTTCGCCTAAGCCTAAGAGCGTCGCCAACTGGATTATCAACGATCTTCTTAGCGCGCTCTCCGCCGCATCGCTCGAGCTCTCGGAGTGTCCGATCCAGGCAGCATTCATTGGTGAACTTACGATTCTTATCGAGGGAGGAACCATCAGCGGACGCCAGGGCAAGGAGGTCTTTGCCGAGATGATGGTAAGCGGAAAACAACCTGCTGTGATCGTCGAGGAAAAGGGACTCAAGCAGGTCAGCGACACCGGAGCTATCGAAGCCTTCTGCGACGAGGTGATCGCTACCAATCCAGTCTCTGTTGCAGACTTCAAGTCGGGTAAGGAAGCCGCGCTTAACTTCCTCAAGGGCCAGGTCATGAAGCTCTCCAAGGGGAAGGCCAACCCTACGGTCGCAGGAGAAATCCTCGCGAAGAAGCTCCAATCGTAGGCTCCACGATACCGACGACTTAGTCTCGTAATCCGGATTCTTTCAGGACGGCGGCAAGTCTCAGGATCTGCTCCGGGAGATGAGCGCTGCTGAGCGTGATCCGAAGCCGTGCAGTATTCCTCGGAACGGTTGGATAGCGGATTGCGGGGATAAAGAATCCCTCGTTTTGAAGGCGTGCTGTTTCTTGAAGGACGCGCGCTTCGCTTCCGAGGATCAGTGGGACGATAGCACTCGGAGGTTCCGGGATCTTCATTTCTGAGGCAAAGAGCTGAAGATTTTCCCGGAGTCGGTTCCGAAGGAGATCTCCCTCCGGGGACTGCACGATCCGTAGGGATGCACGGCAGGCTGCGGCCACGGCTGGTGAGGGAGCCGTGGAGAAAATAAAACTCCGGGCACGATTGATCAGGAAGTCGATCAGCTGGCGCGATCCGGCGATATAGCCGCCGGAGACACCGAGAGCCTTGCCTAGAGTCCCCATCTGAATCTCAATGCGGCCATTAAGTCCGAGTTCCCCCGCAAGGCCCTGAGCCCAAGCTCCGCGGACACCGACTGCGTGGGCCTCATCTAGGAACAGGACGGCCCTGTATTTCTCCTTCAGCTCCACGATTCCGTGCAACGGAGCCAGATCGCCATCCATACTGAAAACCGACTCGGTGACGATAAGTATCCTGCCACCGGAATGAGTCTTACTGGCCCACCGGAGGTGGGACTCCAGTTTGTCCAAATTGTTATGGGGGAAGACACGGAGAGTTGCTCCACTCGCATGAGCGCCGTCGATCAGGCACGCGTGAGCCAGCTTGTCCATGATGATGACATCTCCCTTTCCTGCCAGCGCAGGGATGGTCCCGGTAGCTGCGGCGACACCCGTTGAGAAAACCAGCGCAGCCTGAGTTCCCTTGGCCAAGGACAGCTCCTCCTCCAGTGCGGCATGCTCCTCCGTAGTTCCGCAGATCAGGCGCGACGCCGTGGAGCCGACACCCCAACGACGGGCCCCCTCTCCCATCGCTTCGGCGATGGCGGGGTGAGAGGCGAGTCCCAGATAGTCATTGGAGGAAAAGTTGATCAGCTCACGAGAGCCGATCGTGAGGCGTATGCCGTGGATGAACTCAACCACACGCAGGGTGCGATGAAGCCCCTGCTGCTCCAGTATGGAAAGTTGCTCTTGGAGTTGAGAGTCGAAGCGTTCCAAGTCAGAAAAGTCCAAGTGGGTGCCCTCGCTTTTCAGCGGCTCCTCAGTTATCTGCAGGCGTCTTGTGCGGCTTCAACCCGTGCTTCGGAGAGGGTTCAGGAGTCGGAGCAGGTGTTGCCGTCGGCGTGGGGATGGGTGTCGGTTCAGGGGTCGGAGCAGGTGTTGCCGTCGGCGTGGGGATGGGTGTCGGTTCAGGGGTCGGAGTAGGTGTTGCCAAGGGTGTGGATGCTGGTTCCCCGGCACTTACTCGATGCAACAATCCGTCGAGACGGTTTCCACCCAAGAGAAGGAACCCAATCACCATAGCGGCTACGAGGACACCACCCAGGATTTTTGTTAGAACGGATCGTTGCTCAGCCAACGTGTTTTTGCCATCGAGATAATTCCTTCCGTTGAGCGTGACATAGCGGACCTGTACTTTATTGGGCTTGCCATCGACGCCTTTCAGAACATTCGCCTCGATCAACCCAACGGATTTTAACCGGAGGATCTCTTCAAAAACCTCGTCCAAAGGGATCTCTCCATGGGGAAAGGGACATTGTTCCAAATCAAAAACCGCAGGCAGCTTATGGGCGGGCTGGGAGAGAACATACTCTAGGACATCAATCGAGAAACTCTTCATGGTGGGCATGACTTACTCTTTCCAGACCTTGTGGTCGGGTCGATCACTTTTCCACGCAAGTTTCCAAGCATTTGCCAAAAAGTGAAAGAGGGGTGTTGTTAGTGATGGGATTTTGTTCGCGAAGGCTTTGGCACCATCTTTGGAGCGGAGCGGACTGCATCGAGCTTACTCATCAGCGGAGCATCGCGCTCCGTCACGAGGTTCACCACAAGCCCAGGCCGTCCGGCACGAGCCGTGCGTCCCACCCGATGCAGATAATTCTCCATCTGCTGCGGCAAGTGGTAGTTAATCACCCGGCCGACATGCTCCACGTCGAGTCCGCGGGAGGCTAGATCGGTGGAGATCAGCAGGGAGACTTCACCGTGTCGGAAAGCCTTGAGGTTTCTGCGCCGCTCTGCCTTATCCATTTCCCCACGGTAGACCACGCAGGGCCACCCGGCTTCATCCAGCTCCTCGGCCAGCTTATCGCATTGCTCGCGTGTGTTAGTGAAGAGGATCGTCCCTCCCTCCACTTTCTTGTCGAGCAGACGCTCCAGCAGGGGAAAGCGCTTCCCGCCCACAACCGGGAGCTGGGTGGTCGTTAGTGTCGGGACGACCTTGTGGCTTCCTTGGCTGCGAATGACTTCCGCGTCGGTGAAGAGATCTGCGATGAGCTTCTCCACGGCAGGCGGCACGGTGGCGGAGAATAGCGCCAGTTGACGCTCTGCCGGACACTCCTTCACGATCTTTCGGACATCGGGAAGGAATCCATGATCGAGCATTTGATCCGCCTCATCGAGCACAAGGGTGCGGACATCGCCCAGAGTCACAAGCCCTCCCTCCATCATCTTGATCAGACGCCCCGGCGTGGCAACCAAGACCTCGAAGGGGCCCTGAAGATTGCGCTTTGCCTGTTCCATGGTGGTGCCGCCCAAGAGCGAACGCACGCGGAGACGCGTCGTATGCGTAAAGGGCTTGAAGGCCTTGGCGACTTGCTCACCCAGCTCCCGGGTGGGAACCACCACGATGGCCCGAGGTTCGCCATAAACCTTAACCGGCTTGCCTTGAAGTTCGAGGGTCTTGAGGCAATGAAGGATAGGAAGAACGTAGGCTAGGGTTTTTCCACTTCCTGTCTCGGCTACCCCGACGACGGATCGACCGGCAAGCAGTGCAGGGATGGCCGTTGATTGAATCTCCGTGGGAGTGGTCAGACTCCGTTCGACAAGGGTCTCCTTAAGGCTGGGTAGCAGGGCAAGATCGACAAAGGAGTTCATGATTGAGGATGAAGGTAGTGGATTCCCTGGGAGATGGGAGGGATTATCCTTGGTTACTGCCAAGGCGGCAAATGCTTAAAAGAAACCGGATGGGGAGGGATTATCCCCAGCTTTGCTGGGGCTCGACAGCATGGCTTTGCATGGATCTTATGACGCTGATCGCGGCATGGTCGTCGAATTGAAGTTCTCATCCCTCAGAAGGTAATCTGTTGCTCTTCGAGCAAAGATCCGGATGGGGAGGGATTCGAACCCTCGTTACCGATAAAGGTAAACACGCTTTCCAAGCGTGCGCGATCGACCACTCTGCCACCCATCCTAGGATAATCTGAACTTTTAAGTCTAGGGGTGAACTTGTTGGGGTGCAAGCCATGAGAGAAAAAAGAGATACGTCGGACTTCTCCAGAACGCTAAAAAGTGGGGAGGAATGACCTCTGCGTCCGCAGAGGTGCACCATCATGGCTTCGCATAAAAAGCCCTCCCGCTGATCGCGGGGTGGTGATCAAACACTCGTTACTGATAGAGGTAAACACGCTTTCCAAGCGTGCCACAATACGTGGCCTTTGGGAAAGGCCCGGATAGATTCCGCAATAGCGGGACCCGTCGGGAGCGCTATGCCTCGCAGCTTTTTTTGGAACCATAATCAGGAAATCAGGGCTTCTTCCTTGCTCATCAAGGGCCCTGAGGTCATAAATGCTCTCTCTGTTCCAACACAGAAAACTTATTTCTTACATACCGATGAGCGCCACCGCCACCATAGCAGAGCCAAAAGTAGAAAACATTGCTCCGGCCACCCCGATGATCAATGTCCAAGTGGACGGTGAGTGGAAGCAGTTCCCCAAGGGAACCCGACTGATTGAGGCCTGCATGAAGTCAGGCAGCTACGTCCCCCACTACTGCTACCACCCTGCGCTGAGTTCGCCCGGTAACTGTCGCATGTGCTTGATCGAGATGGGCACGCCCAAGATGAGCCCCGACCGCAAGCCGGAGCTTGGTGAAGATGGTCACCCTCTTATCAACTGGAGCCCCAAGCCCGCTATCTGCTGCGCTATCGAGATATCCGAGGGGCTTGCCGTCCGCACGAACTCCCCGCTTGTCGAGGAGTGCCGCAAGGGCGTCATGGAGTTCCTCCTGATCAATCACCCCCTTGATTGCCCCATCTGCGATAAGGCTGGCGAGTGCCGCTTGCAGGAGTTCTCCGTGGAGTACGGCAACGACTCTTCCCGATTCGAGGACAACAAGGTCAAGAAGCCGAAGCATGTCGACATCGGTGAGCGTATCGTCCTCGATGACGAGCGCTGCATTCTCTGCTCCCGCTGCATCCGCTTCATGGACGAGGTGGCCAAGGACGACTGCCTCGGCTTTGTCGATCGTGGTGGTCACACCACGCTGACCGTCCATCCCGGCAAGCGACTCGACAGCAACTACTCTCTCAACACCGTCGACATCTGCCCTGTCGGCGCGCTGACCTCCAAGGACTTCCGCTTCAAGATGCGCGTCTGGTTCCTCAAGGAGACCAAGACGATCGACACGAACTGCGGCACCGGCAGCAATATCCTGATCGGCAGCCGTGAGAACAAGATCCACCGTATTACCCCGCGTGAGAACGAGGCAGTGAATGCCTACTGGCTCCCCGACTCGCACCGCCTGAACTACACCTACATCCACCGTGAAGATCGCCTGAAGGAGCCCCTTGTCAGCGGGGGATCCGTTCGTTGGAAGGATGCGATTTCCGCAGCTGCGGAATCACTCAAGGCCCACGTTGAAACCGCCACGGCCATCATTGCTTCGGGGCGCATGACCAACGAGGAGCTTTTCCTGGCAAGACGCCTTGCCAAGACTCTTGGAACCGAGCTGATCGACATCCGCCCCCGTGCTCAGAAGGGAGACGGCTTCCTTGTCTCCGAGGATGGCAATCCCAACACCCGCGGTGCCCAGATGCTAGGGGTCGCCTCCGCAACACCAGGCTCCCGCCTTGCCGAGATCACGGCGGGCATTAACTCCGGCAAGATTACTTCACTCGTGGTACTGGGGGAGAATCCTCTCCACTGTGGCCTGAGCGAGGCCGATCTCAGCAACCTTTCCTCGCTGGTGACGCTTGATATTCTGCCTAATGAGTCGCTCAAGTTCTCCAAGGTCGTCCTCCCCGGCAGTGCCTCCGCCGAGAAGCGCGGCTCGATGGTGAATGTCAACGGCCGCCTCCAGCGTCTCAACCGTGCCCTTACGGCTCCCGGCCATGCCCGCGATGATTGGGAAATTCTTAGCGACCTGCTGAAGGGGCTTGGTGCCGAAGGTGCCATGTCACTCGAGGATCTCTTTAAGCAGATGGCAGCCGCCACGCCCGCCCTCGCCGGACTCAACCTCGGTAAGGTCGGCGATCTTGGCGTCACGCTGTAAAGCGCGCTTATTTCACAGATGGATCCGCTGGAAGAGTTAAGGTCCTTCCTGCGCTTTCCCAGCGTCTCCACCCAGCTGGAGCATGCGCCGGACCTCGATTCCTGCGCCGAGTGGCTTCAAGAAAAGCTTTCGCTCATCGGACTAACCGCGACCATCCACTCCACGCCAGGCTCACCCGTGGTCGTCGCGGCAAGCCAGCACGACCCTCAAAAGCGAACAGTGCTCATCTACGGCCATTATGACGTGCAGCCGCCCGATCCTCTGGCAGGCTGGACCACGCCTCCCTTTCAGTCTCGAATTGAGGAGGGTCGAATTTATGCGCGTGGTGCCGCCGACAACAAGGGACAGATCCTTGCCCATATTCTCGGCGTTGCGGAGACCCTGCGTGAAAAGGGTTCTCTTCCAGTCAATGTCATCTTCCTGATCGAGGGAGAGGAGGAAATTGGCAGCCCAAATCTTGCCGATTTCCTGCTGGAGAACCGAGAGGAACTCGCCTGTGATGTGGTGGCGATTTCCGACACTGCGATGGCTCCTGGTAATAAGCCGGCCCTGACCTATTCCCTGCGAGGCATTGCCGCGATGGAACTCATCGTCCGCGGTCCCTCCCACGACCTGCATAGCGGACTCTTCGGAGGCGCCGTGGCAAATCCCGCCACGGTGTTGGCCCGACTGCTTGCATCGCTCCATAATGCTGAGGGTCGAGTTTTGATTCCCGGATTCTACGATGCTGTGCGACCGCTTGAGCCTTGGGAACGTGAAGCCGCCGCCAACTTGCAGAAAGTCTCGGGCGGGGATGATTCAATCAAGGAGCTTGCCGGGGTTGATGAGCTCTTCGGAGAGAAGGGCTTCACCACGATCGAGCGGATCGGAGCCAGGCCCACAGCCGAGGTGAACGGCATCGGAGGCGGCTACCAGGGAGCCGGAACCAAAACGGTCCTGCCAAAAGAAGCCTTTGCCAAGCTTACCTTCCGTCTGGTCGCCGATCAGGATCCCGCAATGATTCTCGCAGCTGCCGAGGAATATCTCCGTAATCAAACACCTGCTGGAGTTCTACTGGAAATCATCACCGGACACTCCGGCGCCGCTTACCAGTCCGATCCGAATTCCCCTGATGGGCTGGCCGCCCGAAAGGCCCTTGCCGGAGCCTTTGGAGCCGAACCGCTTCTCCTGCGCGACGGGGGAAGCATTCCGATCCTTGCAACGCTCAAGGAGATCCTCGGTGTTGATTCCTACCTGCTCGGCCTTGCCAATCCCGATTCCCGCATCCACTCCCCGGACGAGAACATGCTGATCGAAAACTTCCTGGGGGGAATACGCATGAATAAGATCCTCCTCCAAGAATTAGCCCGATAAGGACTTGGGATTTTTGCGCCCCGCGGCGTTCTGCGGCACTCGCAGTATAAGATATACAGCTTCGCTTGCAGGCCTAGCGGTGCATCAAAACTACCAAGCCTTTGTACAGATGCCTATCTACTCTCGAATCAAAGCTGTATGATCAAAGAAAGGCATCTCGGCATTACACCCGATTTACTAGCCACCACTCCCTACTTAGCTTTTGGGCCTCTCCGATTTGAAGGGGCGTCATCTTAGTTTCAAGCAGGTCTAGACTTTCTTTGGCTCTTTTATGGCCTGATGCCGCAGAAATATTTAGCCACTTATAAGCCTCAATATATTCCCTCAAGACCCCTTCCCCCTCTTTGTACGCTGTACCAAGCAAGTATTGAGAATCTTTATCATCTTGTTCCGCCGACAAGTGCCACCATTTTACTGCTTCTACAAGATTCTTGGTAATCCCTTCTCCTTCCTTGCAAGCACACCCAAGAGAATATTGGGCGCTTCCAATGCCCTGCTCTGCTGCCATCCGCCACCATTTAACTGCTTCTGTCATATCCTCAGGAACTCCTTCTCCTAATTCGTACGCACAACCCAGTGAGTTTTGAGCATTTCCATGCCCACATTCCGCTGCAGAGCGGTACCAATAGGCTGCTTCTGCAAGATCCTTAGAAATTCCAATTCCGTCGCTATAGGCACAACCCATGAGGAATTGAGCTTCACAATGACCTCCACCAGCCGCTTTAAGAATCCATTTGGCTGACTCTTTGTAATCTTGCCCGACTCCTTCACCATCGCGGTAAGCACATCCTAGCGAGTATTGGGCTTTGTAGTATCCGTAGCGATCTTGCTCGGCTGCCAAGCGCCACCATTTCACTGCTTCGGCAGGATCTTTGGAAACACCTTTGCCTAAGCTGTAGGCTAAACCCGACAGGTACTGAGCTTCTTCATGACTTTGTTCTGCGGCTCTGCGATACCAATAAGCTGCCTCGGCCAAATCTTCAGCAATGCCCTCTCCTGTCTCATATGCGCAAGCAAGGTTGAATTGAGCCTGAAGATGGCCACGATTGGCTGCCTTTATGAGTACCTTCAGAGATTGAAGATAATCTTTAAAAGTGCCATTGTTATTATTACACAAAAACTCAAAAATATCTGCGGCTTCTGAATGCTTCTGTTCAGCTGCCTGTTGGAGCAAGCCGATGGCTTTTGAAATGTCTTTTTCAACGCCTCTACCTTCTAAATATGCAATCGAAAGCAAATATCGAGAGTCCATATCACCTTGCTCGATTGTAGATCCTAGCAATTTTAGAAAATCATCTAGATCCTGATCTTTAAGGCTTAGCAAGTATAAGACTGGGTCATCATCGCTCAAATAGCCGAACGAATTATCAAATAATGAATCGATGGTCATATTTGGCCATTCTACCACTTTTTAGAGTTTAGTGTACCGATGATATTAACGGGTTATATTATGAATTTATCTGAGCCGAGTCATGGAGAGTCTTCCCAGTTAGTACGTGACCGAGAGGCCTGGGTGTACCAGCGTGGTGGTGGAAGGACCATTGTCTGGGATTGTTATGATGACGCCGCTTCCGGTCCTGGGGTCAACATTGTTTAGTATTACGCCGTGGGCCTCGCTGCCATCCTTGAGTTGGTAATCATACTGCCCTGATGCTGTGATGCCAGAGACCACTTGTGATGGATCAACGGAAGGTGGGATTTGAGCTTTCATGATGGGGGCGATAATCAGAGCGGTGATGATGAGGTTCGTTTTCATGAGAGATATTTTAGCAGTGTGGGTAGGTCTTGGAGTGTCCTAGGTTTGTGATTTGTTGAGATTCGTAGTTACTCAGCTTTTACGAGTCGGGCAGCATTGTGATCCGGAAGACCGGCTTTCTTAAATCGGGCTTGCGCCTTCTTGATATCGTATTCCACGCGGCGCATCAGAAGGAGGTGCTGCTCGTAATCGTAGAGGGCGTAGGCGGCCCGAGGATCGCCGTCACGGGGTTGACCAACGGAGCCGACATTCACCGTATAGCGTTTCGAAGGATCGAGACGCACGGGCTTATCACTAGGGTTCAGGCAGCGGACGCCGAAGGTCTTGGGATTCTCTTCCCAGATGCTGGGAACATGTGTGTGGCCGTTGAAGCTAATCATGGTGGTCTGGGCAGCTAAATGTGCTTCTGCCTCCGTGGTCTCGTAGAGATAGTTGAATTGTGTGGGCTCGTTCAGTGAGGCATGACTCAGCGTAATCGGATCGAGGTCGACCGTGATCGGAAGATCCTTGAGCCATGCTAGGTCTTTTTGTGAAACCTGAGCCTTGGCGAGCTTGAGCGGTTGACCCACGGACGCCTCCCAATCTTCCTCAAGGATCATGTCCACCAGCATTAGCATGGCCTCATGGTTACCGAGAACGCTGGCAGAACAGGTCTCGATTACTCTCCTTACACAGGCACCGGGCTCGGGCCCATATCCAACAATATCTCCCAAGCAGAAGACTCCCCGGACGGGAAAGTCCTTGATGTCTTCCATAACGGCATCAAGGGCATCGATATTTGCATGGATATCACTAATGACGGCGAAGAAGGCGGGTGTTGAGGTTTTCTGTATGGGTTTGGTCATATTGGGTTGATTGGGTATCGGCGGGGCATATGAAAAAACACACCCCTCTACCCTAAGGGGTAGCTGTCAACCCCCCCCCGCTCATCGCATTCTATTAAACAGTTAAAAAATCGGTCGTATCTGGGGGGCTTGACAACTCGCCCATTAGGTAGAGACCCATCATGAAAAAGACCCCACCTAGGAGCAGAAAAATTACCCGGCATGATGAATGGCTGAAAGAGCTCCTGAAGTCTCTCGAACCACCTCACCTGCAACTAGGTGTCGCACTGCAAGAAGCGCATGAGCAGGTCCTGCGAAATAAGATTGGATCAATCCGCGGACTTCCGGGTGCCTCTGCTCAGGAAAAGAGCGAAATGATTCAGATGATCCGTGCCGAGGCCCGATTGAGGTTTGACTTCGACGTCTAGTCGAAAATCAAAGTGCTTTTTCCCGCAGGCTTGGAAGTTTGGATGTGGGGCTAGAAACGCGAGCGCCGCTGTAGTGAACTACTGCAAGCGAGCGGTGACACCGCACCACGCCAAAATCTCTAGCCTACAAACCAGAAATGGCGTGTGTTTTGCTTCACGAAAACTTGAACCTCCGATCT
>Ga0114962_10003644_pt1 | contig 12429 bp, 3 predicted proteins | sample C_130820_MF_Meta_FD_87017 | JGI IMG/M metagenome (GOLD analysis project Ga0114962, IMG submission 87017) | Freshwater microbial communities from Lake Croche, Canada to study carbon cycling - C_130820_MF_MetaG | ecosystem: Environmental > Aquatic > Freshwater > Lake | place: Lake Croche, Canada... | reverse complement strand
TGTTTCTGTTGTAATTGCTACTGTAATTGAGTCTGCTTTATCACTTACATCTTGTTTACAAGGAAACCAAAAAGATGAAAAATATGGTTCGGATAACGTAAATGTATATCCATCGTTATTAATTACACCTGTGGATAAAATTGTATTACCTGAAACAGCAGTCCCTCCGTAATAAGTAGTAATACTGAATAAACTGTTATAGTTAATAACCTGTGAATGTATTATTTCTACTAAATCTTTATCTCTTGAAAATGAAACTTTCTGTTTATTTAAATAAATAGAATCTATCTGTAAAAACTTAGATAATTCAAAACAAATATTATTTATACTATCGACTTTAGAGTAGGCAGTAAGTGTAGAAAAACCTTTAATATTTGTATTTAAATTACTTGATTCTAACTGAATATCATAATGAGTGACATCATAATCTTGCATCAAATTTAAAAATGATAATGAATATTGATCTCTTTTTAAAGTTTGAGTTCCTTCTGAAAATTTACATACGTGTTTCGATTGAGAGTAAATAAAATTTGTAATGAAACAGAAAAGTAAGAAATAGAATTTCATTGATTTATAAAGTGTTAAAATTAGTTTCTAAATACTCCTCCACATCAAATATCTACTAAGTAAATAGTATTTGAATTTAACATCTAATTTAAGTAATTTATTTGAATTTAGTGTAAACATAAAATTTACATGGTTTAACATCACTTCAAAAAAACAGGTATTTGTATGCTATCAAGAAAAAAGAGTTTGCTAATGAATTTGACAACCTTTTTTCTATCTGTAGATTTTATTATTTGTGAATAACTTCCAATTTATGAATACTAGTTATTCCGTTATTTGTAATGTTTACCAAATACGTTGCTGTTTGTAAATTCGAAATATCAAGCGTTATCTTCTCTCCAAAATAAGTTGTGTTTTTTACGGAATGTACCTCTCTACCTTCCAAGTCAGTAACTCGAACATCCAAATTTCCTGGAGTTGCTTGCACCGTAATTACTTCTGAACTTGGATTAGGATAAACCGAAACTGACGAAGATGAAACATTCTCAATTCCTAATGGATTTTTATCGATAGTCACGGTAACAATATATGTTTTAGTAGTCCCATCTTCTGCAGTTACGATGTAGCTTACTGGAGTAGTGAAATTATTAATACTTACCCCCGTAATTTGTCCAACGTTACCAATGTAGGCAATAGCACTTGGGGAAAGTGTGAAAAACGCGGTTAACGATTTAACATCCGTGCCATAAGGAACTTTAATCGCAATGCTTGTTCCGGTGATTACTCCAATCGTATATGGATTTGTAATTCCAAATGTCAAGATATCTTTTTCAGCACTTTTTGGAGCTGCTAATACATAAACAATCACCATGTAATTTTGGGAAGTCCCATCTTCTGCATAAACCGTATATGTAACTGGTGTGGTGAAATTATTAACCGTATTACCACTTGTTTGAGTTACACTACCGATTTTAACTGTTGCACCTGAAGAAACGGTGAAATTCGCTACTAATTTTGTTACATCTGTACCAAAAGGAACTTGCAAGGATATCGTTGTTCCATTCATTACACCAGAAGCTACTGGATTCGTAAATAAAAAGGTAGTTATTTCTTTCGCACTATTTTTTGCTAATGAAATCAGTATAGTATAGGTTTTAACAGTTCCATTTTCTGCTGTTATTGAATAAGTAACAGGGCTAGAAAAATTATTTACAGTAGTTCCCGAAACTTGATTTACACCGTTCACACTAACTGTAGCTTTATCAGAAACGATAAAATTCACCAATAATTTCGTGAGATCTGTTCCGTAAGGAAGTGTTGCCGTTACATTAGTACCGCTAACAACTGCTGTTACAGCTGGACTCACAAAACCAAAAGATAATAAATCATTTGCATTACTTTTAGGATTTGGAGCAATTAAAACTGTAACTGTATACGTTTGCGTAGTTCCATTTTCTGCAGTAACCACATAAGTAACTGGTAATGTAAAATCATTTGGCGTTGTTCCACTTATCTGTGTCACCCCATTTACACTTACTACCGCCAAATTTGAAACCGTGAAATTCACAATCAAATTACTTACATCGGTTCCGAAAGGGAAGGTAGTTGTGATATTCGTTTGGTCAATCGTAGCTGAAATTGCTGGTGTCACAAAACTAAAATCCGTAATATCTTTTGAATTACTTTTCACTTCGGTAATTAAAGTAACATCATAATTCTGATACGTTCCATCTTCCGCCGTTACGGTATATGTTACTACTTGTGAAAAATCATTTACCGAACTACCATTTACTTGAATGTTAGAATTCACAGTAACTGTAGTTAATGCAGAAGCATTGTAAACCGCAATCAATTTGGTCAAATCGGTACCATAAGGCAATGTTGCTGTAATATCCGTTCCATTAATTTTACATGAAATTGCTGGTGTAAGAATACTAAATGAGCTTATATCTTTCGCAGAACTCAATTTTTTTGGTGCGATAGAAATGGTCACTATGTAATTTTTAACCGAACCGTCTTCTGCTGTAACGGTATAAACAACAGCATTACTAAAGTCGTTCGTAGTTATACCACTTACTTGTGCAAGCGAATTAATGGTAACCTTTGCAGAATCGGAAACTAAAAACGTTGCTATTAAATTGGTTACATTGGTTGCGTATGGAACCGTTGCTGTAATCGACGTGCCATTAATCACACAAGCGGTAGTTGGGCTCGAAATACTAAATGCTGTAATATCTTTGGCAGAGCTCTTTACTTTAGGAGAAACAACAACTACCACCGTATACGTTTGAGAAGAATTATCTTGTGCAGTTACGGTATAGCTAACTGGAGAAGTGAAATCATTTTGCGTAACTCCATTCGACTGCGCATTGTTTCCAACTTTAACCGTCGCTAAATTAGATAATGAAAAAGTAGCAACTAATTTGCTTACATCTGTCCCATAAGGAACTGTCAAGGTAATTGTAGTTCCAGAAATGACTCCTGATGTATTTGGTGTTACTAATCCAAAAGCGGTAATGTCTTTAGCGGTACTAGCTGGGGTTACCGTAATGGTAACGGTATAATTTTGTGTCGAATTATCTTGTGCGGTCACCACATAATTTACTGGAGACGTAAAATCATTCACTGTTACACCGGAAACTTGAGTTGTTGCGCCAACTTTAACGGTTGATAAAGCAGAATTCGTGTAGGTTGCAATTAAATTTGAAACATTTGTTCCATAAGGTACAGTAGCATTTATAGCCGTTCCATTAAATGTAAAAACTACATTTGGAAGATTTACGCTAAATGAAGAAATGTCTTTTGCCGTACTTGGCGGTGTAACATGAACAACAACATAATAATGCTTCGTGGAACCGTCTTGCGCTGTAACAACATACGTTACCGTATCCGAAAAATCATTTGCCGTAGTACCAGAAACTTGATCATTCGCACCTACTTTACTTGTCGCTAAATTAGAGGCTTTAAATGTTGCAATCAAATTTGAAACACTTGTTCCATAAGGCACCGTAAACGAAATGATTGAATCTTGAATAGTTCCAGTCAATCCTAAAGTTTCAAAACGATAGGCTGTTATGTCTTTTTGCGTACTTGGAGCTGCGATGGTTACAATAACAGTGAAATCTTTCGTAGAACCATCTTGTGCACCTACCGAATATACGACAGGATTTGTGAAGTCGTTTGCGGTAATCGAACTAAGCTGTGGTGTTCCTAAAATAGAAACAGTGGATAAATCTGAATTAACAAATGTGGCTACTAAAGATGAAACATTCGTTCCAAATGGAACGTCTACTGAAATTATAGATCCATTGATTTTTCCAGTAACATTTAAAGAAGCAAAACTATAAGCAGTGATTTCTTTCGCTGAACTAGGAGTTGCAATAGTAACAGTAACAGTATACGTTTGTGTTGTTCCATTTTCTGCTGTTACGATATACGTTACTGGAGAAGTAAAATCATTTGCAGTTACTGCACTAACTTGTGTTGTTGCTCCAACTTTAACTTCCGCTAAATTCGAAGCAGTAAACGTTGCTACTAAATTGGAAACCTCTGTACCATAAGGAACAGTAGCAGTAATCGTAGTTCCAGAAATAGTAGCAGTAACAAGCGGTGTTAAACCATTAAAACTAAATGCCGTTAAATCTTTTGCTGTACTTTTTGGATCTACAGTTAACGTAATGGAAGTAGCAACACTTTGACAGCCTAAAACGGTTTGAGTAGCATAATAGGTATTTAAACCATTACTTGGTTGACTAGGCGTAAATGAATTTCCTGTTGCAATTTGTGCGCTTAATAAAGCATCTGAATACCAAACGATATTGCTTCCAGTGACAGTTAACGGATTTACGGTAGCCCCTTCATTAATACTTGCATTTCCACCAGAAATTGGTGCAGTTGGTGTAGCATTAATTGTTAAAGTAACGGAGGAAGCTATACTAGTACTTCCGTTAATAGAATCTGTTACATAAAAAGTGTAAGTACCAACATTGGTTACAGCTGGAGTATAGGAATTACCAGTTCCTACCTTTGTTTTTAACTGTGCATCTGCATACCATTTAATATTGGTACCAAGGGTAGTAAATGCTGGGATCGTTGCACCTTGACAAGCAGTAGTTGGAGTTACTGTTGGTGGAGTTATACTACTTGCTAAATTTTTGAATTGTAAAATAGTACCTGCTGCACCAACTGCCCAACCATTGTTAGCATCGCTAAACGAAACACTATTCAAATTATTGGTCGTACCGCTAGTTGCACTTGTCCAAGAGGTACCGTCATAATGTAAAATCACACCACCATCTCCCACTGCCCAACCATTGGTTGCACTCGTAAAATACACAGAACGTAAGGTAGAAGTTGTTCCACTAGTCACTGGCGACCAAGAAGTGCCATTGTATTTTACGATAGTACCTGCTGAACCAACTGCCCAAGCATTCGTAGCATCTAACATATGCACACCATAAAAATCATTGGTGAATGTTGCGGAAGTTTGTTCTGTCCAAGAAGTGCCATTATACACAAAAATAGTCCCTGAATTTCCAACAAGTACCCCTTTCGAAGTATTTGCAAAGGATATACCTCGAACATCATTTACATTTGCTGTAGAAACACTTGACCAGGAAGTACCATTTGTACTTTTCAATAATCTTCCGGAGGTTCCTCCTGCATATACCGTACTTGCATCCAAAGCACACACTGCATATAAAGTAGTGGTACTATTATTTGTTACGGAAGACCATTTACTTCCATCAAATTTAATTGTCTTTCCAGATTTACCAACAGCCCAAGCAGCAGTTGGACTAATAAAATGTACAGAATTTATATCCGTAGTCAAACCACTTGCGCCTACTGACCATTTGCCATTAAACTGATCAACAACTCCTGTTGCGCCAACAGCTAAAGCATTCGAAGATGAATTAGCGCTCACACCAAATAAAATATTGCTTTGTAATGGGGTAACGATTGTCCAAGATGCACCATTTGAAATCGTTAATTGAACTGCGGTCGCTGGACTTTTACAAGAATTTATGGAAGCTAAAGCATAAAAAGTATACGTCCCAATGGCAGTTTTTCCAGTATTTAATGAAGTCCCTACTCCGATTTGTGTTGATGCACTAATTTCTGAACCATTATACCATGTAATGTTTGTGCCATTTACCGCATTTACATTTAATACTGGAATATATCCACCCGCAAAAGCAGTTTGATCTCCGGCAGATAGAGGAGCTGCAGGTGTTTGGTTAATTGTCAAAACAACTTTAACGCCCAAACTTTTAATACCATTACTTGTTTGTGTTGCAAAATAAGTATAAACCCCCGCAGCAGTTTTACCTGTTGCTAAACTCGATCCTGCGTATACTAAATTTTGCAAGGTGCTATCCGCAAACCATTGTATATTTGTTCCAATAGCAGTAAGGTTTGGTATAGCAGCTCCTTCACAAACTGCAGCTGGGGAAGTAGCAATAGGTGCGTCTGGCGCTTGCAATGTAACTAGGACAGAATATGTTTTTGTTGAATTATCTTCTGCCTTAACCACATAGGTAACTGAATTTGTAAAATCAAGCACAGAAACGCCACTTGTCTGTGGAACTGAATTTACGGACACAGTAGCTAAAGGAGAAAGCGTAAAGTTTGCTTTTAGAGAAGATAAATCCGTCGCATTTGGAACGGAAACAGAAATAACTGTCCCTTTGATACTCGCATTTACAGCAGGATTAATAAATCCAAAAGTCAAGATGTCTTTAGCATCACTAGGTGTACTAGAAGCGATAGTAACCGTAACATCAAATAGTTTCGTACTTCCATCCTCTGCGGTTACTTCATATTGCACTGGAGAAGTAAAGTTATTTGAAGTTTTACCTGCAATTTGATTTACACCCAACACTTTTACTTGCGCAGCATCCGACACCGTAAAATTTGCGATTAAATTCGTAACGTCTGTCCCGTATGGAACCGTAATAGCAATAGCGGTATTCGAAATTACACCAGTCATTGCAGGGTTTACAAAACTAAAAGCAGTAATTTCTTTTGCAGAACTTTTAATCACTTGATTTACAGTTAAAATTACAGCTACACTAGGACTTTCGCAACCCTGTAAATTTTGAGTCGCATAATAATTATTGGCACCTATTGTAGGGTTTTCAGGTGAAAATGTATTCCCAGTAGCAATAGCATTAGTCAAATTAACATCTGAATACCAGGTGATTTGATCGCCAGTAACACTTAATGGTAGTAATGGCTCCCCTTGGTTAATCGTTTCGTCACCTGAAGAAATTGGAGCAGTTGGATTATCCGTTATTGTAAAAGTTACAGCAGATGCAACACTCGTATTGTTATTTTGCGTGTCGGTTGCGTAAAAGGTATACATCCCAACGTTCGAAACAGCTGGCGTAAAACTAGTTCCGCTACCAACTTGCACTGTTAAATTTACATCACTGTACCATTTCACAGCCGTACCTGTAGTTGTCAATGTTGGAATGGATTCATTTTTACAAATAACTATTGGATTTACGAAAGGAGGTGATACCGTACTAACTTGATTTGTATATTGTAAAATTGTTCCTGCAGCTCCTACTGCTATCCCATGGTTTGCATCACTAAATGAAATACTATTCAACGCATTTGTCGTTCCACTTGTAACGGTAGACCATGAAGTTCCATTATAATGCAACAATAAACCGCCATCACCAACTGCCCATCCATCATTCGTACTTGTAAAATATACGGAACGAATATTCTTGGTAGTTCCACTTGCTACGGTCGTCCAAGTAGATCCATTATATTTCACAATAGTTCCAGACGCACCTACCGCCCAAGCAGTGTTAGCATCTAACATATGTACACCATAAAAATCGTTTGAGAAAATAGTAGATTGTTCAGCCCAAGTTGAACCGTCGTACATCGAAATGGTTCCATATGTTCCTACTAATACTCCTTTCTTCGCATTTGCAAATGAAATTCCCTTGATATCTACATACACATTCGATAATTGATTAGTCCAACTTGTCCCATTCCCCTTAATCAATTTACCATTAGTTCCTGCAGCCCAAATTGTTGTTGAGTCAATTACATCCACACAGTACAAAGCAGAAGTACTTGTATTATTTACCGCTGTCCAAGAAGAGCCATTATATTTCAACGCTTTACCGGATGCTCCGACAGCCCAAACATTTCGTGCATTATAAAAATCAATGGCATTTATATTTGTAGTCAATCCACTTGTCGCTGTAGACCAGCTTGTGCCATTCAATTGTTGTAAAGCACCAGAAGCACCCACAGCCAATGCATTAGTGCCATTTAACATGGTAACACCGTATAAAACATTAGATTGTAATGGATTCACTAATGACCATGCAGAAGCAGCGGTTGTTAAAGTTAGCGTAATACTAGTTGCAGTACTTTTACAACTTCCATTAGAACTAACAGCATAGAATGTATAAGTTCCAGCGCTTGTCTTTCCCGTATTTAGACTATTTCCGGAACCAACTAATTGTGTCAATGCTGGATCACTATACCAGGAAATTGTTCCTTTTTTAACTGTAGCAGTCAACGATGGAATTGCCCCCCCAACAAATGCAGATTGATTTCCACCAGAAATTGGTGTTAATGGCGTTGCTAAAATTTCAAGCGTATCTTTTGTCGCCTTACTACGAATATTATTTACTGTTTGAGTAACATAAAAAACATAAATACCCGCTTTGGATTTACCGGAATTAAAAGTAGTTCCAGTTCCTACTAAATTAGATAGTCCAGCATCCGAATACCAGGAAACATTTGTTCCATTCGCAGTTAAATCTGGTACTTTTTCACCTGCACACACCGAAATTTTAGGATTAACAATAGGACCAGTTTGACCAAACACACCAAATCCAAAAAGTAAGAAAACAAAAAAAGATAAAATTCTATTCATAAACACAATATTAATAAGCAATTCGCTTGCAATTAAAAGAGGTCAAATTTACACAATAAAGTGAAAACAATAAGTTAGAATTTAAATTAACATAATAAAAACCAAACTTCTACAGTAACAAACACATGGAATTAAGCAAGTGAAAGCGTGCAATCAAAAAACTCACTAGTATTTGCTGGAATGCCAAACCAAAATTTTACCTTTACACATGTCTAAAAAATCACTTGCCTGGTGCTACCTACTCTTTCTCGGAATCGTCTGGGGAGGTTCGTTTATCCTTATGAAACGTGGCATGCACGCTTTGGATGGTACCGATTTATTTAGCAGCACACAAGTTGCAGCTCTTCGCATGGGGATAGCAGGTTTGGTATTATTACCAATAACGCTATTAAACTTCAAAAAGATAGAAAACAAAAAAGACCTTATTTACTTTTCGTGCGTTGGTTTTTTCGGGAATTTTTTTCCGGCTTTTTTATTTACCTATGCGGAAACAGGTCTGTCGTCCGGACTAACAGGAGTTATGAATAGTCTTACCCCAATTTTCACAATTTTAATTGGCTATTTGGTATTCAAACATAGGATTTCAACCTTTCAATTTGTGGGATTATCCATTGCCATTAGCGGTGTTGCGATACTTATTTTTGGAGGTGAGAATGTTACATTAACTGGTAGTTTCCCGCAAATCCTTGCCGTTGCAGCTGCTACGCTTTGTTATGCAATTTCAGTCAATGTGATTAAATATAAATTAACGCAATACAAATCCATCGAAATTGCCTCCATTGCGTTTGGAACCACTTTACTTCCAAGTGTCATTCTACTTTACATGAGCGGCGCAATAGGCTTTGTACAAGATACGCCAAAGGCATGGGAAGGACTTGGATTCATTGCAATACTAAGCATAGTCGGTACTGTGATTGCGTTATTTTATTTTAATAAGTTAATTGCAATTTCTTCTACCATATTCGCAAGTAGTGTCACCTACATCATTCCAATTGTAGCCTTGTTTTTTGGATTATACGATGGCGAAACGATAAATTACACACAAGTAGTTGCTATGTTCGTGATTCTTGGCGGAGTATTTATGGTAAATCGGGTTCGGTCATGATTTTTTCACCTGTAGAGACGCAATGCATTACGTCTCTACAGGTGAAAAAATTAATTATTTTTACAAAAAAAACAACCATGCAAAACACACAAAACTATATTCAAAATAACAAGGGAAAATTCTTGAACGAACTAATCGATTTATTACGTATTCCTTCCATTTCTGCGGACAAAGCATATGCAACTAGCGTCCATGACGCGGCTAAATCGGTAGCGGATCACCTGACAAGTGCTGGTGCAGAAAACGTAACGATTTACCCTACAAAAGGCTACCCAATTGTGTATGGGGAGAAAATGATTGATCCAACGTTACCAACAGTATTAGTTTATGGACATTACGACGTACAACCTGCAGACCCTTTGGAATTATGGGATAGTCCAGCGTTTGAACCGGTGATTAAAACTACTCCAATTCATCCGGAAGGTGCTATTTTTGCTAGAGGTGCATGTGATGACAAAGGACAAATGTTTATGCATGTGAAGGCCTTTGAAGCGATGGTAAAATCCGGAGAATTAGCATGTAATGCGAAATTCATGATTGAAGGAGAAGAAGAAGTTGGAAGTGTGCATTTGGGTACATTTATCGAAGAATATAAAGAACTATTAAAAGCAGATATCATCCTTGTTTCAGATACAGGTATGTTAGCAAACGATACTCCTTCTATCACTACTGGACTGCGCGGTCTAAGTTATGTAGAAGTAGAAGTTACGGGTCCAAACCGCGATTTACATTCTGGTTTATACGGTGGGTGTGTTGCAAATCCAATCAATATTTTAACCAAAATGATTGCTTCTTTGCACGATGAAAATAACCACATCACGATTCCAGGGTTTTATGACAAAGTAGAAGAACTAACTCGTGCAGAACGCGACGAAATGGCGAAAGCACCATTCAGTCACGATGCCTACTGTAAAGCCTTAAACATTGAAAATGTATATGGAGAAGATGGCTACTCTACCATGGAACGTGGTTCTATTCGCCCAACCCTAGATGTCAATGGAATTTGGGGAGGTTATATCGGTGAAGGTGCAAAAACGGTAATTGCTTCCAAAGCCTATGCTAAAATATCCATGCGTTTGGTACCGCATCAAGTACCAGACGAAATCACTGCATTATTCAAAAAACATTTCGAACGTATTGCACCCGAAGGCACAAAAGTAGTGGTTACGCCACACCATGGTGGTGATCCTGTAGTTACGCCAGTTGATTCTGTTGCGTATCAAGCGGCGAGTAAAGCCTACGAAACAACCTTCGGAAAACCTGCGATACCAGTTCGAAGCGGTGGTAGTATTCCGATTGTAGCTTTATTTGAAAAAGTACTCGGTTTAAAAACAGTCATGATGGGATTTGGATTAGATAGTGACGCGATTCACTCCCCGAATGAGCATTATGGCTTATTTAATTACTATAAAGGAATTGAAACGATACCATATTTTTACAGTCATTTTGCAGAGATGCATGGGAAGTGAACCATTAAAAATAAAATAATCTAACGATACAAAAAATGTTTCTACTACTTATCTTGTTTTTCGGTTTACTTTCTATCAACTTTTTCTTTCATAAAAAAGGGTCTATATCACTAGCCTTTTTATTTACAGGAATATTTTTTGGGATAGCAACAATCCTAGTTACGGAAATCTCCAGTTTTTTCCATGCTTACAATAGTAGTTCAGCAATATACTTTTGGTCAATTTTATGCAGCTTACTAACATTTGTTTCTTTCAAACAGAAATTGTTCGATTGGAATAAATATAAATTTCTATATGCTACGAACAAAAAAATAATTTGGCTTGTAGGAAGTATATCCATTTTACTTTTCATCCAAGGAATCTTATACCCTCCAAACAACTGGGATTCGATGACCTATCACATGGCTAGAATTGCACATTGGGTGATGAATGAATCCGTATATCCATATCCAACCCATATTTACAGACAAATTTACCAACCTCCTTTAGCAGAATGGATCATTGCGCAAGTATGTATTTTGAATAAAGCAGATTACTTTGCGAATGCAATTCAGTTAATTTTTCTCATTGCTTCTCTTGGCGTAATCAACCAAATTATGCTTTTATGGAATCAAAGTAAACGAAGAAGAATGATAGCAATTTGCATTGCATTTACAACCCCTAGTGTTTTTATGCAAGCAACTTCTACACAAAATGATATAGTAGTTTCCTTCTTTTTACTGGGTACTATATTTTTTTTAATTAACTATTTCAAAAGATTTGATATTTCCAATGCAATCTATATAGGTTTATCCATTGGTTTAGCAATCTTAACAAAAGGAACTGCATTAGTTTACGTAATTCCAATTATTGGTTTCTGTATGTTTTTTTTATGTAAGGCATTTTTAAAGAAAGAAATAAATTTTGGTAAATTTTTACCGCATTTCTTTATCATTGCTACACTTAGTATTGCTATTGCTTTTCCTCACTTTTATAGAAACTATGCACTTTCCGGTGATATTTTCGGTGCATCGGATGACCATTATTTCAATAAAAACATTACATTAAAAAGCACCGGATTAAATCTTCTGAAAAACATTGCAAATCATGCAAGTACACCAATAACGTCTAACCTAACAAATCAAATCGTTGAAAAAACACATTTAACACTTAAAATTCCAATCAATGATGAAAATTACAGCTATAAAGGCATTCACTTTAAATTAAATACTTGGAATCACAATGAAGATGAAGTTTCTAATTTTCTGCAAATACTTTTATTTTCTGGTGTTCTCTTATTTGTGGTGTTAAAAAGGAAAAATATTGACAACTTAACTAAGCTTTCAACCTTATTTTGCCTTTTAACGTTCTGCTTATTTACTTTTTTATTAAAATGGCAACCATGGCATGTGAGACTGCAAGTTCCTTTATTTATTTTGGCTAGCATACCCATAGCGCTATTT
>Ga0114962_10003641_pt1 | contig 12431 bp, 6 predicted proteins | sample C_130820_MF_Meta_FD_87017 | JGI IMG/M metagenome (GOLD analysis project Ga0114962, IMG submission 87017) | Freshwater microbial communities from Lake Croche, Canada to study carbon cycling - C_130820_MF_MetaG | ecosystem: Environmental > Aquatic > Freshwater > Lake | place: Lake Croche, Canada... | reverse complement strand
TCTATTTGAGCCATCCGAATATGCAAACACCAAAGTCCGGAAAAATTTACAGCTGCAACGAAGGAGCATTTAATAGTTTCCCAGAACCAGTAAAGCAATACATAAACCATTGTAAAGACAATAACTACAGTGGTAGGTATATTGGTTCTTTCGTGGCCGATTTTCACCGCAATCTTTTCAAAGGAGGTATATTTCTTTATCCGCAAACCAAAAAGGATAAGCAAGGAAAACTACGCCTAATGTACGAATGCAATCCATTGGCATTTATTGCGGAGCAATCTGGCGGTATGGCTACCGATGGCATTAACCGAATAATGGAGATTACACCTACCCATATACACCAGCGTGTGCCATTGTTTATTGGTAGTGAAGAAATGGTTTCTAAGGCAAAAATGTTCATTGAAGCATATGAAGCCGAACAACCCCAAGAAGAAGTAAACCAAACTTCGAAAGCTTAATTAGTTACCTGGCTTCGCGCTATTTTAATACACTGTTTTACACCTACCTTTTAATACACCGAAAACACCCTGAATCCTTGATTCGGGGTGTTTATTTTTAATATATTTAGTCTAAACCCGCAGCAATGAGTGCAGCCCCGTATACGCTGCTTCCTTCTCGAAACCTTGCTTTCAGTATAGTGGTTTGTAATTTGGAATCGAAAATAAGCTGACCTATTTCTTCTTTTCCTTGTTCAAAAAGTTCAGGAAAGTGACAAAGTTCGCCCCCTATTACAATTACTTCAGGGTCTATTAGGTGAACGATATTGCTTATAGCCAAAGAAAAATATTTCACCAAGTGTTTTACAATTTCTACCCTAGCATCAGATTGTAGAGCATCTGAAAGTTGGATTATGTCCTTAATATTAGCTTTTTGCTTGGTATGCTTTAGGTATAATTCTTGTAAAGCTGGCGCCCCAATGAAAGTTTCTAGGCAACCGTATTTCCCACAATAGCATTTTTTACCTGTGTGGCTAATTACCGTATGGCCCCATTCGCCTGCTAAATGGTGCTTTCCACGGAAAAGTTTATGGTGAAGCATCCAGCCACCACCAACCCCGGTACTCATAATAGCTCCAAAAACATTTACGGCATCGGGAGCCTTTTCTTTAACAATGCCAAGCCTAGTTTCTGCTAATACTAAGCAATTGCCATCGTTTTCAATAAGCACTTCTACTTGCAAAAGCTGTTCAAGATCTTTCTTTAAGTTCTTGTTGTTGAGGCAAGTAACACTGCAGTTTTTATGAACTTTGTGTTCAATATCTACCAAGCCTGGCACAGAAACTCCTATAGTATGTGGGCTATGTCCTACTTGTTTTTTAATGATATCGAAAGTGAGTTTTAGCCTTTCCAGAACGTGCTGGTATCCCTCGTTTTGTTCTGTTGGTACGCGCATTCTGGCAAGTACTTTCGGATTATCGTTATTTTCCGAAAATGAAGCCAGCACTAAACCCTCTATGTTTTCGCCGCCTATATCTAATCCCCAAAAAGATGATTGTTTTTCCAAAGCTTAACAACTAAAATATATATTTAAATTTACTAATATTCCCCTGCTCATAAACACCATTAATTGGGTACCACCCAAATGCATCACCAAATTAAAGAATTACAACTAGAAGCCATAGTTGTTCCTTTTTGTATTGAAAAACAAAAGTTACATACGCTAATTGTTAAGCGTGCAATTAATCCTTTCGAAGGCCAATGGGCTTTTCCTAGCGGATTTATGGAGTTGCACGAAGAAATAGAGCAAACCGCTGAACGACTTTTAGAGCACATTACAGGTTTGGGAGGAGCGCATTTGAAGCAAGTAATTGCATTGAGCAATAATAGCTTTGAGGAGTACAAAGTAATTTCCCAAATATTTTTGGCCTTGCTGAAGCCAAATTTGAGTAAAAACCTATTGGTATCTTGGCAAGCAAGTGAAGCCATTTGGGTGCCAGTAACAGATGAAAGGCTCCAGCATTTGGCATTTGGCCATTCTATTAGTTTTGAAAAGGCAAGAAATGCCTTAAAGTGGGAAGCAAAGTTTGCCGATGCGGTTTTCGATGTCTTAAATTCAAAATTCACGCTCAGTGAATTACAATACGCTTACGAGCAATTGGTTGGGGTTACTTTAGATAGGCGAAATTTCCGTAAGAAATTAGACGGCAATCCTATTTTAACGGCTTTGCCAGAAACTAGGGTAGGGCCGCATGCAGAGGCTAGGTTATATTCCTATAATAAAGCCTTTTTTCTAAAAGAGAACTTGCCCGTATTAAAAACCATATTCTAACAAAAAAGCCCTTCTGCAATAAACAGAAGGGCTTTGTATGTAAAGCAAATAAAGGTTATCGTATCAGAACTACCTTGCCATCTACCGTGAGTTGATCGCCATAAATAGTAATGCCAGATGCTCTTAATATATATACACCGCTTGGGTTTTCTATACCATCTGTAGTTCCATCCCAAGCTGCATAACGGTCTGTACCACCATTAAACACCTCTTGTCCCCAACGGTTGTATAACCTAAACTCTAAAACAGATTCTAAACCTCTGGTTATAAGCTTAAAGTTATCGTTCAAACCGTCGCTGTTTGGCGTAAAGGCAGTAGGGTATACCATATAGGCTTTAAGGTCTACATACTGGGTATCTACATCAGAACATCCTTCATCGTTAGTAGCAGTATGAATTACTCGCCAAACATTTGCCTGATTATAGGTTTTAATAATCTTGTAATTGTTTGGTTCTGAAGTACCATCGCCAAAATCCCAACCATAAATACTTATTCTAGATACATTATCGGTAGAAGTACTGGTAAATACTATAGGGTCTTGCGCTTGTACTTCTGGAGCACCAGCTAAGTCTCTGTAAGTGAACGAAGCGTTTGGTCTAGACTTAACTCTAAAGTTTACAGAAGTAGAATCTATACAACCATTTTGGGTGGTAACAAATAGCTTTGCAGTATAGTTGCCAACTACCCCTATAGGAGTGGTAATTAAGCTATCTGGTCCGTTAAATACAAGGCCGTTATCTAGTACAAAATTGTAGTTGGTTATTGAATCGGTTACAAAACCACCTTTAGAACCACTAGCACTTATCACTACAGGGTCGCCTTCGCAAGGACTATTTACAGCTAAAACAGCAGTAGGGTTAGCGTAAACAATGAAGGGAAAGTTTTGTGTTCTAGAACAACGTCCATCTTGTCTCTCAACTGTTATTGTTAAGTTGTAAGTACCAGGTTGGTTGTAAGTGTGGGTAACAATAGTATCTACTAAGCCAGCTTCGTTGAAACTTTCCGGACCGGTTATTTGCCAGCTAATAAGACCTCTACCATCTCTAGGCAAGCAAGAACCTGCAGGAATGAAGAATGTTCTAGTAGAACCTCCGCAAATTGGGGTTTGAATACCATTTACGCAAATAGGTGGAAAATCTGGTGGGGTAAGGCCATACACAAACTGATAGGCACAATTCAATGAATCGGTTACTGTTAAGCGAATAGTTTGAACAGTTTCTGAACTGTATTGGTGCGATACTTTTAGGCTGTCTTTGCCAATAATAGTAGTACCATCGCCAAAGTCCCAAAGCATATCAGATATTCTTCCAATTGCATTTAAGCTATCAGGAATAAATTCATAAGAAATTGGTGCAGATGGGTAACAGTTATTTGAAGTGAAAATACCACCTGTAATAGGCATAGCAAGTTCAAAACTAAAGGTATCGTAACGTGCGCAGCCATTAGCTAAATTAGTAACTACTACTCCAGTGTACTTACCAGGAGTTCTGAAGTTAGCGTAAGTAATTCTGCCGTTACCGTTAATGTTAAAACGCTTTTCAATACGCTCTCTTGGATCGTTTAGGTCAGGATACAAAGCCCAATCGGTTACACCTGGAGTATATGGCGCATCTACTTCCAATGGTTCCCAATAAGGCAAACCAGATGCAGTTAAACCTACATAGCACATAGAAGTATCGCGTACTAATGTACCTGGTACTACTTCATCTACATAAATATTGGTAGATATACTATCTCTACATAACCTGCCTCCTGGAGGGAAAGGCACACCACCTAGTAAATATAGGTCTGGTACGGTAGTAGAAATAATTATCATAGAATAATTGAAAGTACCTGCAGTTTCGTAACAGTGAATATTTTTGGCTAGCTTTCTTCTGAATTCAGGATTTGCGCGCTTATTAGCATCCCATTTCACAATGGTATCTCTTTTTCCATCGCCATAGTCAAATATTACAGCAAGGGCAGTATTTCCAATTTTGTTGCGCAATACTAGACCATTAAATTCATAACAGTTTGGCGATTGGCAATCGGCTTTTTGACCAATAGTATTTAAAACTACATCTGAAATTACTTGGAAGTCTTTTTGGAATGTACAACCGTGTGCGTCTTTGGTTCTTACCAAATAGGTACCTTCTTTATCGTATAATCCTGAACCTGAAATGGTATCGTTTGGCGTTAATGAGCCTTCAAAATGCCATACATAAGGAGCAGGCGATAAGGTATCGGAGATTGGCGCATCTATCGATACCGGGCACCCTCGAGGAATTACCTTCCAAGTTACTGGTGGGTTAGGCCCTACAGGTGTAAACGTAGGCCAGAATACAGGCCGTGGATAGATAAATTTATCGTAGAACGAAAGTGAATCGCCGCACCCGTTAGTTGCTTTCACCCAAAAACGGAAAGCAGGAGGTGGCGAACCTGCCCTTCCCCAAAGGTTATCTGGTAGGGTTAATGCTTGCGGATTTATGAAACGAATAGTATCGCAAGAGGCTTGTAATTTAGGTGGTTGTCCTGGATTACCCCATCCGAGATCGACAGTAGAAAACACTTTTGTAGAATCTCGTATTACTAATGAATCTCTTCTGCCAGTAGAACGGCGATATAAGGTATCGAAATTCATTCTGTAAACTTCAAAGTCATAAGTTTGTCCGAATTTTGAACGGCACTCTAAAGTATCGATTGGCTTGGCAGGATTAAAGCGGCCAGAAATTCTGCCACTGGCATCGTTATAAAACGCATAACGTTCGCCACGGCAACTATCAATTGCTAGTACATTCAAATCTGGCTTGCGGTAAACTTCAAAATCTATAGAATCTGAATAGTCGCATATGGTAGTATCTGCTCCGCCGCCGTTGTTAAATATAACCATAGCTTTGAACTGAACTTTTACCCTATAAACTCCTTTTCTTTTCCAGATTGTAGATGCAGCACTTGAGCTTGTTGTTCCTGAGGTTACCCCGCCAACTAGATAGTCTAGTTCAGGCTGCCCTCTACGTAAGTTTGGTGTTCTACCGAAAGACCATACCCATGAAGTAGGATTAACTGTAACACTAGATGCTTGTCCAAATAAAGTTTGGTATCTAAAACGCATAATATCGTCTATACAACCTTCATATAAACAGCTAGGTGGTACTTGGCGATTGAAACATTGGTATGGCTTTCCAATTGCTGTGGTCCATGCTTTTCCAAAAGCCCTGAAAACGCTTGCTGTATCAGAACCGTTATTTGAGGTAGATACGCAACCAAATCTATCTGTAACCTTTAGGGTATAAGTTCCAATACCAGCTACAATAATATTAGACGATGTATCTGATGTGGCATAGATTGGGATGTAGGCAATTGAATCTGCACCTATTGGAGGTGTAGTTCTTCTTAAAGTAACAGTATCGTATCTAGAAATAAATGCACCATCTATTGCAGTCCAAGAATAGGTGTAAGGTGCTTGCCCATTTCTGATAGCAGAAGGTAGGTTAATTGGGCTTTTTTCGCAAGCTACGTAAGTGTTTTGTGGCAAACTTACTATTAGCTTATCTCTAACTACTAGAACATACGTTTTTTGACTTACCCCTTCTCTTGGGCAAGCACCATCTTTAGAAGTTAATACTAGGCGCCTTGTACCTGGCGAATCTGGAGTCCAAGTGAAAGTAAATGTACCAGTTCCGCCTGGAGTAGTTGTGGCAACTACACCAGGGAGGGTACGCACTAAATCGTCTGGTGGGATAATTCTTACAATTTGACCTGCTTCTGCATTTGTAGCTTGTATGGTAATAGTTTGAGGTTCATAAGGGTAACACCATACAATAGTATCTCCTTCTGCGCCAAAAATATTGCCACCAGTGGCTGGCTGAAAAACTGGATTAAGATCGTTATCTTCTCTTACGAAGAGCGATAAATCGCGCATTGTGCTGGTTACTAATCTACCCGCATCGTAAGTGTTTACCACTACTGCATATGCTCCGTTTGCTGTTCCTGGTGCTGGAGTGGTATTTATAATTCCTTTACCATTTAGTTGAAAGAATGTGGCAGCAATAGGGTTTCCTGGAGAGAAACCAGCGTTGTAAGTATAATTGTTATTTGGTGCGTTTCTGATAGCCCTTAAAGAATAACGAACTTGGTTACCATCGTTATCATAGGCAGAATTGTCAATAATTGCAGCTTCTCCAGGTGAAATAAAGAAATTAGGCTCAGAATTAAATACAGGCGTACTGCGTTCTGCATCTAGGTTATTTAAGGATGCTTCGATATAAATTACGTTAGGACCGTTAGCATTTGCCATTACCCCATTAATGCCATCAATTCTTGGTTGTTGGGTATTGAACCAATAAAAAATCCAATTATCAGCACGTTGCGGTGCAGGCAATCGATAGCTACCTCTGTAAGTATATTTTTCAATAGAAGGCACCGTTCCACCCAAACAGGCACTTTGTAATTGTTGTTGGGCGCAAATATTACCTACATCAATTGGTGCACCAGCTACACGATCTACTTGAAATTCGTCGATTTGAGAGCCAGCGGCGCCTCTTCGAACTTTAATCATTTCAAAATCGTTCACACGGTCGTTATCCGAACAATCTTTGTAAATGTATAATGTGAAATCGTAACGGGTTGCGTTTGCATTCCATCGGTACTCTATATAAGCACCAGCAAACCTTGCAGCCATTACCACATTACTCATTATAACGAGCAAAAGGAATAGAAGAAGTTTTTTCATCAGAATAAAATATTGTGTGTTGGAGTATCGAAGAACCTAGTGAGGGCACTAAATGCAAATCTATGCAATTAACTTTTACAATGTACAAGATTTACCCGATATTTGTTCATCAAGAAAGAAAAAAAGTGCTTATGCATATTTAAAGCAGATTTATTTGCTTTTTTGCATTTCCTTATAGACTTCCTTCACCACCTCCACAGAAACGTACCCAACTAGTGAAAAAACTTGCAGTCCTGGCTACTATCTTAGTAATAAGTACTTTAACGGTAAATTCTTTTGCCCAAGATTACAGCTTTTCCCAATATTTTAATTTCCCACCTACCACAAACCCTGCTAATACAGGTTATTACAGGCAAGATTATAGGGCGGGTGTAATACATAGGAGGCAATGGCAGCAAATAGGAAATCCATTCCTTACTTCTGGAGTTTTTGCAGATGTAAATTTTAAGCCTGGTTCTTTTAAAGGAGTAGCAAAAGAAGGTGCCCCTCAAATTGGATTAGGAATGTATTTTATTAACGACCAATTGGGTAATGGTGTCTATAAGGCTAGGCATATTATGGGCTCTGCTTCATTTATTAAGCCTTTTGGTGAGTTTTACAGGCACACTGTTGCTTTTGGTGTTCAAGGTGGTTATTACCAAAAGGGCATTAATGCCGATGGTTTATATTTCGAAGACCAATTTGATAAATTTAGAGATCCTTCGTTACCTACCAAAGAGCAAGTATTGCTTAATAAAACCCAGAGCAGTTTTAACTTTAATGCAGGTGCAAACTACAGCCTTTTGCTTAGCAAAAAAGTTAATCTAACTATTGGTGCATCAATGTTCAATATTTTGGAACCGAAAGAGCAGTTCTTAACTGGGCTTTCAAGTGCTTCTACCCCAAAATTAAGGAGAAGAATATTAGGTACTTACGGTATGCAGTTCCAAGTTTCGCCAAAAGCATTTGTTAACCCAATGGTTATGCTTCAAAGGCAAGGTGGTGCTAAAGAACTAACTGTAGGTGCTAATTTTGCCTATCAATTGAACAGTGTTACCAACAAGAAAGGCCTAGCTAATACAGACCAAGTTATTGGTTATTTGGGTTTGTTTTATAGAACAAGCGATGCCGTAATTCCTTACCTTGGTATGCGATACAAAAATATTACCGGTGGTATTTCCTACGATGTTAACATTAGCGGACTTTCAGGTGCAGAAAACGGTGCTACCCCTATTGGCAGACCAAGGGTTAGAACATTGGAGATTAGCTTGGTTTATGCAGGATTCTGGGATCCGAATACGCCAAAAAGGCAATCTATTCCTTGTAAAGATTATTATTAAGCACGCGCTTTGGGTAGTTCTTATCCTTCTTTCCTTCGGAACCTATACCGCTAAAGCCCAATCTGTAATAAATAGTAATAGTAAGCCTGTTTCTTCTACAAGCAAAAAGCTTAAGAGAGAAACCAAGGCTGTTAACTATTTAAGGAAAGAAATAAAAAAGCAGTTTCAGGAAAATAATGTTGTTCGCGTAATAGAATTATGCGGCTATTTGGAGCAACGGAAGGCGTTTTCTAACGAATTTAATTTTTACTTAGGAAAGAGTTACCTTGAGGTAAGAGAATTTTTGCTCGCAAAAACATATTTAAAGCAAGTTCAAATTAATGACCCGCATTATACAGAAGCGGTTTTTTACTTAGCAGGTATTGAGAAAATGTTTGGCAGGTTAGAAAAGGCCAAAGATCTATTGACTAATTTAAAAGGAACGGTAGATTCTACAAATGCCGATTTGGTATATAAAATCCAAACCCATTTAGATGCCTTGCCTTATGTAAAGTCGCTCGCTAACCAGCCTGCTACTGCAGTAATTTATAGGGAAACGCAAATAAACCATCCTTACTCAGATTTAGCCCCTTTCTTATTAGATTCTACTCACTTCGTTTATACCCACGTAGTAGAAGATAGTGCAAGTAGCGAAGAACAAGGCAAGCGCACATTTTCTAACACCAGACTTTCAGAAGCATTTTTAGTGAGTGGCGAATGGGCCGATGAAAAAGACCTTAAAGGTTTCCGAGGCGATTTTAACCGTTTCTTAAATGGAAGCTTTTGCGCAGAAGACAATTCGCTATATTTAACAAGAGTGGCTGAAGGATATAAAGATAGGAAGATAGAAATTTACACATCTGAACTGAAGGGTAGAAGATTTGGAAAGGCCAGAAAGTTGCCAGAACCTATTAACTTGAAAGGAACTGAAAATCAGCATCCCTTTGTTTCATTCCTTTCTTTTCGTAAAGTAAAAACAAAGGTCCTCTTTTTTACTAGTAATAGGCCTGGTGGTTATGGTGGTAAAGATATTTGGTATGCTACCTGGAACGAAACTGAAAAGATTTGGAATAAGCCATTAAACGCAGGTAATTATATCAATACTGCAGCCAATGAAATCACCCCATCGTTCGATAGCAGTTTGCAAGTATTGTACTTTAGCAGTAACCAAACCAATAGCCTTGGCGGATACGATGTTTATCAAGTGAAGTGGGAGGAAACTGGCTTTTACCCTTCAAAAAACTTGGGAGTTCCAATAAACTCTGGCTTTGACGAGCATTATTTTTACAGAATCCCTGGAACTAGGGAAGGCTATTTTTGCAGCAATAGACCAGATGGCAAAGAAAATAGAACTTGTTGCGACGATATCTTCCAATTTACAATCGTAAACCCTAGGGGTGAAGTTTTTCTGTCTAGTAAAAGAACGAAAGAGCGTGGTTATGAACCTGTTTTTACCTTGTACTACGAAACTAATTCAGAAGAGTTAAACCCTAGCCAAAAAAGACAATTAGATAGCCTAAGTTTTAGTCTGATTGTAAATAGCCACAAGACTGTTCTAGTAAAAGGGCATACCGATGATGTTGGTGGTAAGGCTTATAACCTAACCCTTTCAGAAAAAAGAGCTGGAACAGTTTACGATTATTTGGCGAAGCGTGGGGTAGAACACCGCAGGATGCTTAAAGCCGCTGTAGAAATGCGAGAGCCGGCTATTCCGTACGACCAACTGAACGGCGATGCGTTAAGTAATGCTCGAAAATTTAATAGAAGAGTAGAGATATACCTCATTTCACAGTAAGTAGGGATTCATCATATTTTTGGCGAATTTTGCCCTGCCAAATATGGAAGATAACAGTAGGCGTATTACCATCCAGATTTTTATTGCCTGTTTTGCCCTGCTTTTTGCGGGGAGGTTATTCTATTTGCAAATAATTGACCCTACCTACCAATCGGCAGCCAATTCCAACTCTTTACAGCGTATAATAGATTACCCCTATCGTGGATTAATTTACGACCGTAACGATAAGATTATGGTGTACAATGTACCTGTTTACGATGTACAGGTAGTGCCAAGAGAAGTGGCAAAAGATTTGGATACTCTTGCCCTTGCCAGATTATTAGAAATACCTAAAAAGGACTTAGATAGCTTATTGCTAAAAGCTAAAAAATACTCCCGAGTAAAACCTACATCGGTTTTAAAGCAGGTTAATTCCGAAGATATAGCCAAGATACAAGACCAATTGGTAGACTATCCGGGTTTCTTCATCGCACCGAGAACGGTTCGCGGTTACCCACATCAAAGTATGGCCAATGCCTTAGGCTATATCGGAGAAATCAGTAAAACGAAATTGGAAAAGCTGGGCACCTATTACCGCCAAGGCGATTATATAGGACTTAGCGGACTAGAGTCTGAATACGAAGAACAGCTAAGGGGCAAAAAAGGCGTTAAGTACGTGATGGTAGATGTGCACGGCATTCAGAAAGGCAGCTGGCAAAATGGCGCTTTCGATACCAGTTCTGTAAAAGGAAAGAACTTGTACACTTCCATCGATTTAGAACTACAGAAGTACGGTGAGTTATTGATGACCAATAAAGCGGGTTCCATCGTAGCCATCGAGCCTAAAACGGGAGAAATATTAGCCTTTGTATCTGCCCCATCGTACGACCCTAACTTATTAGTGGGTAGAGAATACAGCAGGAACTTTCGCAAACTATTAAAGGACAGCCTTAAGCCATTGTTTAATAGGGCAATGATGGCTATGTACCGCCCCGGTTCCACGTTTAAAACGGTACAGTCGCTAATTGGATTGCAAACTGGGGCTATTGATAGCAACTTCACTTTTCCTTGTGCCTCTCCTTTTGTATCGTGCCACGAAGCGCACCCTAATCCTTGTAACCTTAGCCAAGCTTTACAATGGAGTTGCAACCCATATTTCTGGCAAGTTTATAAGCGAGTAATAAATAGAGGTTATAGTAACAATACTTTTATTGACTCTCGCTTGGGGTATGAAAAGTGGCGTGCTTTGACCTTAAGCTTTGGCATAGGTGGTGTATTAGGGGTGGACCTGCCCAATGAGAAGAAAGGGATTTTGCCTAGTACCAAATACTTTGATAAGCTTTACGGGCATAACCGCTGGAAGTATTCCAACATTTACTCCATTGCCTTAGGGGAAGGGGAGATGGGCGTTTTGCCTTTGCAATTAGCAAACCTAGCCTGCATTTATGCCAATAGAGGTTGGTTCATAACCCCGCATTTCGTTCGTGCTATTGGCGATAAGAAAGAGAAACTCCCTGAATTCCAAATCAAAAGAAATGCAATGATAGAACCTAGGCATTTCGAGGCCGTTGTTCACGGAATGGAGGAAGCAGTGGCCAGAGGTACCGTATGGAGCAAGGCAAGGCTGCAAAGCATAGTAGTGTGCGGTAAAACCGGAACTGCCCAAAACGCCAAAGGAAAAGACCATTCCATTTTCATTTGCTTCGCCCCGAAAAATGATCCTAAAATTGCGGTAGCTGTCTTTGTAGAAAATGCAGGCTTCGGAGGTTTTGTTGCTGCTCCCATTGGAACACTAATGGTGGAGAAATTCCTAAACGATACCATCGCTAGGAAGAACTTGCAAAAGCATATGGTAGACCAAGACTTCATCCATAAACGCAAGGCCCCAGAAGAAATTAAGGACGATAGTGCCAGAAAAGCCAAGATAAAGGCCGACAGTGTTAAGTTTATTAAACTCACTGCTTCCCTATTGGTGAAACCAAAGGCTATTGTTATTGGTAACTCAAATTCAAGTCGTAAAAATAGCTTGCCAAAAGTGCCAAGGCATTTAGAAACGGCAGCAATAACCACTAACCCAGTTAATGCCCATGGCTTTAGGAAGCAGAGACGAGCAGTTAGTTAAGGGAATAGACTGGTTTACGGTGTTCCTTTATATTGCGATGGTAGTATTAGGCTGGCTCAATATTTTTGCGGCCGTTTACGACCCGCAAAGTCAGCTGAGTATTTTTGACTTGAGCACTAATAGTGGTAAGCAATTACTATGGATAGGTACCTCAATAATCCTGATTATTGCGGTGATGGTAATAGACTTTAAGACCTACGATAGTTTCGCTTGGTTTTTCTATGTGGGGATGATTCTGGTTCTAATTGCCGTAATTTT
>Ga0114962_10003640_pt1 | contig 12434 bp, 7 predicted proteins | sample C_130820_MF_Meta_FD_87017 | JGI IMG/M metagenome (GOLD analysis project Ga0114962, IMG submission 87017) | Freshwater microbial communities from Lake Croche, Canada to study carbon cycling - C_130820_MF_MetaG | ecosystem: Environmental > Aquatic > Freshwater > Lake | place: Lake Croche, Canada... | reverse complement strand
GATCCATCAAGCTGATCGGCTCTCTTACGAAAATATTTAATAACTTCGGAATCTTTGACCTTCTTTTCAATTATGGTCGCCATCGTTAGCTCCTCTGTCTCGTCGGAGACTTTAGGAGCTACTTTCGGCTTATGCATATCTTGCCGAGTCTTGAGAACTTGCCGAATCAAGTCCATTCTTTTTTCTATTATAATAGAAGAAAAAATGGTTAGAATAATGATAAATTATTTCAATCCTACTACGAAAAAAGTATCAAAAATAACACTTCAATCTAACGAACATACAAAAGAAGAGATTGATAAAATTAGAGTTGATTACAGAAAATGGATGGAAGCTGGGAATAAGGCTGCAGATTTTAAACATAATAAGTTGTCTGATACACATTTCAAACAACCTTCAGAAGCTTCTAAAGAAAGTTCATCTGATGAAGAAAGTTCAAAACCATTATTTGAAAAAATGCATCTCAATAAACTTCAAGTTGATAAGAGTCTTGGTGGGTTCTCCTTTGCCGTAATTGGTAGCACGAAATCAGGCAAGAGCTTTGCTACTAATTACATTGTCAAAGAGTTCTTCAAGAATCACATAACCTTTCTAATGAGTCTGACAAGCCACGGAAAGATTTACGACCCGTTCAGAAAAAAAGGAATCATCGCTGAAAAGTTCTGTCCGCAGTTAATTGAAGAAGCTTTCATTATAAATAAAAATACTAATAATCATTATGATTTTCTCTTTGTCTTTGATGATTTGGCGCTTGACGGTAAGAATGATACGATGATGACACGTCTGCTTACTACAGGCCGTAATCTGGGCTGTTCTGCACTGATATCAGGTCAGAAGGCCACTATGTTATCAGCGACCGGTCGCTCTAATTGTAACTATGTCTGTCTCTTCTACCAAAATACAGATACTGAGATAGAGTCATCAGTAAAAACTTGGTTACGGTCATTCTTCCCTCGTGGAATGCCTATTCCGGATATCATAAGATACTATCGCGAGATGACAGTAGATCATAATTTTTTTCTCATTGATACTTTAAACAATAAATGTTATTTATCCCGTATATAGTATAAGCTATGCAACAGAACATCTATGTAGCGCCTGGGTATTCTGCCTCACAGAGTGCTACTGCTAATGCTATACAAAGCACTAGTATTCCTATAATAACGACATCTTTACCAACGACGGCACCTACGAGTGTAATCACAAGAGTTACAAGCCCTGAGTTTATTCCTCTTGTTACAATACAGGTTTCACAACCTCATACTGTCGGCGAGATACAAAATATAATACCGACTACAGAACCTATCCTACATCCTAATCTCATATCTTCACCACCTGCCGATGATACAACAAATATTAATCGGCCATTCCTTCTTGCTGGTAACGGTGGAGGTGGAGGTGGTGGTGCAGGTTCTCAAGGCCCAACTGGTGCAACAGGATATACGGGTTATACAGGTTATACAGGTTACGCTGGTCCGCAAGGTTCTACTGGCACAACAGGTTATACTGGTTATACTGGTTATACTGGATCTCAAGGCGCCACCGGTTCAACAGGTGCTACTGGCACAACAGGTTCAACAGGCGTTACTGGTTATACAGGGTATCAAGGCGCAACGGGAGTAACTGGTTATACAGGTTACACAGGAGCGCAAGGAGCTGGTGGAGCTCCTGCAGGAGTTCAAGGATCCATACAGTATAATGATGGAGCTGGAAATCTTGCGGGTAATGATAATTTAGTAACAGATGGACTTGGAAACTTATCTGGCGTTCAGATGAAAATGTCTTCCATACAAGTCAATGGATTTCAAACATCAACATATACCAATTCTCAGATAGATACAAATGTATATATTGGTGCGTCTAATTATGTAGTATCTCCAGATATTATCTGTTATCCTACTACAGTCCAATTTGGAACTCTGGCGACCCCTGCTCGTCAATTTGGTGTCAGCGTAGGAGGAGTAGGATATGGTATCAATCTAACAAGTTTAGGTTCTGTAGATCTGAATGCCGCAACTTCCATCAATCTTTTAGGAGCAGGAAATGTATCTGTAACAGCAGCAGGAGGCGTAGAAGTTTCTGGTCTTGCTGGAGTATCTGTCTTAGGAGGAGGAGGCGTTGCAGTAACCGGTGGAGGTGCTGTAGCTGTTACAGGTCTTGGAGGAGTTTTAATTTCTGGCGGAGGTGGTGTAGGAATCTTAGGAGGTGGTGGAGTGGCGATAGGTGGTGGTGGTGGTGTAGCAATAGGAACTAACTCATCAGCTGGTGGAGGCATTAATTCTTACGGTGGCGATCTTAACGTATATACTCTTAGCGCTGCAGGAGGAAACGTTCACGTTGATGGTACCATAAATTGTTCTACAATAAATGTCTCAACTATCAATGTCTTAGATACTCTGAATGCGCCTCTTGCTAACATTTCTATAATAAATGTATCAACCTTATCAGCGAAAATCTTGAATGTCTCAAGTATTGTTTATACAACAGAAGAACTAACACTAGGTTCAGGTGCAGTCGCAACGGGATTTAGAGCTGTAGCATTGGGTGGGTCAGCCTCAGCCTTAGCGTCTAAATCTGTCGCTATAGGTTATAACGCTCAAGTCCCTGCTGGTTCATCTTATGTAGGTGGTGTAGCCATCGGTAATGATTCTTATGCAAACAATGAAGGTATAGCTATCGGCGATTTAGCATCTGCTGGGTCTTTTTCTGTAGCTATAGGCGCAGGTCAAGTAGGCTTACACGGTGGTGGGACATCTGTCTATGTAGGTTATGATGTAGCATCTCAAAACGTAGGGACTAATACTCCTGGAGCCTACACAACATTCGTAGGACCATTAGCGGGTTCTTATGGAGGTGGAGACCACTCAGTGCATTTAGGATATTATGCTGGTAAAGATGATTTCAGCCCTCCTGGCTCAATCATTATATCAGCGCAAGATGCTGGTGTTAAAGCTGTATCAGGTCAATCAAACGCTTTCTATGTAGCACCTATTCGTGCTGTAACAGCTACAGACAATCTATCAACTCTGAAATACAATCCTACCACTTATGAAATTACTTATCAACAAGGAAATACCTATTCTGACCTCTTTACCTCTACTTTACAAGCATCTACCATTATAACAGGAGGCGCGGCTGGATATATATCAACCGCAAACGCATACGTCCAACAAGCACAGATATCTACTATCTATACATCATCAATTAAATTACAATCTGATAAAGTAGTCATCGGATATCTTGCCGATCAATATAATGGTGCTGGTAGTAATGCAATCTCAATCGGAAAAGGTTCAGCTGGAGGTAGTTCTAATGCTTATTTAGGAGAAAACTCAATAGCTATAGGTTATAATGCTGCATATATTGGTTCTTCTAATATTACTGCTGCAGTAGGAATTGTAGCTTTAGGATATGAAGCTTTGGGTAATAATGCGCGAGATTATTCAATAGGTATAGGAGCTCTCGCAAATCGCTCTAATGCTAATAACTTCTCAAACACCATAGTTCTAAATGCGACAGGTTTAGAATTGAATGCCGCAACTAACAAAAGTTTTAGTGTAGATCCTGTTCGCTATGATCCTTCTTTACTCCTATCAACTCTCTTTTACAATGTAAACTCTAAAGAAATTACTTATGGTGCTGGAGGCGGAGGAGCAACGGGTGCTACAGGATCTACAGGTTATACAGGATATACAGGATCAACAGGTCCAACTGGAGCAACGGGTCCAACAGGAGAAACGGGATATACGGGATATACAGGATATACCGGAGCAACGGGTCCAACGGGTGCTACAGGTAATACAGGATCTACAGGCTATACAGGATTCACGGGTGCAACAGGATATACCGGAGAAACGGGTCCAACGGGTGCTACAGGTAATACAGGATCTACAGGCTATACAGGATATACCGGAGCAACGGGTCCAACAGGAGCTACGGGTGCTACAGGATCTACAGGTTATACAGGATATACAGGTGCCTCTGGCACAACAGGAGCTACAGGAGCTACAGGAGCTACAGGTTATACAGGATATACAGGAGCTACAGGAGCTACTGGTCCAACGGGTAATACAGGATCTACAGGTTATACAGGATATACAGGATTCACGGGTGCTACAGGATCTACAGGTTATACAGGATATACAGGATATACAGGAGCTACAGGAGCTACTGGTCCAACGGGTAATACAGGATCTACAGGTTATACAGGTTATACAGGTTATACAGGATATACAGGAGCGACAGGATCTACAGGATATACAGGTGCTACAGGAGTGACAGGCTATACAGGATATACTGGGAGTCAAGGCACACAAGGCACTAATGCGTTATTATATGAGGCTCAGGTTGTATCTCAAACGTATACTGTATTCACTGTAGGACAAGCCTTATCTTTAGGAATAAATGGTAAATTATCTGATTATGTATTCAGAAATAATATGACAATTTATTTTAGGCTTAACAATGTTGCTAATATTAATTTTTATGCTATTATTCTCTCAATAAACACTGATGTTGGTATCTTTTACCCTCAAGTAATCATTCAAAGAATATTATCTAATAATGGAATACCAAATACAGATACAGCTACTATAATAGCAGTAGGAGCGATAGGAGATACAGGTTCTACAGGTTATACAGGATATACTGGTGCAACAGGATATACAGGAGCAACTGGTGTAACAGGATATACCGGAGCAACGGGTCCAACAGGTAATACAGGATCTACAGGATATACGGGATATACAGGATTCACGGGTGCAACGGGTCCAACGGGTGCTACAGGTAATACAGGATCTACAGGCTATACAGGATTCACGGGTGCAACAGGATATACCGGAGCAACGGGTCCAACAGGTAATACAGGATCTACAGGATATACGGGATATACAGGATTCACGGGTGCAACGGGTCCAACTGGTGCTACAGGTAATACAGGATCTACAGGCTATACAGGATTCACAGGTTATACAGGATATACAGGAGCTACGGGTCCAACGGGTAATACAGGATCTACAGGTTATACAGGATATACAGGAGCGACAGGATCTACAGGATATACAGGTGCAACGGGTCCAACTGGATATACAGGATATACAGGCCCTCAGGGCACAAATGCTCTATTATATCAAGCAGTGAGCGAAGGTACTGTAATAACCCCTGCAGTAGGAAATCTTGTAGATTTACAGATATCATCAAATATTACCTTATATATTTTTAGAGTAGGACAGATTATTCAAGTAGTAGGAAATTCTACACCAGCTAATAATTTTACATCTAGAATAAATGATATAGTTATTTATTCAGGTTATTTTTTTATTCGCAGTTTCGTTCAGACAACATCAAATAGCTCCACGTTGGCTACTGATACATACACAATCTCTGTTATTGGTGAAAGAGGAATTCAAGGCCCACAAGGGTCAACTGGCGTAACAGGATATACAGGATATACAGGCCCACAAGGCTCAACAGGTAAAACAGGATATACAGGATATACAGGGGCAACGGGCGCAACAGGAGCTACAGGTTATACAGGATATACAGGAGCTACAGGAGCTACAGGAGCTACGGGTGCTACAGGATCTACAGGTTATACAGGATATACAGGTGCAACAGGAGCTACGGGTCCAACAGGCTATACAGGCTATACAGGCTATACAGGCTATACAGGCGCTCAAGGCACACAAGGCACAAATGCTCTGTTATATCAAGCATTAAGTAGTGGAAATACTATTACTCCTGTAATAGGTAATTATGTAGATTTTTATGTAGAAGGTAGCCTCACAAAATATATATTTCAAACAGGCCAACAAGCACAAGTAAAAGCAAGTAATTTTAATTATTATTTTACAGGATTAATATATACCGCATCTCAAATTGGAATAAATATATTTCTTCGTATCTTGGTAGAAACAACAAATAATTCCGCTCAATACTCTGATTCATCATTCATTATTTCCAGTATTGGTGAACGAGGAATCCAAGGAACTCAAGGCTCAACTGGCGAAACAGGATATACAGGAGCTACAGGAGCTACAGGATATACAGGAGCTACAGGTCAGACAGGTGCAACAGGCTATACAGGTTATACAGGGGCTACAGGAGCTACAGGTAAAACAGGTGCAACAGGCTATACAGGTTATACAGGGGCTCAAGGAACAAATGCTCGTTTATCACAAGCAGTGACGCAAAGTAATTCAATAACCCCTGCACCCAATAATGTTTTCTATTTAAATGTTAGTGGGCCACCAGACGTAAATGGATATAATTTTCAAATAGGCCAAACAATACAAGTAGTTGGTAATACAACAGGAAATACTTTTACAGCAATAATAACTGATTTAGAGAATCATCCTATTGATTACATTTATTTTGCTATTTTTATGAGAGTGCTATTATCATCTAATACCTCAACATATTCAGATACTTTTACAGTCACAGTAGTTGGTGCAGTAGGATATACAGGATATACTGGCGCTACAGGAGCAACAGGATATACAGGTGCTACTGGATATACCGGCGCTCAAGGCAGAACAGGTTCTACAGGCTATACAGGATATACGGGTCCAACGCCTATTTTTACAGGTCAGACAATTAATACAAATGTTCCTGTAGTTGGGTATAGTGGTACCTTAACTTTTACCTATTATTCTGGTGTTCCCAAACCTAATTTTTCTGTAGGTCAGCCTGTTATATTGACTGCATTAGGTGAAATGACTGATTCATTTTATTTACACATAATTAATGGTATATTAACAGATGTATCTCCTACAACATTTACAATTGGAAATATTATTCAATTACTAAATAATGGAGCTACTTGGCCTTTTGAAGACTATTGGAATGTCAGCTTAACAGGATTACTTGGAGCTACAGGCGCTCAAGGCAGTACCGGCTCTACAGGATATACAGGTAGAACCGGCTCTACAGGATATACAGGATATACAGGAGCCACAGGATCTACAGGATATACAGGATATACAGGAGCTCAAGGTAATCCTGGTGCTTCTTCATCTTTCTACAATTACCAAGCACAGACAACAAATGGAACACCCTCAACAGGTCATATTACTTGGTCTAATTCTACTACAATGATAAACTCAACATATATAAGAGTAAATCACATAGATAATAATGGTAATGATATTGACATCTTTCTGAATCTTATTATACAAGGTAATACATTAATCCTTCAAGATGAAAATGTATCTGGTAATTATCAGACTTGGTTGGTAAGTGGAACCCCTACATATAATACAGGTTCAGGATACGCACAATATCCAATAACACTTATTACAAGCGGTGGAGTCCCTCAATTTCCTAATAACCACAGAATCATCTTTATAGTCATAACGACTCCTCCTCAAGGTGCAACAGGATATACAGGAGCCACAGGATATACAGGTGCAACAGGATATACAGGAGCTACAGGAGCCACAGGACAGACAGGCGCACAAGGATACACTGGAGATACGGGATATATGGGGGCACAAGGAAATCAAGGCACAAATGCTTTATTATTGGCAGCTTTGACTCAAGTCACTTCATTCAATGCACCCAGCGTAACTTTTAATGTAACTGGTTATTCTGTAGATTATGTTTTTGTTGCGAATCAACCAGTCTTCGGTGTAGCTACAACTGGTGGGTTTACTTCAAATTACTGGTTTGGTATTATTACCAGTATAACTCAATCTGGAGCACAGTTTTCAATAGCTGTAAATATTACAAGTTTCTATGGTAATGGTTATTCAAGTAATTTCAATATAATTGTTTCAGGAGAATCTGGTGCTGCAGGAACACAAGGCACTCAAGGCAATGCGGGAACACAAGGCACTCAAGGCTCAACAGGCTACACAGGCTACACAGGCTACACAGGCTACACAGGCTACACAGGCGCTCAAGGCGCACAAGGATACACTGGAGATACAGGATATACAGGCTATACAGGCTATACAGGATACACTGGAGAAACAGGATATACAGGATATACAGGCTATACAGGATACACTGGATACACTGGAGAAACAGGAGATACAGGATATACAGGATATACAGGATATACTGGAGCTACTGGTGATACAGGAGATACAGGATATACAGGTTATACTGGAGATACAGGATATACAGGAGATACTGGATATACAGGATATACAGGAGCTCAAGGATTCACAGGAGCAAATGGTGTTCCTGCTTCAATATATTTCAGCACATTCATAGGACAAGGAGGAGCAATAGGCACAGGTGTTGGTTCTATAGCTACTTATTATAATTTTAATAATATTCCTCTGACTGTTGGAGGTAATTATACCATTTTAGCAAATATCAATACAGTCGCTACAGCACAACCTACAACAATTCAAGATGCTGCTTTTATCTTATCAGCTAATGGAACAAATCAAACTGTTTCTACTATTATGTCTTTTAGCGCCCTAAACTATACAGGTGAAAATCGCCCTCTAAGTATTCAGAGTTATTACCAAGGTGCAGGAAGCAATGTTACCTTTGATGTCAATTTACAAACTTACAATCTAAATACTACTACTCCTGATATCGGTCTGAGTGTAGCTGACGCTCAAATAACTATTATATCCTATCCTAATTAGATATGGGAAGACACGAGATAATACTAATGCATCAAAGAGATATAAGAATGCTATTAAGCAAAGCTTATGTATCTTATGTTATACCAATACTTGATGATAAACTAGGACAATTCCATAGTGCAGAAATTAAGAATGGCTTTCTTACTATCAAGTATATTCCCGGTGATAATCAAAAGAAATTAGAGATTGAAAGCAAGAAATCAGTAGTAGAGTTTCTAGAATAATCTTAAGACAATTTGAGATTTCTAGTTTCCAAGACTAGTTTAAGAATGGTCTCAAAAACAAACATTGATAGGGGGGGGTATCCCCCGGCACCCCCCCCTCCCCCACCCTCATTAGGGTTTAAGGGTTAATTCCTATATACTTTATAGAAATGGAGGAAATGGATCATTTAGCTTTTCAAACTGGAATGAGGGATGCTAGAATAATGTATCCAGATACATTAGAATCTGAATTAATAGAAATTGAGAAAGACTTGGAAGCTTACAATACAATTAAGAATATGAAGAATGATGCTAATACTGAAAGAACATTGAATTATTATTTTTCTCAAAGAACAGATAATCGTTCAAGACAAGAAACTAAACTGGATCAGATAAAAGCAGATTATGCTCTTAAAATAAAACAAATGGAAGATTCTTTGAATGCTAGAATGGAAGTTGAACTTACTAAGCTCAATTTACATCATAATAACTATGATATTGTATTACAACAAAAGATTGAAAATACTAAACCTGGAATCATACCAACAGAAAGAATATTAAAGTTACAGATAAAGGAGAAAGACATTAAAAGAAAATTAGTAGCTAAGAAAAACTTTATTGATAATCTTAAGACATCTTGTAAAATTGAATCTGAATTAACCAAAGTAATCCCTGTTGTCTTAAATGAATTAGTATTAGCTGAACCGTATGTTCCTAAACCTTGGTCTCCATCTTTAGAAGCATTAGAAAAAGAAGCTGAACTTACACCATTGAGAAGAATGGCTCATATGCAAGATGAATCAGATACTATTGCTAATGAAGAAGTATATAATCCTAAACCTAAGTCTCCATGGTCAGTTCCAAATAAACAAGTTAAACCAAGATTCAAACAAGATACATTTAATTTTGCTGATAGATTAGAGGATGATAGATTAGAAGCACGAGGAAAGCTCCCTTGATTGCCGCCATACAGGTTCATCTGTAGGCCATCTTCCTTTATCTACTATCTCACAATAGAACTCAAAAGCTTCATCAGATGTATGAAATACCTTTGACCGAACTTTGACATTAGGATTTCCAGTATCACATCTGTAACTCAGATACCACATAGTTCTCCGTTTATATATTCTTACATTGTTTGTAGGTTTCTCAAAAGGGCACATTATATATTAGCTCTCCAGTTGAGCCTTAAATCTGGTAATTCATTTTTTAGGATAGATTTACAAAGTGTAGGATACTTCTCAGAAAGATATTCGGATCCATTATACATTCTTATAACACGGCCAGGCTGCTGCAGTCCGCCCTCATTGATTCCATATCTTGTTCGGACTCCTGCACCTCTATAACGACGCACAGACCCATATCTTAAATAATATAGTATGGATCGTTCATAATCTTCTTTTTCTTCTGTAGTAATAAGAATGTCTTTGTGGTTTCTACAAATGAAGAAGCTTCCTAATATATGAGTCAGATGCGTTGACACAGAATCTAAGAAACATCTGGTATCGTCTTTCGGCATCACGCCCCAGAGTCCGCAAGTATTCATTGTTAATTCAATCACTGCCTTTTCTAAGATTTGTTGAAATGTTAGATATTTACAGACTATCTTGTCAACGTCGTCATCCATCTGACAAATGATTTCGCCTTCAGGATAGTGTTGAGAGATAAAGTTTCTTTGTTCTTTTAATCCTAAGACACCAATAACAATCTGGCCGTAAAGGTTAGACGAAATATGAGATTCATAAATCTGTAACTCCTGGTAACTTGCAACAAAAATAGTTATGAGTTCCTTCGGATAATCTACTTCCCTGAGGAACCTTAGAGTTTTTTTGGAAATCATCTGATGTCTGAGATAACTAGGAATCGCGATCGGGATTGAGAACATTATATTATTATCTTAGATATTAATATATGGCGACGTTGACCTTGTTAAACGGAGATTGCCTGGAGGTTATGAAATCACTTCCCGACAAGTCTATAGATTGCTTTATCTGTGATTTGCCTTATGGGTGTTTGGCTACTTCACAAATACGAGGACAAGCAAAAATACTATTACGAAAAAATAGATGTGCCTGGGACATCAAGATAAACATAGAATTATTCTGGGTCCAGATAAAGCGTCTGCGCAAGTCAGACCACACACCCTGCCTGATGTTTTGCACCACTAAGTTTGGTAATGAACTTATAAACTCTAATTCCAAGGAGTTCAGATACGACTTAGTCTGGAACAAAAAAATTGGTGTATCATTCTTATCAGCCAATAAGATGCCGATGCGTAGCCACGAGATGATATATGTCTTTGCGAAAACTGGCGCACATTATAACAGAATAGATTTAATTGGAGACTTTGCACCTAAATCGCAGCATAATGGCGCTACAAGACAATATGGAACCGTTCATTCAGTATATGGAGATAGAAAAAGAGTATCTGGTAATACTAATACTCGTTGTGTCTTATCTGTTATTGATAGTCCTATATCAAAAATAAGAGGCGGTCACCCAACCGAGAAGCCAATGGCTCTTTATAAGTTTTTAATAGAAAGGTATTGTGTTGCAGGTGGAACCATTCTTGACCCAACCGCTGGAAGTTTCAATAGTTGCTTCTGTGCTTATGAATTGAATCGTTCTTCAATTGGAATTGAAAAGGACGATAAGTTTTTCAAGAAGGCAAGTGATAGGGCTGATACACTTTGAAGAAGGGGCTTCTTGAGCCAAAAAAAAACTTTTATCCGTCGGCAAAAATTGATTCGGCGAGTTCGCTAAACTTAGCTACACCAAACAAGTGAGCGCTTCTTCAAAGTATTAAAATGACCGAGTCCGCCGATGCCTGGGAGTGCTGCGTGTGCCTGGAGGATGGCACAGCCACGGGCCAATTGACCCTTGCGTGTAAGCATACCATTTGCCTGGAGTGCTACACCAAGCTCCGCACTGGTTCAAACAATAACAATGGCGCACCGCCGTGTCCTATGTGCCGTCGCGTCATTCGCACAACAGATGGTTTTACAGCGGAGCAGTTACGGATGATGCGCGGTCATAAGGCGGCTGTAGCACAAAGGCGCAGGTCGCTTGAGGGGCGTATTGAGACAATGACTCGCTACGCCAACGCCAATGATATGGTTCGCTACCTGACCGAGGATGTTCCTCCACTGGAGGTGGCACCCGCGCCCACGGTTGCGACTGCAGCGGCACCTGCGTCCTCAATGGCGGCACCTGCGGCCGTGGCTGTGCCCGTGAATTATGCGAATGTTTGGGAGCAGAACGAAGCCATAGCATCACTGGCGATATATGATCCAGTTCGTGCTGCAGGGATGGCCGCTGCGATGCCACTCCTCTTGACTTCTGAAATTAATCATATGCTGAATGCGGCTAATGAGGCAGCACGTCCTATCGCTATTCAACTCGGAGTTCCAGATAATCTAATGCACTTTGTGTGTCGCTCGGCATCATTGGAGGCATTTGACTACCGTCAGCGTCATACGACTGAGTGTGTCGGCTGCCGCAATAGATATATGAAGAATGATGTTTCCCTGCGGCGAGTCCTTGGTCTTGATAATCGGCCCAGTCGTGTTCGTCTTCGGCGCTGTATTACTTGCGCTCCTGACCTGATGCGTAATCTAATTGACGGTGT
>Ga0114962_10003636_pt1 | contig 12444 bp, 12 predicted proteins | sample C_130820_MF_Meta_FD_87017 | JGI IMG/M metagenome (GOLD analysis project Ga0114962, IMG submission 87017) | Freshwater microbial communities from Lake Croche, Canada to study carbon cycling - C_130820_MF_MetaG | ecosystem: Environmental > Aquatic > Freshwater > Lake | place: Lake Croche, Canada... | reverse complement strand
CTGCCTCATCTACTTTAAAAGCCTTTTTACAACTTGGGCAAATTATTTCATTCATGATGATTTTTTGATTTAATAAGTGTTAATTTAATTATAAATAAAAAAGGCTACTTCATAGAAATAGCCTTTTGAAAAAATGAGAGTTATTACTCTTTAATGAATTTTAATACTTCCATTCCTTTATGGCTGGAAATTTGTAAAAAATACACTCCTTTTTCCAAATTAGAAACCGATATAGTATTTGTATTTTTAAAAGTATTAATCACTTTACCTGATTGATCCGTAATCGAAACATTTACACTGGTTAAATCCTCGCCAACTAAATGCAAATTATCTTTCACTGGATTAGGGTAAATAGCATAATTACCAAGTTCAATATTTGTTAGTGAATTTGTAGAATCCACCGGTTTCGCATTTTTATCTGGATAAAATTTACTTAAAACAATTGTTTTATCAACTAGTGGGTCTGGAGAAAGTTTATATACAAATGCTTTCAAATTAGCATGAACATAAATTGGTAGATTAGAGATACTATGATCGTAATATTCATATTGATCTCTTTTTAATGTAGCTTCTACCGTACCAAAAACAGGAAGTGTTACTGTTGCATTTACTGAATCTTTAATGTGGTAACGTAGTACATTTTTATAAATTTTTAGAGCATCAATTTTTAAGGTCCCTAAACCATCGACTTCAGCAATTGAAGAACCTGTAGCGGATGCATTTATAGGTAAATTAGAATAAGTATAAAATAAAGACCCTGAGAGATTGTCTGTTTTTTGCGAATTCAAAGAGAAAGGATATGAATGCGTAACTTCAGGGTCATTACTAAATACAGCTCTTACATCTCCTAATTCTTTCGTTGAAAAAAAATATCCAAGACAATTTCTTTCGGAACTAGTAGAATTATAATAGGAGGTAAGGTAGTTCTCTAATACAATAGCTTTATTAGAAGTGGTATATAAAGATTTATATTGGGTATTTGATGGATCAATAACAGAGATCAAAGAGCGCTTAGTTGAATCTGGAATTAATAGACTTGTAAAATCCCATATGGCATTAGCACCTTTAAAATTCTCATAATTAATTGTTAATGAGTCACAAATATACATAGAAACAGACGAACCAATACTTGCTTCATTGGCTTGTGTGAAATTTTGAGAAAAAGCTTTACCGGTAAATAATAAAGCAACTAGTAGTAGTTGTTTTTTCATAGTTTAAATTTTGATTCTTAAATATAACGATAAAAAATACGAATGGTTGTTTTAAATTACCGAAACCATAAGAAATATTTATCTTTATGAAAATATTAATCTCTTAGATATGATGCATCTTGGCCAATTCAATACACTTACGATACTTCGTTTTACTGCACCTGGTGCATATTTAGGGGATGATGAAGATAATGTAGTTTTATTACCAACCAAATATATACCGGAAGGAGCTGAGATAGGTGAGGATATTTCCGTCTTTTTATACTTAGATTCTGAGGATAGGATTATTGCGACAACACTTAAACCTTTGGTTGAATTAAATGAATTTTCTTGTCTTAAAGTTAATCAAGTAAGCCACTTTGGTGCATTTATGGAGTGGGGGATAGAGAAGGATTTACTCGTGCCATTCAAGGAACAAAATCAAAAAATGGAAGAAGGTAAATCCTATATTGTTTATCTTTATTTGGATGAGGCAACTCAACGATTAGTAGCCTCTTCTCGAATTCGTCGCTTTTTAGAATTTGAACACGTTCTTGTTGAAGAAAACCAAGAAGTTGATTTACTTATTTCCAATACTACGGAATTAGGTAAAAATGTAATTGTTAACGATACGTATAGTGGACTTATTTACAAAAATGATATAATTCGTCCATTACGATACGGCGAAAAGTGTAAAGGATACATAAAAAAAGTACGTGAGGATGGTAAACTAGATGTATCTCTTGAGAAAATAGGGTTTGTAAAAATGGAAGATACCTGCGAACGTATTATACGTTATTTATCTGAACATGAAGGAAGAATGAATTTGACGGATAAAAGTGATCCAGATACAATACGAGAAGAAGTTGGTATGAGTAAGAAATCTTTTAAGAGTGCTATTGGAATGTTATATAAACAAAAATTAGTTGTAATCAATTCTGATCATATCCGTTTGGGTGATTTTTAAACCGTTCTTTCTATTTAACATAATATATGTCGTTAATTGAAATTATTTGCCCATGTGGTAGAAACAATAAATTATACAAAGATTGTTGTTTTTTAGCCCATTCTGATATTCATAATGCGCTAACAGCAGAAGACCTAATGCGTTCTAGATATTCCGCTTTTGTTTTATGTAATGGTGACTATTTATTACAAAGTCATTCAAAACAATTTCGTGATGCATCAACGATACACAATACAATCTCTTGGTCAAAATCTTTAGTCTGGAATCGTTTAGAAATTATATCATCAGAGAATGGATTAGAATATGATTATATAGGCACAGTTGAGTTCAAAGCTTATTATCAAGAAAATAACATATTGAAATGTATTCATGAGAAATCTTCATTTATTCGAGAAGATTCACATTGGGTTTATTTGAAGGCAGTGTAAAACACTAATTTGTCTTATAATTAATATTATGTTAAATAGAGTTTTTTTTGAAAAAAGGATATAGTTAACTATATCCTAATACAACAAAATAAATACTTATAAAATTTCAAAAAGATTGATCAAACGATTTGAATATCCAGCCTCATTATCGTACCAACCTACTAACTTTACCATATTACCAATTACGTGTGTTAGGTCACTATCAAAAATAACGCTACTTGAATTACCAACAATATCAACAGAAACAATTGGATCATCTGTGTAAGTCATAATATCTTTAAGATAAGTTTCTGAAGCCAATTTAAAAGCTTCGTTAATAGCATCTACTGATGGAGGATTCGAAACAATTAATGTTAAATCTGTTAAACTACCATCTGGAACAGGAACGCGCATACCACATCCACCAAAATGTCCTTCTAATTCAGGGAAAATTTTAGTTAATGCTTTAGCAGCCCCTGTAGATGTTGGCACTATAGATAATGCAGCCGCTCTTGCCCTACGAAGGTCTTTGTGCGGTGAATCATGCAAACGTTGGTCGGTAGTATAACTATGTATGGTAGTAATATAAGCACTTTCAATATGCGTTAATTTACGAATTACTTCAATCATTGGCGCAGCTGAATTTGTTGTACACGAAGCATTAGAAATAACTGAATCTATATCTTCTAAAAGATGTTCATTTACTCCGAGTACAACCGTTTTTATATCATCATCATTTGCTGGAGCACTTAATATTACTTTCTTAACTCCTGGTCGTTGTAAATGTAGATTAGCTTTTTCTCTAGTCAAAAACAAACCTGTAGATTCAAGGACATATTCAACACCATATTTTTCCCACGGTATATTTGCTGGATCTTTTTCTTGAACAAAATGAATAATCTTACCATTATCAAAATGAAGAGAGTTTTCAATGATGGTAAATTTTTCATTCACTCCACCATGAACACTGTCGTATTTTAATAAATGTGCTAAAGATTTAATATCTGCTAAATCGTTAACTACTGCAACATCTATATCTGTTTTTTTTAAACTTAATCGTGTGAAATATCTCCCAATTCTACCAAATCCATTTACTCCTATTGTTTTTTTAGTTCCTTTCATAGTCTTTAATTTTTTTAAAAAAAAATCAATGCATTAATAGGAAATTTTCCTTTTTAAAAAATTAACTTCCATTATTAAAAGTAATATTTAATTTTTAGTAGTATACTTCTTTCGAAAAAATTTTTCCATTTTTATCTCTTCCATCCCAGCCATCTTTTTGTCCAGAGAGTACTTCCATTACTACACCCCATCGATCATAAATTTCACATTTAAATTCGCGCACATCACCTGTATTTACATAAAAAATATTATTACCTACCTTGGAACTTAAATTCATTACATTTGGAATATTGATACATAATTTAGTTTGAATTTTAATAATTGTATCATATCCTACTCCCCCACATCCATAATCCGTTGTAACAAGATACTTAAAAGAATTATCCCCTAGTATTTTAGGAGTTATAAATGTTGTATCTAATGAATTATTAGTAATCGCACCTTTGGGATCTACCTGCCATTCCGATTTTGTTAGTTTATTTTGATAATTTTCAATATTTGGAAAAGCTTTAGAGTTAAACATGATTCCCCAATCAAAAATATAACCATCATCTCCTTCGTTATTATCCGAAATCGTAATTTTCCAATCTCCTTTTATTGGACATCCGATAAAATTATTAAATGATTCTTCTGGAATATAAATACCATCTGGATTCATTGCAGGCATACCTATGCTATTAGTCTTAAAATTACCAACAAAATATTCATCTCCCATTGTTCCAAAATTAGCATTGTAGGAAGAAAAGCAATATTGCATGTGCGGTTCACCATGAATATCAACACCTGTCATATCTAAATCATTCCCCAATTTTGTATCCTTCCCATCAAAACCTCCAGGAACAGTACCTGGATTATTTGCTTTGAAACTATTTATTAAAACAGCGCTTTTACCTAATGGACAAGTCAGTACGATTTCTAAATCGCCTAGATAAGAATGTTCCATCGACATGCAAACCTGTTCAATATCCTCTTTTGATTTGATAAATGCATTATTTCCAAAATCATCAATCAATATATTAGACGTAAAAGAAGAATCCTGAATATCCGGTATTGCTGTATTTGCTTTATACAAACCACCTATACTATAATATCCTTTCGCTAATTGTATTGGATCCGAATCGGAGGTCCCATCTTTCTTAGGCATATAAACATCCACTACTTTGTCCATACAAATATTACTTGGTACAGTCTTAAAAGCTTTATATTTTGGAGTGGCAGAAACCTGAACTTTAAAAAATGCTGAATCCAATTTCCAGGATACAAATTCATCTTTAATAGTAGTGTCTTTATAAATATTTAATGTAACATAATACCCATTACTATATTTAGGCTTAAAATACATTTTTTTACTCTGGTAAAATCCAATACCACCTATCACCCATTCATACTTTAAATTAGTTGAATCAATTAGAGGTGAAGCATATGTTATTTTCGGTGATAATCCAATGGAATCTCCAAAACATATTTTGAGAACTAGTGTTTCTTTCTCTTTAGTTGCAGTTTCAGTTCCTTTGTAATTGACATTAATTTGAGTCGAGAGTAATTTAGGAATAGGTAATTGAGCTATCAATAAATTGTTAACTACAAGAATTGAAAATAGGAATATTAATTTTCTAATAGACATCGCTCAATTAGGTAACTGTGTAGACAAATTTAATAAATATTCAACACCAATAATTCATTTACATCGATTACTTTTACAACTTAATTTCAAGCCTGAAATATATTAGTTGTAAAAAATTACAGTATAAAGAATGTACCTAATATTAGTTCTTTTTAAAAATTATAAAACACTGTTAACAAGTGTTATACTACTATTTAATTTCATTTTTACTTTTGGACAAAAAGATACTGTTTCTATTACATCTTTTAGAAACAAATTAATCATTTATAATGATTTAGGATTTAATACAGCACCTTTTAATATAGAAACTATTCATAACAAGATTCCAATTAATGCAAAATTCAGAAATAACATACATGACTTTTATGGTCTTGGATGTAATTACAAATGGTTTTCAGTTAGATTTAATATTCAGTTACCTGGCTCTATAAAACCTACTAAAAATTATGGTTATTCGAAATATTTTCATTTAGGATTTGATTTCAGCTATAAAAAAGTATTTTTTGATGTTGATTTTTATAGATACCAAGGATTTGCACTAATGGGGGCTTATCAATACTACCCAAATAAGTTTAACCAAGAGCTTCCTAATGCTATAATAAATAGCTTAACATCTAAAAGCTTCTCCATAAATATGTGGTATTTTCATAAAAAAAATTTCACTATGTCCGCTTTAAGAGGTAAAACTGCTATTTTTAATAAATTAGCTATTACCTGGTATTTAAAAAGTACTTTAAATTCTTTTGGTTTGAATAATAATGATTCATCTATTCTTCCAGAGTATCTAATAGATCAAAACAATTCAAAAACAAGCGCTATTAGCATCCGTGCATTTGATATCGGATTAGTTCCTGGAGTAGCTTTTGCCTATGTTAAAAATCATTGGAATTGTAGTATTCTATCTGGATATGGCTTTGTCATTCAAGAAAAAAGTTATCATACATCTCAAATTTCCAGAGGTTTTATTGGATTGTCGCCACGCTTTGACATTCGTTTATTAGGAGGATATAACACTCCGAAATGGTTTTTAATGCTCCATACCGATTTTGACAATAAATCCATTCAATTTACTGGTTTGAAATATACTCAAACTTATTTTAGCATTCGATTGGTTGGAGGATATCGTTTCGGTGCAAAATAATACTCAAAAAAAAACCTCGAATTACTTCGAGGTTTAAATATTGAAATAAACTTACTATCAATTAGTAATATATTTTACGTTGTACTTTCGTTACATATTTTGCTAAACGAATCACTTGTTTCGTGTATCCAAATTCATTATCATACCATGCATATAATACTATGTTTTCAGCATCAGGAGAAACGATTGTTGCTTGAGAATCATAAACAGAACAACAAGTATTACCAATAATGTCAGAAGAAACTAATTCAGGATCAAATGAATAATAAATTTGATTAACTAAATCTCCGTTTAATGCTGCATCTTTCAAAATTGCATTTACTTCTTCAACGCTTGTTTTTTTCTCTACATTTAAATTTAAGATAGCTAAAGATCCATTTGGTGTAGGTACACGAACTGCATTAGCTGTTAATTTATCTTTCAATCCAGGAATAACTTTTGTTACCGCTGCACCTGCTCCTGTAGAAGTGATTACCATATTGATAGCTGCAGAACGTCCTCTTCTTGAACTTTTATGCATGTTATCTAATAAATTTTGGTCATTAGTATAAGCATGCACTGTTTCGATATGTCCTTTAACAACACCTAATTTTTCGTGAATTACTTTTAATACTGGAGAAATTGCATTTGTTGTACAAGATGCTGCTGAAAAGATATTTTCGTTTTCTAAATCTAATTCTCCTTGGTTGATACCATAAACAACATTTGGAATTTCTTTTCCTGGTGCTGTTAACAATACTTTAGAAACCCCTTTTGAATTTAAGTGTCTAGATAATGTCGTTCTATCTGTGAAAACACCTGTGTTATCAATTACTAGAGCATTGTCAATTCCATAGACTGTATAATCAATATCTTCCGGATTAGAAGCGTCAATCATTTGAACTACTTGACCATTAATTATTAATGCTCTACGCTCTAAATCTGGTTCAACTGTACCTTTAAAAGCACCATGCACAGAATCTGTTCTTAATAAAGAGGCACGCTTGATAATATCTTTGTCTGTAGCTCCACGAGTTACAATTGCACGCAAACGTAATTGTTGTCCTTTACCCGCTTGTTTGATTAACTCTCGTGCAGCCAAACGACCAATACGACCAAAACCATACAATACGACATCTCTTGGCTCTAAACCACCTGCAGAAACGAAATCAAATCCAGCTAACTTATTTTCTAAAAAGGCACGTTTGTTTTCAAAGTTTGCTTGTTCAGCAATCCATTCAGTTGCAAGTTTTCCTATATCCAATTTAGCTGGTGCTAAATGCATACCATAGATTTCAGAAGCTAATTCAGAAGTTGTAAATACATCTACCGGTTTTTCTACAACATTTTTTGAATAGTCATGTAAATTTAATATTTCAGATACTGTTCTATCTAATAAGTGATTTCTGTATAAAACTAATTCTATACCTTTATCATAAAGCAATTCACCAGTTTTACTAGCTAATACTACAGCAGCACGTTCTTTTTGAACATGTGCATTTAATTCTTTTTCGTAACCTACAGCAGATTCCATGTGTTAAAATTGAAAATTAATATATAAACAAAAAAAACGGCTGAACTCATAAAAGTTGCAGCCGTAAATATTATCCTAAATAAGATTTTAATAATTTATTTCGAGAAGTGTGTCGTAATCTTCGAATTGCTTTCTCTTTGATTTGTCTTACTCTTTCTCGCGTTAGATTGAATTTCGCGCCAATTTCTTCTAAAGTCAAACCATGGTTCATTCCTATTCCAAAAAATAAACGAATAATTTCTCTTTCTTTATCTGTTAAAGTGCTTAATGAACGCTCAATTTCTTTTTGTAAAGATTCAGCCATTAATGCGTGATCTGCTTTAGGAGAGTCTGCATTTGCCATAACATCCATTAATGTACCACCATCTTCCGAAGTCGATAAAGGTGCATCCATGGATACGTGACGGCCAGATACATTTAAACTTTCCTTAATTTTATCTTCTGGAACTTCTAAAGCTTCAGCCAATTCTTCTGCAGAAGGCTGTCTTTCGAATTCTTGCTCTAATTTCGAAAATGCTTTATTGATTTTATTTAATGAACCTACTTGGTTTAATGGTAAACGAACAATACGTGCTTGCTCCGCTAATGCTTGAAGGATGGATTGTCTTATCCACCAAACTGCGTATGATATGAACTTAAATCCACGTGTTTCATCAAATTTTTGAGCAGCTTTAATCAAACCTAAGTTTCCTTCATTAATTAAATCTGGTAAGGTTAAACCTTGATTTTGATATTGTTTTGCCACAGAAACTACGAAACGTAAATTTGCTCTCGTTAATTTCTCCAAAGAACGTTGGTCACCCTGTTTAATCTTACGAGCTAACTCCACTTCTTCTTCAGCAGTTATTAGCTCCTCTTTACCAATATCTTGTAAATATTTGTCTAAAGATTGGCTTTCGCGATTTGTAATCGACTTGGTAATTTTAAGTTGTCTCATGTTTACTAACTTTCTTTTTTAGAATGAACCCGAAAAATTGAGTGCAAAGGTACAACGAAAAAACTAGCAATACCAAATTTAATTTTGCAATTTTTAAATTAAATAAAAGATATTGTTAAACTTTTGTTATACTTTGAACATTATTATAACGCACCAACATAGTTTAAGTTGCAATAAATAATCATTTAATCGATAATCGATTGATGTATCAACCCTGCTTGTACTATTTCTTTGGGTGAACCAATATTAAATAATGCATCTCCTTTATTTACAATTGGTGCCTCATTGACACAGAAAACATAACCATCAATGGTAGATTTAACTTTCCGCTCAATTTTACCAAAGGGATCTGTAATTAAACCTAATACCGTTCCTTCAATAACGCGTGAGCCATTTTTAATTAAGGGTAAAAACATACCCGAATGACTTGCTCTTAACCATTTTGTAGCTTTGATTAAAACGGATTGATGTTCGTTTTTGTCTAATTTAAAATGACGTAAATCGAGCGCATGCATCATTCTTTTGATACCTTCTAATCCTTCATAAATAATAAATTCATCAATAGAATTTGTTTTACCACCTTCAAAAAGTAAAATATGTTTTCCTCTTCGATGCATCGCCTCTCGCACCGTTTTTGATATGTGTGAAGAATGAATAATAAATGGAGGATTGAATATTTTTGCCAAACGAATACTTTCTTCGTCTTTAAAAACACAACGGATTTGAGGGAAATTACTTCGTTGCGAAGCACCAGTATGAAAATCTAAAATATAATCTGTAATTGGTGCAATTTCCTTCATAAAATGATAGGCAAATTGACTTGCTAATGAACCATTTTTTGAACCAGGAAAAGATCTATTTAAATCGCGCCCATCTGGTAAATCCCTAGACACATTCAAAAAACCAAAAATATTAAATATTGGAATACATATAACTGTTCCTTTATTAGGTTTATGCCATCCTTTATGAATGACACGACGGATAATTTCCATACCATTAATTTCATCCCCATGCATCCCTGCCATTAAAAGTAAAACAGGACCATCTTCAAGTCCTCTACTTACAATTACTGGGACTTGTATTGGAGTACTTGTGTGTAAATGCGCAACATCTAAATTTAGCTCCTCTGATTTACCTGGTAAGATTTCTTTGCCGAGTATGACTATTTTTCTCACAACTAAATGTTATAATTGAACGTTTTTTTCAAGAAATTGAATGATTTTACCAGCTATATTTTCACCTGTCGTTTTTTCTATCCCTTCTAAACCTGGAGAAGAATTAACTTCAAGAACTAAAGGACCTCTTTCGGATTGTAACATGTCCACACCTGCAATTCCTAAACCTACTGCCTTTGCTGCTCGTATCGCTACATCTCTTTCTTCTTCGGTTAATTCGATGATCCTTGAAGATCCTCCTCTATGTAAATTGGAACGGAACTCGCCCTCCTTTCCTTGTCTTTTCATTGCACCAACTACCTCTCCATCAACCACAAATGCTCTAATATCTGCACCTTTAGCTTCTTTAATGAATTCTTGTACAATTACCCTTGCCTTGAGTCCGTTAAACGCTTCTAGTACGGATTGTGCAGCATTTTGATTTTCTGCTAATACTACACCTAATCCTTGAGTACCTTCTAGTAATTTTAAAACTACTGGTGCCCCACCTGCAGACTCCACAACATGTTCCACGTTACGTGAATAATTTGTAAAAACTGTTTTTGGTAAACCTATCCCCTCTTTAGAAAGCACTTGTAAACATCTTAATTTATCTCTAGAATGCACAATACCTCTAGAACTAACCGCTGAAAAAACATCCATCATTTCAAATTGACGAATTACTGCCGTTCCATAAAAAGTAACCGAGGCACCGATTCTAGGAATCACTGCATCATAAGCTTCCAAATATTTATCGAGATAAAAAATAGAGGGACCTTTTTGCTCTATTTCTAGGTTACATTTTAAATGGTCAATTACATGTGCTTCATGTCCTCTTTCTAAAGCAGCTTCAACTAATCTTCTTGTTGAATACAAATTGGAGTTCCGGGATAAAATGGCAATTTTCATGATCTTAATTTTTTAATGCATTTACTTTATTTGTGTACTTTTTTTTTGTGCTTATAGGAAACATTCGTCATACTCGTATCAATAATAAAACGATTACTTGTTAGTTTTCTACCTAATAAAACAGGATTTCGTAAGCCATTTCTTCTGGTTAATGAAAAATCTGTAAGAAACTCTTTTTCAAATAGAATAATTGGTAATTGTATAAAAAATCGTTCTTGCTCATCTCCAGTGGAACTTTTTACTTTCTTTTTTCTAAAATCTTTAAAAACATATACCTTACCAGTGAAATTGCTATTGTTTTCATCTAAAAAAATCACCTCTAGTTGATTCCCCTCGTCAGTAGCTACAAATTCAATAGAACTACAATGAATAGAACTAGAATATGCTCCACTATCAATTTTCACTGCTATATTTTCAATGGATAATACTGGAATATCTATTTTATCTTTTCTACCAATAATTGATTTATTCATTACTTTATTTTTTCGGTATATCTCAACTAAATATAGCTTTTTAGAAGCTTAATTACTAACTTTTTTATTCTAAATCTTGTCCAATTTCAAAAATTTCATTATACATCACTTTGCATTTTTCATCACGTTCAGCAGCTGATAACATATGCCTTTCTCCCAATTTTTCTTCCCCAGCAAAATACAAACACTGCCCTAAATAAAATTCAAACTTTTTATTTGTCGGCTCTTTGGCATACAATTCTTTGAAAATCCTTACAGCTTCTGGGTATTTTTCATTTTGGAAATAAATGGAACCTAATTGTTCTTTACTTGTTTTAGAGGGTTTTAATTTATACGACTTTTTCGCGTAAAACTCTGAAAGTTCGGGATTAAAATAAGCATCTCCATATTCCCCTGAATAAATTAGGCATAAGGTATGATATACCTCCATTTCAGAAGGATCTAATGATTTAGCAAATTTCAAATCTTTTATAGCCGAAAAAACGTTATTATTTAATAAACTAAACTCAGCACGATTTATGAAGAAAATATAGGAATCATCAGGTGCAATCTCATACCCTTTTTGAGAATAATAACTTGCTGAATCTAATTGTTCTAAATTTTGAAAAGCAATCGACATATTTCGGTAAATCGTTGCTTGTAATAACTTATTTGTTTTAAAATCTAGCGCTGAGCGAAACTTCAGTAATGCACTTTCATATTCATTTGACTCTAAAATTTCGGTTCCTGCTTTAAAATAAAATTCAGCTTTTGGGTCACTTTCTTCTTTACAAGCAGTAAAAACGAGTGCAAGAAGTAAAAAACTTACAAATGTTATTCGCATAAACTCACGGAAATTTAGGAAACTGTTGGAAGTCTGGTTGTCTCTTTTCTAAAAAAGCGTTCTTTCCTTCTTGTGCTTCTTCCATTAAATAATACATTAAAGTAGCATCACCGGCAAACTCCATTAGTCCACGTTGCCCGTCTAACTCTGCATTTAATCCTCTTTTTATCATTCGAATAGCCAT
>Ga0114962_10003635_pt1 | contig 12449 bp, 11 predicted proteins | sample C_130820_MF_Meta_FD_87017 | JGI IMG/M metagenome (GOLD analysis project Ga0114962, IMG submission 87017) | Freshwater microbial communities from Lake Croche, Canada to study carbon cycling - C_130820_MF_MetaG | ecosystem: Environmental > Aquatic > Freshwater > Lake | place: Lake Croche, Canada... | reverse complement strand
CTTCGGGTTCTCAAGGACGGCTGCGAATGCTGCCAGCTCCTTCTCGACCAGAAATCCACACACCTTATCCGGGAGATCAACGCCTGTGACGCTGGAGTGAGCGCGGTGGGATGTGCCAAAGGCGTCGTTCACATAGACATCCGCAAGCCTAGTGAGGCTGGCGCGAAAGGCTGCAATCTTCGCAGGATCTGCCTTCACGGTGTTCCCCTCCGCATCCTTGGCTTTGCCCTCCTCCTCGATGTGGAAGCGGACGTTCTCAAGCAGAATGACTTCTCCGGGCTTAAGTGCGGCACAGGAGGCCTCGACCTCGGAGCCGACGCAGTCCTTGAGGAAGATCACGGGGTGCCCCAAGAGTTCCTGAAGCTTCTCGGCAACGGGCTTGAGGGTGTACTTGGCGATGCGCTCACCATTCGGACGTCCAAGATGGCTGGCCAGGACGACAGACGCCCCCTGATCGAGGGCATGTTGAATTGTGGGGAGGGCGGCGATGATACGCTGGGTGTTGGTGATCTCGCCTGTCTGCTTGTCCTGCGGGACATTAAAGTCGACGCGGATAAAGACGCGTTTGCCAGCAAGGGAGAGGTCCTTGATTGTTTTTTTAGCCATGGAGATAGATAGGTTCGTGTGTTGTGAGAAAGGGTTAAAAAGAGTCGAAACCCATGAAAAAAAGAGGGCAGGAAAGTCAGGAATGCACCTGATTTTCCTGTCCTCGAGTGTAATCTTTGGTTTTAGGCGCTGATCTTCTTGAGCAGGTCAACGCAGCGGTTGGAATAGCCCCACTCGTTGTCGTACCAAGAGACCAGCTTGAAGAACTTGTCGTTGAGTTCGATTCCCGAACCTGCGTCGAAGATACTGGAGCGCGTGTCATGAATGAAGTCGCTGGAGACAACCTCGTCCTCTGTGTAGCCAAGAATGCCCTTGAGGTAGGTCTCACTGGCCTTCTTCATTGCGGCGCAGATCTCCTTGTAGCTGGTAGCCTTGGTGGTCTTAACGGTGAGATCGACGACGGAAACAGTCGGGGTTGGTACTCGGAACGACATGCCGGTTAGCTTGCCCTTTACTTCAGGGCAAACAAGGGCAACGGCCTTCGCGGCTCCAGTGGTGGAGGGGATAATGTTGATTGCTGCGGAACGCCCCCCCTTCCAGTCCTTTTTGGAAGGAGCATCAACGGTCTTCTGAGTGGCTGTATAACTATGCACCGTGGTCATGAGACCCTCCTCGATGCCAAATCCCTCCTTAAGGAGGACATGGACGACGGGAGCGAGGCAGTTGGTGGTGCAGCTGGCGTTGGAGATGATGTGGTGCTTCGAGATATCGAGCTTATCGTCATTGACTCCCATGACGACAGTGATGTCCTCATTCTTACCAGGAGCGGAGATGATGACTTTCTTGGCACCAGCGGTGAGGTGGCCCTTGGCTTTTTCACCCTCGGTGAAGAGTCCGGTCGACTCGATAACGACATCGATACTGAGATCCTTCCAAGGGAGCGAGGCAGGACCTTCCTTCACGGCGAGGCACTTGATCTTATGACCATTGACCACGAGCGTGTCGTCCTCGGCAAGCTCGGGAGAGGATTTTTCGCTATGTACCTCTCCCTTAAAGATGCCTTGCGTTGAGTCGTATTTGACAAGGTAGGCAAGGTTGTCGGCGGGGACGAGGTCATTGACGGCGACGACATTGTACCCCTTCTCAAGGAGGCCCTGTTCGGCGATGGCACGGAAGACAAGGCGGCCGATGCGGCCGAACCCATTGATGGCAATATTAGGCATGGTGGTGGAGTTTTGGTTGCCGGCGTCAGGGGTCGCACGGGGTCGTTAATTATTAAAAGACGGGGCTCCTCCGTCAATTTTAAACGAAAGTTGTGGACGTCTATGAAGCTTCGGAGGCGGCTTTTGGAATACCGCCTATAGCAAGTGCCCTGACAATTTCATCCACAGTCTGTTCCTGTGGTAGCCCCGTGGCATCGATTTGAATGTCAGCTGTGGCCTCGTAGATGGGGATGCGCGATTCAAGTAGTGAGTTGAAGGTGCTTCGCGGATTTTCCACATTCAGCAGGGGGCGTTTGCGATTGCGGCTTGCGCGCTCAAAGAGGGTCTCCGGATCGGCATGAAGCCAGACAATCTTTCCGATACGATGAAGAAGACTCCTGTTCTCTTCACGCAGGATGGAGCCACCGCCTGTTGCGAGGACGATGTTCCGGGCTTCAAGAAGCTCTCGAAGCTCCGCAGACTCACGCTCACGGAAGCGTTCTTCCCCCTCAGTGGCAAAGAGATCACTGATGCTTGTGCCTTGTGCCCTGGCAATAATCAGATCGTCGCTGTCGAGAAACTCATGAGCAAGGCGTTTCGATAGACGTCTCCCGATGCTGCTCTTCCCGCAGCCCATGAAGCCGATGAGGACGATATTTAAATTCATGGGCTCAGCCTACGCGTAATCGGAAAAAAGAGCATCCTCGAACATACAGTTGGCTACCGAAGCGGATTGATTGAATCGGGTGTGGTGAATAGGGTTGGTCAATGAGTTCAAAAAAAACGAAGTCATCCAAATCCTTGTCCGCGAGTAAGACGGCAATCGCCGCGCCATTGGTAGGGGTTGTCATGGGTAGCAGGAGCGATTGGGAGACAATGAGGCATGCCGTGGCGCTGTTGGAGGAGTTCGGCGTTCCATGCGAATATCGCGTTGTGTCGGCCCACAGGATGCCGGATGCCATGGCCATTTATGCCAAAGAGGCCGAGGAGAGGGGGCTTCATGCCATCATCGCGGGTGCCGGGGGTGCCGCTCACTTGCCTGGCATGATCGCTGCTCAAACGACGGTGCCTGTCCTTGGGGTCCCGGTAAAGAGTGGCACCATGGAGGGATTTGATTCCCTGCTTTCGATTGTTCAGATGCCTGCCGGTATTCCGGTTGCATCCTTTGCCATCGGCGAGGCTGGCGCCAAGAACGCAGCTCTGTTTGCAATTGCTCAACTGGCTCTTCTCCATGAAGGACTGGCTGCAAAGCTCGCCTCTTTCCGGAAAAGCCAGACGAAGGCGGCCAGCGAAAGTATTCTGGAGCCTCCTCGTAAACTTCACGCAAAGCGCTGCGCGGCTAATATTTTAGTTTTTTCAATGTGAGTGTACGGATTGTTTATGGGGAGGAGGGGGTCTGTGATGCCGTTGAACTCTTGCGGCACGGTGGTGTAGTGGGGCTTCCTACGGAAACCGTCTATGGGCTTGCCGGGAATGCCTTTGATCCACTAGCGATTGCACGCATCTTCGAGGCCAAAGGGCGTCCGCTGACGGATCCTTTAATCGTTCACCTGCCAGCAGTGAGTTGGATCGAGCAAGTTGTCCAGTTCTCTTCTTTAGGGCAGCGAGCGATCGTGGGAAAATTGGCCGAGGCTTTCTGGCCAGGTCCCTTGACCCTGCTGCTGCCCAAGCATCCTGATCTTCCTGAACTGGTAACAGCTGGGTCGGACCGTGTTGCCGTGAGAGTGACGGCTCATCCTCTCTTTCAAAAGATACTGCATCGATTAGGTTCCCCATTGGCCGCTCCAAGCGCAAATCGCTTCGGCCGGATTAGCCCAACAAGCGCTAGTGATGTCTGTTTAGAACTTAGTGAGTCAATAGAACTTATTCTCGATGGCGGCCCCTGTGAACACGGGCTGGAATCAACCATTGTTTCGATTCTAGGAGATCACCTAGAAATTCTGCGACCCGGCCCAATTACCGAAGATCAACTGAAAGAATATGGACATGTTTCCCGTCCTGGAACTATTGTGAATACTCCGGGAAGTCTACCTGGGCATTATGCGCCGAAAAAGAGACTTCGAATTATTGATTCGGACATCCTATCGCTGCCTCCTGAAGATCGTGTGGGATTAATGATATTCAATACTTCTTTTCAGGAAATACATGGGCAATATGCTGCTGTTGAGATTCTTAGTTCTTCAGGTGATCTAAAACAAGCAGCTGCAAATTTCTACGGAGCTCTTCGCCGGCTTGATCAAAGCAATGTGGACTGGATTTTGGCTCAACCTGTGCCGGAAAAGGGGATTGGTGTCGCCATCATGGACCGCCTGAGACGTGCTTCTTATGGATCCCTTCATGGAAAAGGACATCAAGACTCTAATTCTCTTGTCAGATGAGCGCGAATCCTCCGAGTAAAGAGGGGTTGAGTACTAAGGCCGCCGGCATTGTGGCCGGTGCGGTGATGCTCAGTCGCGTTCTAGGCCTTGCCCGTGAGTTGATCTTTGCCGGGCTCTTCGGAGCGGGACGAGGCATGGATGCTTTTTTAACTGCATTCCGCGTTCCTAACTTACTACGCGATCTCTTTGCCGAAGGTGCACTTTCAACAGCATTTATCACGGTATTTTCGCAGCGTATCGCGACCGATGGGGAGGCCTCGGCTTGGAAGTTGGCCTCTAAGATGGCAAGTCTTACGACGGTTTTCATGAGTCTTGTTTCATTGATCGGCGTTGTTTTTGCGGCGCAGTTGATCAGTTTCCTGGCTCCAGGTTTCCCGGCGGAGAAGGCGGCCCTGACCATCCATCTCACGCAGATCATGTATCCTTTCATCCTGATGGTCTCCTTAGCCGCCTTGGTGATGGGGATGCTCAATGCGGTGAACCGTTTCACCGCCGCTGCTCTTGCTTCCAGTTTTTTCAATATCGGATCAATTGCCGGAGGAGTGCTTTTCGGATGGTGGATCGATCCACATTTCGGCGAGCGATCTCTGGTAGGATTGGCAATTGGCACTTTGATTGGGGGCCTGCTTCAGCTCGGTGTTCAACTGCCAAGCCTTTACAAGGCGGGATTCCGATTTGTCTTGGATTTCAACTGGCGTGATCCCGGTGTCCGTCAGGTGCTTCTGTTAATGCTGCCGGCTGTGATCGCGGCAAGTGCGGTGCAGATCAACGTGATGGTAAACACAATCTTCGCCTCGAAGCTCGGGGATGGACCGATCAGCTGGCTCTCCTATGCCTTCCGCCTGATGCAACTACCTCTCGGGGTCTTCGGCGTTGCTGTGGCCACCGTGACTCTGCCTGTTGTCTCTAGGGCCTCGGCGCTCGGGGACATGGGGCGATTCCGGTCGACCCTTGCCAAGGCAATGCGGTTGGCTGTCTTTCTGACGCTCCCTTCCGCAGTCGGACTCGTTGTCCTAGCTCAACCGATCATTGCCCTAATCTACCAACGAGGAAAGTTCCTGGATGCCGATACGCTTCATACTTCCGAAGCGCTTCAATACTACGCGATCGGTCTGGTGGGATACTCCTGCATCAAGGTGCTCTCGCCGGCCTTTTACGCGATCAACCGCAAGTGGACCCCGATGATGGTAAGCTTTCTCTCGATCGGGATGAATCTCCTGCTCAACTGGCTCTTTATTTTCAGATTTGGCATGGGCCATCGCGGCCTTGCCCTCTCGACAGCTCTCTCCGCTACGGTAAATTTTTCATTGCTTTACATCCTTATGACTCGGGTTTCCGGTTCTCTGGAAACGAAGGCCATGGTTAACACTTTCGCTAAATGCCTGATTGCTGCCCTTCCGATCGGCTTTGTCGGTTGGTTTGGTCAACACTGGCTGGCAGGTCTGAGTCAAGAACACGTTCTGATCCGTGCAGCCTCTCTCCTTCTTGTGATCGGAGGTGCGACCCTCAGCTTCCTGGTTTCCAGTTGGGCTCTGAAGATTGAGGGATTTCAGGAGTTCCTGGGAATTGTTTCCGGGAAGTTGAAGCGAAGATAACCAGCCTGTTGCTATTAGTCCCGGTCCACGCTGAACTTTCCGGGGCCGATCAACAGGAGCGAGAGAAAGACGGAACCGAGTTCGATCGCGTGCGAGGCGACGAACCACTTCTCGGCGAAGCCGCCCGGTGTCGTATTGAAATGCATGATTGTGGCCACAGTCATGTTGATCACCAGAAAGAGACAGGCTGGTCGGAAGCAGAAGCCTATTAATAGGAGAAATCCGCCGACGGATTCTGAAAGCGTGGACATCAGTCCCCAGAAGATCGGATAGGCCGTCACGCCGACGAACTGCATGGACTTGCCTAGTTTGATCCAGTACTCGGGGCCCCCTTCGATCTTAGGAAGGCCATGGGCAAGAAAGGAGAGTCCGATCAAAATACGGAGGAGAAGGAGGCCCGTATCCCGATATTTGCTTAGTGAGCTAAAAATCATTCCTTGAAATGCCTTCCATCAAAGAGACTCACAAGGAAAAAATGATTTTTTCGCTATTGCGTGGATCAGTCAATGGATTCATCAAATCGCTCCCCTCCCTTGGAAACTATTCCCCTTTATCCTTTTGGGAATCTGATTGATGTCGGTGAGGCAACACGATAATTAGCAGAACGCATGAAGATTTTCTCCAGTACGCCCTCCATCACCGCTGCACTCGGTCTTCTCCTTCTTGCAGGTTGCTCCAACGGACCGCAGGTTGATCCGCAGATCACTGCAGCTGTTGCTTCTGCTAATGTTAACAAGGGGACTTACAATAAAATCTTCAATGCTCAGGCGCTGAACTACTCCGATATCACGAACCTGGTGAAGGGTCATGTGCCCTCCCACATCACGATCGGTTATCTCCGGAGCACTCAAAAAGTCTATGACTTCAGCTATTCCCAGCTTGCTGGACTGAAGGCTGCTGGAGCCAAGCCCCATCTGCTGAATTATCTCACAGAGACCCAGGGCTTTTACGGCAACAATGTTCCGACGAAGCCGGGCTCCAAGGTCCCTAGTGACGTGAAATACAACACCAAGTTGAACCAAGATCAGCAACCCTTCTACTATAACGCTCCCCTCGTCGATGATTGGTACGACTCGGCTTATACCGAATCCTGCTACAGTCCCTTCTCCTTCGATACTGGAGGCGGAGGTTAGGATTCGTCGAATCTCCTGTTGGGCGATATGGGGGGCTTTCGACGAGATGAAAAGCCCTGACTTTTTCCAGTTTTTCCCAGGCCGGTGAAGGCCGCATCTTTTTTCAGCCAGCGATACCCATTTCTTGGGATTCTTCTGGCAGCTATTTCCGGGATTCTTTTGAGTTCCTTTTTTGGCACCGGATTATCGCTGCTTACGGTGGTCTGTAGTGCATGCCTGCTCCTGTTTTCGTTCCGCCGGCAGGGGGGGATATGTTGGGCGGCGACACTTGTGGTTTTCTCTCTTCTTCATCTCTGGAACTGGGATTTGGCACCGTCTCGCTATCTTGGGGCCTTCTTGGAAGCCAGGGGAGAGGGAGTCATCGTAAAGGGGATCATCAATGGAGAGCCGAGAGTGAGCCGCTCCGGAACTGCGATGTTTCTCCTGTTACTAGAGGAGTTGAGGGATATCCAGGATGAGAGGCTTCTGACTAAGGCTCCGCTGTCGGTACAGGTCAGGTGGGCTGGAGTTCAGCCCTCTTACGGAGACAGGGTGGTCTTTCAAGGAATGCCTGTGAGACCTTCTCCCCCACGTAATCCAGGTGAGATGGATTACCGCCGATGGCTGGAGCGTCACGGGATCAGTATCCGGCTTGAGGTGGATCCCTCAATCCCCGGAACGATCGAATCCGGTGGGCATGGGAATCCCTTGATGGCCTTTGCGATCCGAGCCCGTCATCGCATGGAGGAAATCCTCTCGATCGATCTGGAGAGTGTCTCGGAGGTGAGGGGAGCCATCGAGGGAATCTGTCTCGGTGTCACGGAGCATGCACCCGAGGGATTCACGGATGATTTCCGGTTTACCGGGACAATGCATCTTTTTGCTGTCTCTGGCCTGCATGTCGGCATGCTGGCGGTAATTCTTTGGTTCGTGCTCAAGGCCCTTCGGATCCCGAGGACTTTGGCTGTGATCCTTACCATTCCCATGCTCTTTTTCTATGTGCTGGTGACGGGGATGAAAATGGGGAGTATCCGAAGCGCCACCATGGCCTCGATCCTATTAATTGGGATTTCCCTTTTCCGACGCTCCCCCTTGCTGAACACCCTTGCTGCCGCGGCTTTTTTCCAGCTCGCTCTGGATACCAACGATCTTTTTTCCGCAGGCTGGCAATTCTCCTACTCGGTGGTCTTTGCGATCATCGTGACTGCGCCGTGCATCGAGGTCCGGCTACGCCGATTCCACGAGCCAGATCCTTTCTTGCCAGTCAAGCTGATCGGATCGCTTGAGAGGTGGGGATTCCGGGCATGGCATCATGTGTCCGGTCTGGCAGCTGTCTCGGCCTCTGCCTGGATCGGAGCGATCATTCCGACGCTCGCTTATTTCCACCTTATCTCTTTCTCTGCATTCGGGGCCAATCTTCTGGCTGTCCCGCTTGCCTTCCTTGTTATCTCCCTGGGGGCCTTATCGCTGGTTACTGGAACATTTTCCAGTTGGATTGCGGGCGCGTTCAATAATTCCAACTGGCTTGTCACCAAACTCCTACTCTTTGTCGTTCAAACCAGCGCCCTGATGCCTGGAGGACACTGGTTTGTCGGCCCCACTGCTCCAGCCTCCCCGATGATGATCATCCTCGATCTCCACGGAGACTCCTGTGCGGTGATCCAAGACGGCAGCCAGTTTGCGCTGATCAATGCGGGGAAGAAGAGGGACGCCGGCGCAATAATTCTTCCGTGTCTGGAATCGATGGGTGCGAATTCCATTCGATCCTGCCTGATTACCAAGGTGGATGCCTCCCATCTGGGCGGATTGCCGATTCTGAGCAAGGAGATCCATCTCTCGGAAACCCTTGTTACATCGCAGGGTTACGAGTCACCGATGGGTAAGAGTCTGCTCTCTTCGCTAAACTCCCACCGAGTTTTTCCAGGCAAGTCGATTGATCTCTCAAAGCGAGTAAGCGGCGAGGTGCTGATGACGCGTGGTGACGCGCCTCCTGTAACAAGGATCATGCTGGGTGAGTCGCGAATCCTGTTTCTCCCTTCGGCTGATCAGGAAATCATCTCTTCCCTCTCAGGAGTCCCCGATGATTCCCTGCATGCTGAGTTGCTCGTTCTGCCGCTGGGTGGTGCTGACATGGTCTCCACGCTTGCCCTTGTCACAAGGATCGCCCCGAAGGCCGTGATCACACCAGTTCATCCCTTCAAGCGAAACGGAGTCCCAAGCGGCGAGTGGGAGCATCTCTTGATCGAGAAAGGCATTAAGCTTTTCCGTCAGGACAAAAGCGGCGCACTCTTCATCAAAAGCGGTGCGCAAGGAACCGTGGTCACACCATTTTTAAACGGTTTGACATCCGAATCGCTAAGAGAATGAGAGCGAAGAGATCCTCTGCTTGAAGAGATCGTGGCGAGCGGGGTCGTAGTGATGAACGATAAAGCCAGACGACTCGGCCCCTCTTGCATTCTCCTCCAGATCATCAATGTAGAGTGTTGTCGCGGGATTCACGCCGAACTGGGTTGTAGCCAGTTCGAAAATCCGTGGGTCCGGTTTCATCACTCCTGCTTTATAGGAGTAGATGCCATCGGCGAAGAGCGTTCCGAAGAAGTCATACTCCTCGAAGATATGGTCGTGATGAATGCATCCAATATTGGAAAGAAGATAGAGAGGCGTCTTCCCATGGAGGGATCTAGCCCACTCAAGCATCGGGGTATTGACATGAAAGATTCTGGTCCAAATCTCCATAAAGTGATCTTCGGGACCATCATGGGCAAATGCCTCCCGGACAATACGGATGAATTCCTTCCTGCTGATTGTGCCCGTCTCGTGCGCCATCCGGTGCGGATGAAGTTCCTCGATCGAGGGGGGCCGTTTCCATGCCTGTATGGGAAAGCAATGCTCTTTCCGCAATGAAGTAATCGAAGTTCAAGAGAACGTTTCCAATGTCGAAGATGACGGCCTGTATTTTCATCGAACAAATGAGAGAAAAATAAATGTAGAACTTAGGAACTTAGGAAAGATTTAAAAAATAGAAATCAGAATAAAAATGAAATACCTTGGAGAGGCTGAGAGAATATTGATGGAGGCAACTTCTATCACCCTCTCTATTCCTGAGTTCCAGATTAAATGATGAATTTTTCAGGCTTCTAAATCAGCTTCCCGGAGAACTTCGAGAGCAGAATTTTTGGCCCCTTCCGGAGTTCCTGTCTTCCAAGCATTGGCCTCCCAGGTTTTCCAGACTTGCGCTCCGTGGGAGAAGGCGTGCCTCACCGCTGCACCCACAGCTTGGGGAGATGTTGCGGTGCATCCGCAGTTTTCGGATGTCAGGAGTTCTGCGTTTCCCTCTTCCTGTCCCGGAATAACTTGGCTCATGATGAGAGGAGTGGCTGCCGCTAAGCATTCCTGAACGGTTGCACCCCCTGCCTTGGCCACGACGAGATGGCTTGAGGCCATGCGCTCCGGCAGATTTTCCATCCATCCCTCGATCTTGATCGGGCGATCGAACGTCGAGGCAATCTTCTGTAGTTCTCGGCGGAGGTCCTCATCCCGGCCGCAGGCGGCGGAGAGTTCTATGCCCTCAACCTCACCGAGGTGCTTTAGGATTTTTGCTGCATTCTTCTGACCAGGATTCACAAGGAAGAGCACCTTGGGAGTTCTTGAGGGGCCGGGAGCCACTCTCTCCCCACGAAGGGTTGCAAAGACTGCCGAGACGGGGAATCCCGTCACCCTTAGAATATCACGGCAAACACCCGCCTTTTCCATGACCCGGGCAGTAATTTCATTCGGAACAAGGAAGAGATCCGAGTGACCGCTGTACCAGAGCGAATTGATGGAGATCGAGTCCGTAACAACGGTGACGGTACGGAAGGGGCGGTTCACCTTGCCATGCAGATGATCAAGCAGGTGGTTGTAGCCGGGATAGGTCGAGGCGATAACCGTCGGGTTCATCTCGGAGATTTTCTTGTCTAGAAGTCGAGCTCCCCTTTTGTAGATAGAGACTCTGCCCGGGGCAGCCTTATCCTTATCGAGAAACTTGTAGAATCCGCCCCAGATTCCCGGGAAACGGTTAATCAAGAAAAAGTATCCCTTCTGGGCTATTGTATAGAGTGGTCCGTAGGCCTCGGCGAAGAGATCCCTCACTTCGACCTCCCTCGTTGGATCTTGAGAACGCAGGGCGAGGGCGAGATTCCTTGCGGCGGCGTTGTGTCCCTCCCCGAAGGCAGAGGTAAGGATCAGGATCGGGCGTTTCATGGATGATTTGGAAAAAGGATCCCGGCTCAAAGCCATTTCTTGCCCCGGAAATAGAGGAACATCGACAGGGAGATCGAAATCATGACGATCCAGCAGGAGGGATAACCATAGTACCATTCTAGCTCCGGCATGTTGAACGGGCCACCATGGAAATTCATTCCGTAGACTCCCGCGAGAAAGGTCAGGGGCATAAAGATCGTGGCAAAAAGCGTCAACACGCGCATGATCTCATTGGCACGGTAACTCAGGCTGGAATGATAGACATCCATCAGTCCGGAGGTGAGATCGCGATAGTTTTCGATAATGTCGATGATCTGAGTGATATGTTCGTAGCAATCACGCAAAAACATCCGGGTCGATTCGGTCACAAGCCCGCTGTCATCATGAATCAGGTGGCTAAAGACCTCTCGCTGAGGCCAGGCACCCCGTCTCATCTCGAGAAGGACTCTCTTATAGTACAAGAGATCTTTCAGGATCTCACGGCTTGGCCGTTCTACCAGAGCCTCTTCGATCACCCCTGTCTCGTCTCCGATCATTTCAAGAACCGGGAAGTAATGGTCAACGACCGTGTCGAGTAATGTGTAGGTAAGAAAGTCTGCACCATTCTTCCGGACAAGTGATTCCGGCAGATGCAGGCGACGGCGGATCTCGTGAAAGGAATCTCGCTTGTCATTATGCTGGAAGGTAATGACGGTGTTCTTGGTGAAAAAGAGACTCAGTTGTTCCACTTCGACCACTCCCTCCTCATCCTTGGGGGAATAGGCCATGGTAGTGACCAGAAAAATCCCATTATCCAGACGCTCCATCTTCGGGCGCTGTGAGGTGAGGATGTCTTCGATGACCAGGGGTCCCAGTTCGAAATGAGCTCCTAGTGCCTTCACGGATTCGATATCCCCGAGTCCGTTGATATCGATCCAATGATTCTTTTTCGGGTCGACTCGGAGGATTGCATCGGCCACGTCGGCGCAGGCGCATTCCTCAACGGAATCGAAATCATAAGTGCAAAGAGTGATGATCGGATTAATTGCCTGACCACGCCCCTGAAGATCTAGGGCAAGAGGCGACGTGCCGGGTTTCAGGTAGACCAGTTTGAGCATGGTTTCAGGAAGCAATTGGATTCATGTGGTCAAATCCAATGGGAAGAAGAGACGACTTCTCGCCTGGAGGCAAGACGACACCGATCGGGGTGAGGGGCACCTCCGGTGAGGCGATATTCCAGCGGCGGTGAAGGCTTGGCCAGCTTTTGGCGGCTACAGTCAGGAGCAGTTCGTAGTCCTCTCCATCGGACACCCCCTGATGGAAGGAGCACCCCCGATTCAGCGGAAGTCCATCGGGAGCGATTCTGAACGAGCATCCGCTTTCCTTCGCCAGTTT
>Ga0114962_10003634_pt1 | contig 12449 bp, 12 predicted proteins | sample C_130820_MF_Meta_FD_87017 | JGI IMG/M metagenome (GOLD analysis project Ga0114962, IMG submission 87017) | Freshwater microbial communities from Lake Croche, Canada to study carbon cycling - C_130820_MF_MetaG | ecosystem: Environmental > Aquatic > Freshwater > Lake | place: Lake Croche, Canada... | reverse complement strand
CAGGACGAAAAGCGGGGCAAGCTCTTCACGCGACTGATCAAGGAGATCACCGTGGCAGCGCGCATGGGCGGGGGCGACATCTCGGCCAATCCGCGGCTGCGCCTGGCGATCGACAAGGCGTCCGACGCCAATATGGCCAAGGACACCTTGCAGCGCGCGATCCAGAAGGGCATCGGCGGACTCGACGGCGTCAACTACGAAGAGATCCGCTATGAGGGCTATGGGATCGCCGGTGCGTCGGTCATCGTTGACACCCTGACCGACAACCGCGTTCGAACGGTTGCCGAGGTTCGCCATGCGTTCTCGAAATACGGCGGCAATCTGGGCACCGATGGCTCGGTGGCCTTCATGTTCCGGCATTGCGGGCAGTTCCTCTTTGCCCCCGGCACCTCCGAAGACAAGGTGATGGAAGTCGCGATCGAGGCCGGCGCCGATGATGTCGCGACCGACGACGAAGGCGGCATCGAAGTGCTGTGCGAACCGCCGGTCTATGCGCAGGTCAAATCTGCGCTCGAGCAGGCCGGCCTGAAAGCCGAGGTCGCCGAGATCACCATGAAGCCGATGAACGAGATCGCGCTCGAGGGCGACGATGCCGCCCGGATGCAAAAGCTGCTCGATGCCATCGAAAACCTCGATGACGTCCAGCAGGTCTACACCAGCGCCGTGATCAACGAATGAAGATCCTGGTCGTCGGTTCTGGAGGGCGCGAACACGCGATTGCCTGGCGGATCGCGCAATCGGGTCGGGTGCAGACAGTGTTCGTGGCCCCCGGCAACGGCGGCACCGCCCGCGAGCGCGGGCTGCAGAATTTTCCGGTCACCGATATCGAAGTGCTGGCGGCCTTTGCCGAGCGCGAATCGATCGCCTTTACCGTGGTCGGCCCCGAAACCCCGCTGTCCGATGGCATCGTCGACCTGTTTCGCAGCCGCGGGCTCAAGATCTTCGGACCCACGCAGGCTGCGGCCCAGCTCGAATCGTCGAAGGATTTCGCCAAGGCCTTCATGACGCGTCATGGCATCCCGACCGCGCAATACCGCACCTTCACCGACGCGCCAGCCGCTCACGAGTATGTGAACCAGCGCGGCGCACCGATCGTCGTGAAGGCCGACGGACTGGCGGCAGGCAAGGGCGTGGTCGTCGCGCAGACCCTCGATGAAGCGCATGCCGCCATCGACATGATGCTGCTCGACAATCGCATGGGTGCTGCCGGCGCACGGGTCGTGATCGAAGATTTCCTGGCGGGCGAAGAAGCCAGCTTCATCGTGATGTGTGATGGCCGCAATGTGCTGGCACTGGCCTCGAGCCAGGATCACAAGCGACTGGGCGATGGCGATACCGGCCCGAACACCGGCGGGATGGGCGCTTATTCGCCCGCACCGGTGGTGACCCCCGAAGTTCATGCGCGCGTGCTGCGCGAAATCATCATGCCGACGGTGCAGGGCATGGCCGCCGAGGGCATCACCTACACCGGGTTTCTGTATGCCGGGCTGATGATCGACCCGCAGGGCAATGTCAAGGCACTCGAATTCAACTGCCGCATGGGCGATCCCGAAACCCAGCCGATCATGGCGCGGGTCAAGAGCGACCTCACCGAAGTCTTCGAGCATGCAATCGCCGGCACCCTCGACCAGATCGAGATCGACTGGGACCGACGCACCGCGCTCGGTGTCGTGCTGGCCGCCCACGGCTATCCCGATGCGCCGCGCAAAGGCGATGTCATTGACGGGCTGAGCGTGCGAACCGCACCGACCGACGACTGCCTGGTTTTTCATGCCGGCACGCAACTCGACGATGGTGTGATCACCACTTCCGGCGGGCGCGTACTGTGCGTCACCGCCATGGGCGACTCGGTCAAGGTCGCACAGTCGCGGGCTTACGCCATGATCGACACCATCCGGTTCGACGGCATGCAATACCGGCACGACATCGGTCACCGTGCGATTGCGCGCCGGCGCCCGTCAAAGAAAGCCTGAGCTGCACGCCAGGATTCAGGAGGCCTCATGAATCATCCGACACCGTCATCGGCCGACTCGGTCGATACCGCCGCCGTGCGTCATTATCTGCAAGGGCTGCAGCGACAGATCGTCGCCGGCCTCGAATCGGTCGACGGCGGCAGCTTCGCAACCGACGCCTGGGAGCGCGCCGAAGGCGGTGGCGGGATCAGCCGTGTCATCGAAGACAGCCAGGTCTTCGAGCGTGCCGGCGTGCTGTTTTCGCATGTCACCGGCAATCATCTGCCCCCGACAGCGTCGGCGACCCGCCCCGGCATGGCCGGGCGATCCTTCGAGGCGATGGGCGTATCGCTGGTGCTGCATCCACGCAATCCGCATGTCCCGACGGTGCATCTGAATGTGCGCTGCTTCATTGCCGCGCCGCGTGCCGGTGCGGCGCCCGACAGCCCCGATAGCCTGCCGGTCTGGTGGTTCGGTGGCGGCATGGACCTCACGCCCTACTACGGCGTCGACGAAGACGCGGTCCATTTCCATGCCACCTGCAAATCGGCACTCGCGCCTTTCGGCGCCGAACTCCACCCCCGTTTCAAGAAGGCCTGCGACCAGTACTTTTTTCTGAAGCATCGGGGCGAGGCGCGCGGCATCGGCGGCATCTTCTTTGATGATTTCTCGGAGCTTGGTTTCGAGCGCTCATTCGCCTTGACCCGCAGCGTGGGCGACGCCTTTCTCGAGGCCTATCTGCCGATCGTGCGACGCAATGTCGATCGGCCCTACACCGAGCGCGAGCGCGATTTCCAGGCCTATCGCCGCGGACGTTATGTCGAGTTCAATCTGGTCTTCGACCGCGGCACGCTCTTCGGGCTTCAGTCGGGCGGGCGCACCGAGTCGATCCTGGTCTCGATGCCACCGATCGTGAAATGGCGTTACAGCTGGCAGCCCGAGGCCGGGTCGCCCGAAGCCCGGCTCTATGAGCACTTTTTGCCGGTACGCGAATGGGTCTGAGCCATCATGAGCTCCGATAGGCGCAGGCGTATCGGCATTCTGGGCGGCACCTTCGATCCTCCCCATGTCGGCCATCTCGCGCTGGCTCGGTCGGCCCGCATTGCCCTGCAGCTCGATGAAGTCCGCCTGATGCCCACCGGCCATTCATGGCAAAAGGGCGCGACCGGCGTCAGTGCGCAGCAGCGGCTCGACATGGTCCGGCTCGCGCTGCGCGATGTCAGTCCGGATGAAGGACTCACGGTCGATGACCGCGAAGTCCTGAGGGGCGGCCAGACCTATACCGTCGACACGCTGCAGGCAATGCGCGACGAGTTCGGCCCCGATGTCATGCTGGTGCTGATTGTGGGCAGCGATCAGCTGCGCAACCTGGCCACCTGGCGACACTGGCAAGGGCTCTTCGATCTGGCCCATATTGCGGCGACCCAGCGCGAGCTGATCGCCCTGGATGATCTGCCCGCGCAGGTCGAGGCCGAGGTCGCCAGGCGCGGGCGTGATGCCCTGCCCGATGCGCCGGCCGGCAGCATCGTCTTTTTCAGAATGCCCGCGGTGGCCGTGTCGGCCACCGGACTTCGTGCCCAACTGGCTGCAGGCGAGCGCCCCGATGCGCTGTCTCCCCCTGCGGTTCTCGACTATATTCACTCGCACCGCCTCTATCGACGGTCGCCACGGAACTGACAATGGATCTCACCAAACAGCAACGCCTGGTCGTCGACGCACTCGAGGATGTCAAAGCGCATGACATCAAGGTCTTCGACACCACCAAACTCACCGGTCTCTTTGACCGGGTGATCATCGTGAGCGCCACCTCCAACCGGCAGAGCCGGGCGCTCGCGGCCAGCGTTCGGGACAAGGTCAAGGACCATGGCGGCCATGTGATTTCGGTCGAAGGCGAAGACACCGGCGAGTGGGTGCTGGTCGACCTCGGCGACATCGTCGTCCACATCATGCAACCGGCGGTCAGGGCCTACTACAACCTCGAAGAACTCTGGGGGGGCAAGCCGGTGCGGGTCAAACTCGCCGCGGCGAGCATTGCCCGCGCCAGTACCTGATTGCCGCATCCGGCCTCGCCTCGCGGCTCGGTTCACACCCTGACATGTTGCTGCGGGTGATCGCTGTCGGCACACGGATGCCGGCTTGGGTCGATCAGGCGGTCGACGATTTTTCACGCCGCATGCCCCCCGAATTGCGCATCGACTGGAAACCGGTCAAGGCCGAGCCACGCGCCGCAGGCGGCAATGCGACGCAATGGAAAAGCCGGGAGGCCCAGCGCATCCAGGACGCCCTGCCCTCGGGTGCGCGGATGGTGCTGCTCGATGAGCGCGGTGCCGATCTCGACAGCGCCAGACTGGCCGCAAGGCTGTCCGCCTGGCAGCGCGAGGGCCAAGCGGTGGCCATCGTGATTGGTGGCCCGGACGGCGTTGACGACGCGATTCGGTCGCAGGCCACCGAGACACTGCGCCTGTCGTCACTGACGCTGCCGCATGCGCTCGTCCGGGTGCTGCTGGCCGAGCAGCTCTATCGGGCCTGGTCGATCAATGCCGGCCATCCCTATCACCGCGAATGAGACCGGCCCGATGACCTGCGTCGACCCCCGCGCGGATGCTTCGCCGACAGCACGAACGCCCGGCTTTGTCTGGCTTGCCTCCCAAAGCCCTCGCCGCCAGGAGCTGCTGCGCCAGATCGGCGTGCGCTTCGAACTGCTCGCGCCGGGCCCGGACGAAGACGCCGAATCCCTCGAAGCGTTTCGGGTCGGCGAATCGCCAACGCAATATGTCGAGCGGGTGGTGCTGGCCAAAGCCGCCGCTGCAAGCGAGCGGCTGCTTCGTCGCCACGGCGCACCGGCATCCGGGCCTGCGGCGCCGATCCTGGTGGCCGACACGACGGTAGCCATCGGCGGCAGGATGCTCGGCAAGCCGGCCGACGATGCGCAGGCGCGCGCCATGCTCGAGGCGCTGTCGGGTCGCAGCCATCGGGTGCTGACCGCGGTGGCAGTGGTGAGGGGCGGGCGGCTCGAACACACCATCAGCGTGTCGCGGGTGCGCTTCGAGCGCCTGGCGCCTGCGGTTATCGAGGCCTATGTCGCCAGCCAGGAGCCCTTCGGCAAGGCCGGCGGCTATGGCATTCAAGGAATGGCGGCCGCCTTCATCCGGCGAATCGAGGGCAGCTACTCCGGGATCATGGGGCTGCCGCTGCACGAAACCGCCAAACTGCTCAAACGGGCCGGGCTGGCCAGCGGCGTCGACCCTCGCTGACGCGGCGCCACAGGCCGCTCGCGCCGGCGAAGAAGGCCGGGTCTTCGCGGTCGCCGCCGCCGAGGTCAGAAGTCTGGCCAAGCGCTCGGCCGATGCAGCGCATCAGATCAGCGAGCTAACCGGCCCGCAGTGACCGCGGATCAAGCGCTGAGGGTCAGGTGCATCGCACAGGTATGATCAGACGACCGTTATCGTCTGATCGCCAGGATGATGCGCGCCCCGCTCGACGATGCTTCCGGACGACTGCCCGCCATGACCGAAGAGATCCTCGTCAACGTCACCCCTTTCGAAGTTCGCGTCGCGCTGGTTCAGCAGGGCGCGGTCCAGGAGTTTCATCTCGAGCGCGAGGTCACCCGCGGGCTGGCCGGCAACATCTACCTCGGCAAGGTGTCGCGCGTGCTGCCGGGCATGCAGTCGGCGTTCATTGACATCGGTCTCGATCGGGCAGCCTTCCTGCATGTGGCCGATCTCTGGCAGTCGCGCGGCGGCGGCCAGCCGGCGCCGATCGAAAAAACCCTTTATGAAGGCCAATCACTGCTGGTGCAGGTGATCAAGGACCCGATCGGCACCAAGGGCGCACGCCTGTCGAGCCAGGTCAGCATCGCCGGACGAATGCTGGTCTACCTGCCGCAGGATCCGCACATCGGCGTGTCGCAGCGGATTGCCAGCGAAAGCGAGCGCACTGTGCTGCGCGAGCGCATCCGGCAACTGATGCCGCCCGACGAGAAGGGCGGGTTCATTGTCAGGACCATGGCCGAAGAAGCCGATGACACCGCACTTGCCGCCGACATCGCTTATCTGGGCACGCGCTGGCGGCAGATCCTTGAGGCGAGCAAATCAAGACCCGCCCCGACGCTGCTGTATCAGGAACTTGGCCTGCGCGAGCGGGTGCTGCGCGATATCGCCAGCGATCAGACCACCTCGATCGTGGTCGACTCGCCCTCGGCCTTCGACCAGCTGCAGGCCTTTGCCACGACCTATATGCCCTCGCTGCTGGGCAAGCTGCGCCGTTATGGCGGGGAGCGGCCGCTCTTCGATCTGCATGGCGCCGAAGAAGAACTCGAGCGCGCGCTGGCCCGGCGCGTCGATCTGAAATCGGGCGGCTATCTGATCATCGATCAGACCGAGGCGATGAACACCATCGACGTCAATACCGGCGGTTATGTCGGTGGTCGCAATTTCGATGACACCATCTTCCGGACCAACCTCGAAGCCGCCCATTCAATCGCGCGCCAGCTGAGGGTGCGCAACCTCGGCGGCATGATCCTGGTCGATTTCATCGACATGACCAATACCGAACATCGCGAGGCGGTGCTGGCCGAATTGCGCCGCGAAATCGCTCGCGACCGCACCAAATCGACGGTCAACGGCTTCACCTCGCTCGGGCTGGTCGAGATGACCCGCAAGCGCACCCGCGAATCGCTGGCGCATATCGTGAGCGAACCCTGCGCCACCTGCCGCGGGAAGGGCTCAGTGCGCACCGCCCGCACGATTGCCTATGAGGTCATGCGCGAAATCCAGCGCGAAGCGCGGCAATTCAATCCGCGCGAGTTCAGGGTCCTCGCCTCGCAATCGGTCATCGACCTGTTTCTCGAAGAAGAGTCGCAACACCTCGCCGCGCTCGGCGATCAGATCGGCAAGCCGATCTCCCTGCGGGTCGAAACCCTCTATGCCCAGGAGCAGTACGACATCGTGCTGATGTGAGCGGCTGCGACAAACCGTCACGGCGTTTGGACTAAGATCGTGCGATTACGACCTGACAGCGATCATCGATACCGTGACCGATCACAGCGAACAGATCTCCACACCGCGTCGTTCACTCCTGCAGTGGGCCGCGGCATCGTCGCTTCTGGCCCTGCCTGCGCTGGCACTGGGGCAAACGAACGCTGCGCCCGCCAGTGCCGATGGGTTCAAGCCTCGCGTCGGCCAGGAGGGCAAGGACGTCATCTGGGTACCGACGCCCGACACACTGGTCGAACGGATGCTTCAGATGGCCATGGTCGGACCGAACGACTTCGTCGTCGACCTGGGCTCGGGCGACGGCAAGATCGCGATCGCCGCTGCCCGCGACTTCAAGGCACGGGCCATGGGCGTCGAATTCAACCCGCAGATGGTCGCCCTGTCGCGTCAGGCCGCTGCCCAGGCGGGTGTGACAGACAGGGTCCGCTTCGAGGAAGGCGACATCTTCAAGGTCGATTTCACTCAGGCAAGCGTGGTGACCATGTATCTGCTGCCGGCGCTGAACCTGAAGCTCAGGCCCCAACTGCTGGCCATGCGACCCGGCACCCGAATCGTCAGCCATCAGTTCACGATGGGCAGCTGGGAGCCCGACGACAGCTCGAGTGTCGAAGATCGCCCGGGCTATCTCTGGATCGTCCCGGCGCCGGTTGGCGGCGCATGGTCCTTGCGCACCCGCGGCGCCCAGGGCGAAATCGAAACACGTATCGCGCTGTCCCAGACCTTTCAGCGGGTCACCGGTCGGGCCCGCATGGGCGAGCTGAATGCCGGCATCAGGGGGGTGCGTCTGACCGGCGACCGGATCAGCTTCGAGCTGATGGACCAGCGCGGCCTGCTGCGGGCCTTCGAGGGCCGGGTGAGCGGTGATCGTATCGAGGGCCGCACGATGGCCTCGAACGGCGAGGCCGGCAGCTTCCTCGCCGAGCGGATCGGGCCTGCCCAGACCGTCGAAACCGGCCGGGACTGAGCCTTCACGCTCGCCGCTTCAGGCCTTCTTGTCGCGGGGGATGCGGCCCATCAGGTAGAACTCCGGATTCGGCATCATGCCCAGTGCATTGGCCAGCCGATTCGACATCGCGAAAAATGCTGCAATCCCGGCGATGTCCCAGGCATCGTCGTCGGTCAAGCCATGGGCATGCAGTTCGCGAAAATCATGGTCGCTGGTCGCGCGCGAATCGAGGGCGACCTTCAGGGCGAATCCGATCATGGCCCGCTGGCGGGGGGTGATATCGGCCTTGTGCCAGTTGGTGGCCAACTGGTCGGCAATCAGCGGATTCTTTTCGTAAATGCGCAGGATGGCGCCATGCGCCACCACGCAATAGAGACAGTCGTTGGCGCCGCTGGTGGCCACGACGATCATTTCACGTTCGCCTTTCGTGAGACCGCTGTCACGCAGCATCAGCGCGTCGTGATAGGCAACGAAGCCTCTGAATTCGTCGGGACGGCGTGCCAACTTGAGAAAGACATTCGGCACGAACCCCGCCTTTTCCTGGATGGCGAGCAGCTTCTCGCGAATGTCGTCAGGCAATGACTCAAGTGCGGGAAGCGGATAGCGGTCGGTCGTCATGGGCGGTTTGTCGGGCAGTGATCGGTCGGGCGAGACTACAGCATCGGCTCAGTTGGCGCGGACCGATGGCGGCGGCGATGGCGGCGCCCCTGGCGGCGGCAGCGGTGCCGCTTTGGCGGGCGCGGGCGCGGGAGTTGTGGCCGAGGCGGCAGGAGCGGCGCTTGAGGCGGGCTTGGCAACGCCAGGCGGCGGCGCAGGCGGCGCGCCGGCAGGCGGCTGGGGAATGTTCGAGGCCGGTGTCGCGACCGATGCCGGTCGCGGCCCGGAATCGTAAACAGGCACCCGATTGCCGCTGGCATACATGCACTGGAGGTAGGCGTTGTCGTAGCGCTGTTGGGCGGCGTAAGAGGTTCCCGCCGGCAAATTGCTGCTCGGGATCACGCCGGGAGGCGTCACCGCCTGCCCGATTGCGCCACCCTGCCCGCCGCCGACGAAGGCCGCCGAGGTCATGGCACCGGGCGCGCCAGGGTTCGTGCCGACGGCCATCGCCGCAGCAGCCGCACTTTGTGCCGACCGAAGGCCGATCTGCACTTCGCCATAGAGCCGGCAGTTGTAGTCGTCCGCCCGGAACTGATCGAAGGATCGGCCCGTTCCGGGCAAGGTCACGAGAGACGGGGACATCGGTGCGGTGGCGCATGCAGAAAGACCGATGACGGTCAGCAGCACGATGGCGTACACCCCAGCCCGCGTGTTGCGATTCGGATGAGCGGCGAAATCAGGCATCGCGTCGGCCTCCCACTTATTGCGCCGGGCGCGGCGGTACCGCCTGCCAGCCAGAGCGGCACTCCGGGACCGTCGGATACCAGCCCTGGGACTCGGCGCACCAGTACCAGTAGCCGGCCGGCGGCGCGGCCTGCTCGACCACGTCGGGCGCACGCTCGACATACACCGTGGGGGCTGGCCGCGTCACGATCACCGTCGGTGGATAGGCCGGATAGACCGGATAAGAGGGGTAGACCGGGTAAGGATAGCCCCAGCCAGCATAGGGATAGGCAGGGCCATAACCGTAGACCGGGCCCACGCCGATGCCAAAGGTGAACCGCGGACCGCCGTAGTAACCCCGGTAGCCGCCGCCGTAATACTGGGCGTGAGCCTGCGCGACACTGAGCATGCTCAGGGCAAGGGCCAGAAACACTCGAACAAAGGATTTCATGATCGTCTCCAACAAAGCCCGACAGGGCGGGGGCAATCTGACCTGAACGCTGACCGGGCTCGAATCGCGCACACACGCTCGCAATACGTTACAACTATTCGACCGCCGGGCTTGACACCTTACTGCTGGAAAGCGGTCTCACCGGCGCTGTAGAGGCGGGCATAGAGTCCGCCGCGGGTCATCAGGTCATCGTGGCGGCCGCTCTCGACGATCCGGCCGTCCGACATCACCAGGATCCGGTCGGCGCCGATGACGGTCGAGAGCCGATGCGCGATCACCAGCGTCGTACGGTGCTTCATGAGTTGCTCGAGCGCAGCCTGCACCCAGCGCTCCGACTCGTTGTCGAGCGCCGAGGTGGCTTCGTCGAGGATCAGTACCGGCGCGTCCTTGAGCACCGCGCGCGCGATCGACAGCCGCTGACGCTGGCCGCCCGACAGCCGGATGCCGTTGTCGCCGATGATCGTCTGCATGCCGTCAGGCAGGCTTGCCACGAAGTCGTGCAGGTAGGCTGCGCGCAGGGCGGCGGCGATCTGCTCTGGCGGCGCATTGCGGTGAGCGCCATAGGCCACATTGGCTGCGATCGTGTCGTTAAAGAGCATGACCTGCTGACTGACCCAGGCGATCTGGCCGCGCAGGCTGGCAAGGGTGAGGTCTTCGATCGGTATGCCATCGAGCAGGATCCGGCCCTCGGTCGCCGAATGAAAGCGGGGGATGAGATTGGCCAGCGAGGTCTTGCCGCCACCAGAGGGGCCGACCAGCGCGACCGTCTCGCCGGGCGACACGCTCAGATCGATGCCACGCAGCGCCGCCCGCTCACTGCCGGGATAGCGGAATCCGACACCTTCGAAGACCAGTTCGCCACGCGCCCGCTCGAGGGTCTGGCGACCGTTGTCGGGTTCGAGCGGCGCATCGATGAAGCGGAACACCACTTCGGCTGCCGCCAGGGCGCGCTGCAGATCGCTGTTGACGTTGGCCAGATGCTTGAGGGGCGCCAGCAGCATCAGCATGGCCGTCAGGAACGACACGAAGCCACCGACCGTGGTCTGGTCGGCCCGCGACTGAACCAGCGCGATCGCCACCACCACCGCCACCGCGAGCGAGGCCACCAGTTGGGTCATCGGAACGATGGTGGCGCTGGCCACCGTCATGCGCCGTGCGAAGTTGCGCAGCTTCTCGTTGGAGGCGGCAAAGCGCGACTGCTCGTAGGCCTGGCCGCCATAGACCTTGATCACCGGATTGCAGCGGATCGCCTCTTCGATCACGCCGGTCATCTCGCCGGTGTAGCGCATCTGCTCGACCGACAGCCGCCGCATCCGCTTGGAAAACGCCCGCACCATGACCGCCACGATCGGGATCAGTACCGCGGCAATCAAGGTGAGTTTCCAGTTGAGAAAGAAGAGCCAGCCAAGCAGACCGATGACGACCGCGCTGTCGCGCACGACCACGACCACCACACCGCCCAGCGTCGCGGTCACATTGTTGACGTCGGCCACCATCCGCGAGATCAGCTGCCCCGCAGTTTCACGCGCGAAAAATTCGGCCGGCAGATCGGCCAGTCGCGCGAACATGTCGCGGCGCAGATCGGTGAGGATGCGCTGGCTCACCCATGACATGGCATAGCTCATGGTGAAGGTGAACACACCGCGGACAACGAACAGCATCACCATCGCCACCGGCAGCGCCCAGACCAGCCAGTTGGCGCCCTGCTTTCCGAAGCCGTCGTCGAGCAGCACCTTGAAGAGCGCCGGCAGCGCCGGTTCGGTCGCTGCGGTCAGGATCATGCCGAGCACGCCCACCGCGAAGACCCGCATATGGGGCCGCACATAGCCGAAGATGCGCGCCATCAGCTGACGATCCCGCAGCGGCCCTGACGATTCGTCTGGCGGCGAATCACCTGCCCGATTCGCCGCCTGCGAGGTCTTCCCGGTGATGATCGTCATGCGGAGCAGGCCTCAGGCATAGCGCAGCTCGACCCCATCGTCCGACAGCCATTCGCGCAGCTGCGCCAGCAGCGTCTCGTCGGGACGCACACGCCAGGCATCGCCAAGACGAACCGCGCAACGCGCCGACTCGTTGTGATAGTGAATTTCGACCGGACAGCCGCGCGGGGCGACCGGTGTGTCGTCATCATCGTCGGCGCTGAAGACGCCGTCGGTGGGCTGGGTCTGCCTGGCACGAAACGGCTCGAGCAGCGTGCGCAGGCGTTGGCCATCGGATGCGCCGTTCATTCGCAGCAGCAGCGCGCGCGCATGCTCCTGGCGCGCCTGCGTGAGGCTGCTCACCCGATCGGCGCTGATACGCCATCCGCCGCTGTAATCGTCACGGGCCACCTTGCCGTGGATGATCAGCAGCTCGTCTTCACGCAGCAGGCTGCGGCACTGATCGTAGAGTTCGCTGAAGATCGCAATCTCGACACCGAGCGTGGCGTCATCCAGACCCAGACGAATCATCTTGCCGCGCCGGGTCATGCCGGTGGCCAGCGAGGTGACGATGCCGGCAACGGTGACCGGCACCGCGCCGTGCGCCGACTCGGCCATTCGCGGCAGGTCGGCCAGCCGCGTCCTGACGAAGCGGCGCACCTCGGCCTCATAGCCTTTGAAGAGATGCCCGCTGAGGTAAAAACCCAGCGCCGCCTTTTCTTCCTGCAGCCGGCGACGTTCGTCCCAGGGCGGCGCATTGGCCCATTGCGGTGCCATCGCCGCACCGCTGCCGGCGTCACCGAAGAGGCTCGACTGACCGGCGGCCGCAGCCTGCTGATCGGCATCGTCCATGGCCCGACCGACATT
>Ga0114962_10003633_pt1 | contig 12450 bp, 13 predicted proteins | sample C_130820_MF_Meta_FD_87017 | JGI IMG/M metagenome (GOLD analysis project Ga0114962, IMG submission 87017) | Freshwater microbial communities from Lake Croche, Canada to study carbon cycling - C_130820_MF_MetaG | ecosystem: Environmental > Aquatic > Freshwater > Lake | place: Lake Croche, Canada... | reverse complement strand
TGGTCCAGGGCGAGATCCTCAACGCCTACACCGCCCAGGGCGGCCCGGGTGGAGCATTGGGCTTCCCGACCAGCGATGAGTCAGCGACCGGCGGCGGCTACAAGGTCGCCGGCGGCGGCTGGATCACCGAGTTCCAGAACGGCACCATCACCTGGACGAACAACGGTGGCGGCAAGTTCACTGAAACCGTCACCAAGAAGTAGTTCTCTCCGGAGAATCGGCCCCCGGAGATATTCTCCGGGGGCCGATTTCTTGTCGCGAGCCATTACCCAACCCCGGAACCACTCCCCTTATCCTTGGAGCGTCCGGCGAACGTCGCCCGGGTCGGAGAGGCAGGATAACGTGGCGGGACGATTGCGCGCGGTGTGGATTGTGGCACTGCTACTGGCCGCCATCGGCGCGCTGCCCGGTCTGGTGGCCGGCGCGACGCCGCCGCCGCGCGCCGTCACCGTCGCAACCCGTGATTTGGCGCCGTTCGTCACGACCGACAAAGACATCAAGTCCGGTTTCACCATCGACATCCTCGACCAGATCGCCAAGCGTGAGAACTGGACCATCACCTACCTCGATGTCGCCAGTGTGAGCGAGCAACTCAAGGCAGTTACCGAACGCCGCGCCGATGCAGCCGCCGGTGCCATCTCGGTCACCGCGGAACGCACCCAGATGGTCGACTTCTCCCAGCCCATCCTCAACGCGGGCCTGCAGATCGGGGTCCCGGCCGGCGCGGCAGAACGCTCGTCACCAGGCCTGCGCGGTTTCATCAAGCTGCTCTTCTCCAAGTCGATTCTGGTGTGGTTCGGGGCGGCACTGCTGCTCACGGTGATTCCCGCGCACATCATCTGGCTGGTCGAACGCGGGCATCCCGACTCGATGGTGTCGAAGTCCTACTTCCCGGGCATCTTCCAGGCATTCGGTTGGGGCCTGGGCATGCTGGGCGTCGGGGCGGATGACGCACCGCGGCACTGGATCGGCCGGGCTATCGGTTTGTTGTGGGGCTTCGTCGCCGTCATTTTCGTGGCCTACTACACCGCGACCCTCACCGCCAACCTGACCGTCGAGAAGTTCGACAACCAGATCAACTCCCCCACGGATCTTCTGGGGAAGAGAGTTTGCACAGTCGCGAAGACCACCTCGGCGACTTTCCTGGCGACGTTGGGTGTCAAGACCGACGATGTCGCCACGATTGACGAGTGCTACAGCGGAATTCGCGACCACAAGTTCGACGCGGTGGTGTTCGACGCCCCGGTGCTGCGGTACTACGTCGCGAACGAGGGCGTGGGGTCGATGACCCTCGCCGGCCCGATCTTCCAGAACGAGGATTACGGTATCGCGTTCCAGAACGGCAGTGATCTCCGTAAAGAGGCCGATGCGGCCCTGCTGTCCATGCGTGAGGACGGCACATACGACCTGATCAAACAGAAATGGTTCGGTTCCGGCGAACCGGCCTAACGACGCCCCAGTTCTACACCGGATCGAATCCCGACACCAGCCATCGGTCGTCGACCTTATCGAGGGTGACCCGGACGCTGGAAGCGCTACCACTGGGAGCGCTTCCGCCGATCACGACGGTCTGGTTGACGAACACCAGTGCCACAGCGTGTTTGGGGGCGGCCGACACCGACGCCGCGGCGGCCACCTTTGCCGCCGCCGAGATCTTCTTCTCCCGGGCGCCCGGAATGACGACCTTGTTGACCAGGTCGGAGAACGAGTCCAGGAAGCTTCCGGTGAGACGGTCACGGGCCGCGCCCAGATCCTGCTCGACGGAATCAGCTTTATAACTCAGGATCGCCACCGTCGCGTCGCGGGCCGCAGCCACTGATTCGGTTCGGGCTGTGTCAATCGCGCGGTGCGACACGTCCTGCCACCGCAACAGTCCCGCACCCGCACCCAGCAGAACGACCAGTGCCGGCAGCACCCGGAATGCGAGAGTGCGCAGGCGTTTATCACTCGTCAGTGGTGCGGGTGAGTCGGCGACGACCGCCGTTTCAGCGGAGTCCGCGTCCCGGACATCCGGGTCGGTTCCGGGGTCGGTGCCGGACTCGACATCGCGGTCGATGTTCTCCGCTGTCATGACACGAAGTCCACTTTCGCAATCTTGGCGCCGTCGTCGGTCTTGCGGACGGTCAACCGCATTCGCCAATAGCGCGGCTGCGGATCGGCGGCACCCCGGGTGGCGGTGGTCACCGTCACCGCCACCAGCACCTGACCCTCATCAGAATTCATGGACTCAACACCGGCCGCGGTGACGGCGCCCGAGGATTTGGACTGCGTCTTCTGCACGACATCCACGAACGGTCCGGTCCGGCTGGAGAACTCGTCGTAGAACTGGCCGGTCGCCGAGTCCAAGATTCGCTTCACGTCGACCTCGGCATGCGCGTAATCGACTGTGGTCAGATTGATCGCGCCCTGCTTGCCGACGTCGATGAACAGTTGGCGTGACTGATCGGCTGCGTGCGCCTGATAGGCCCGATACCCGAGCCATCCGCACACCCCGGCGAGCACCAGCGAACCAGCCACGCCGAGGGCCAGTGCGACACCCAGCGGAGAGCGGCCGGACCCGGGGCGGACCCGGATGGGTGCTCGTCTGTCGTCGACGACGTCGTCAACAACTTCCTCGCCGACCATATCCCGCTCCTCGCTCGTTCACCATGCACGTGAATCCATGCAGTGACGTTACCGGTGGACATCAGGTGACCGTGCCGAGGCGGTGCCGCTACACCACGGCACGTCAGTCCTGAACCGCCTTCGCGACCGCGATACACCGGGTCAGCCATGCCGGGTCGGTCTGAGGTCCGTCACGGAACGCCCACATCGCGTTGTGCACCATCCGCACGATCACCCACGCCCGTGCGCGGCTTTCGTCGAACCCCGAGGCCTCGACCAACGTCCACAACCGCCTCCGCACACCGTCGCGGACATCGCCGGCGATCTCATCCCAGCGGTTCCACAGCATCGGGGCGATCTCGTAATGCGGGTCACCGTTGACCGGTTTGGGATCGATCACCAGCCACAGCTCACGTTCGGCGGCTAAAACGTTGCAGTAGTGCAGATCAGTGTGAATCACCCGGTCTGCCCCGGTGCCGTCAGCGATCAGATCGGTACCGAGCGCGATGGCCTGCTCGACGAGCCGCCGCGGAATCGGTGCGCTTCGGGGTAGATCGGCCAACTCAGCGGTCCACCGATCAACATACGACGACAGTGAACGCAGTGCCGGCAGCGCCGGAACATGGATTCGCCGGTACAGATCGACGACAACCAAGCAGGCCTGCGCCTCGGGGACGGCGGTGAGGTCCTCCGAACTGAGCCGCTCCAGAAGCAATCCCCGGTGGTGCGGTTCGGCGCTGAACAGACGCACCGCGCCGGTACCGCCCCAGCGCCGCAGGGCCAGATGCTCATGCTCGGACTCATCGTCCGGGAAGCCGATCTTGAGTACCGCAACCACACCGTCGGCGGTACGGACCGGAAGCACCAGTGAGCAGTAGCCGTGACTGGGATCGCCGTCGATGCGCAGCCGCCACTGTTCGACGAGCAGTCGCACCGTCAACGGCAAACCGTCCACCCACGCTGCCCACTCGGGTCCGCGTCCGGCCATCGCGCGGACCGCGGCCGGAATCGCGGTCACGCGGGCGGCGTGCCGGTGACGGCCAGCGCCACCTCGCCGCGGACCGCCCGGGCGGCGACGATTGTGGTCGCGGCCACCAGCAATCCACAGATCACACTGGTGCCCGTCATGGCGGCGGTGAACCCACCCGGGTCGACCGCCTCGGTGAGGTTCGCCTGTGATCCGGTGCTCAGGAAGTACAGCACCGAGACGACGCTGCCGACCAGCGCGATACCCAGGGCGTTACCGAGTTCGAAGGAGGCCTCCGAGATGCCGGTGGCGGCCCCGACGCGGTCCGCACTGGCACTGGTGAGCACCATGTTCGAAGCTGCGGTGACGACCAGTGCGAAGGAAAAGCCGATCATCATCAGCGGCACAACGATCGCGGCGTAGGAGATCGGGATAGTCACCCCGAGTGCCACCAGTCCCACCGCGCCCACCGCGAGGCCCAGCAGCAATACCCGGCGATCGCCCCACCGGCGGACCAGTCGGCCGGTGTTGGTGGCGGCGACCACACCGGTCAGCGAGTCCGGTAGCAGCGCCATCCCGGATTGCAGCGCTGAGAAGTCGTTGACCTGGCGAAGATAGATCGGAACGAAAAACAACGCGCCGACATTGGCGAACACCGTGACCGTCTGCGCGACGATCGCCGCACTGAATCCCTTCTGGGAGAACAACTGCAGGTCGAGCAAGGGCGTCGTCAGCCGACGCTGCCGGCGCAGGAACACCGCCGATAGCAACGCGCCTACGACCAAAGCAGGATAGGCCGGCCAGAAGCCGAGTCCGGTGTGCGCGAGTTCGGTGATTCCGTAGACGACGCCGAGGATGCCCGCCGTCGACAAAACCACGGAGGCAAGATCCAGGGGATGTCTGGTCGCACTGCGCGCTTCGGGCAGCACCCAGGCGCCGACCACCGCGACCAACGCCACCACCGGCAAATTCACCAGAAGCACTGAGCCCCAATAGAAATGCTCGAGCAGGACTCCGGCGACGGTGGGTCCCATTGCAGCACCGGCGGCACCGGAGGCACTCCAGATTCCGACCGCTCGGGTGCGCTGGTGGTCGTCGGTGAAGACGGTGCGCAGCAGTGCCAGCGTGGACGGCATCAACCCAGCGCCGGCGACGCCCTGCACTGCCCTCGCCACGATCAGCAGAGCCGCAGTCGGGGCCACCGCCGCCAGCACCGAGGCCACACCGAAGCCCACGGCCGAGATCAGTAGCAGGCGCTTGCGGCCGATCCGATCCCCGATATTGCCCATGGTGAGCAGCAGTCCGGCAAGAACGAAGGAATAGATGTCACCGATCCAGAGGATCTCGTTGTAACTGGGGTTCAACTCCGCAGTGATCGACGGCACCGCGACGCTGATCACCGTGCCGTCAACCGCCACCATGAACACCGCAAGACACAGAGCGAACAGTGCCGCCACCTGCCGCCTGTTCACCGGTGTTCAGTCCCTCCTCAGCCCTGCGATACCGCCGCGGGCAATGCTACGGCCTGCGAACCGGGTTGATCAGGGCTGCGCCCACCGGTGCGGGCACACTGGACAGGTGGCCGGGAGTAGGAAGGGCAAACCGATGACCGGGACTGGGAGGCTGTCATCCTTGCTCGCGGGTGGCATGGTGCTCGTCGCCACTGCGGCCGGGGGCATATCGGCGGCGCACGCCGATCCGGGACTGCCGGGCGCCAGCACCGCCGACGTGCACGCCGAGCCATCGGCCGATATGGCGCACCTGACCGCCGTCCGGATGGCCGGCCATGACGGCTTCGACCGGCTGGTGCTTGAATTCGCCGACCATGTTCCCGGTTACACCGTCGGCTACCGCCCGCTGCCGGCCCGCGAGGACGCCTCCGGCTTCGAGATCCCGTTGCCAGGGGCAGGGACGGTATTGCAGATCAGCCTCATCCCGGCCACCGCCGCCGGCTGGGGTGGAGGCCCGCAAACCTACTCTGGCCCTTGGGATTTGAGTGCCGACACCCGGTCGATCACCGAGTTCAGATCGGCCGGCGACTTCGAGGCGGTACTGACCTGGGTGGCCGGGGTGCGGACACAGCAGCCCTTCCGCGTGCTGGTTCTCGACGGACCGCCACGGCTCGTCGTGGACGTCGCGAGCTGAATCACAACCGGTTCGCGAACAACACCAATGGCAGCTGGACGCCGGGCGATCAGGGCTGCGCCCACCCCCGACACTGCCGGGTGAACGGGTCGCAGGCGACCGGGCCGTTGGTCCAGCCGCCGTAGTACCCGGGCGTGTTCCAAGTCTCCATCAACTGACCGTTCCACGGTGCCGGTTTGCACCCACTCTGATTCATCACGCCCACGCAAACGTTATTGTCCGCCAACGCGTTCGGCGCCGCAATCACCATCGCCACCGCAGCGCCGATCACGCACGCGAAACCCATTCGAGCAATCATGCCGTCCCCCTTGTCTCAAGCCCACCCTGTACCAATTGGGCCTGACCATACGGGCCCCCACCGACAACCTGGTGGGACATACTGACCAAACCTGGCGATCAACGTCGGAGCTGAGCAAAGGAAAACCATGCGGATCACTGCTCTCATCGTCGGCTTGGGTCTCACAGCACTGGCGCTGTCGGGCTGCGGAGGCACCACGGCCTCCGAGAAGGCGACCGTCACCGAGACCGTCTCAGCATCGGCGACCCCGGCGGCGACGCCATCCGCAGCGGCAACCTCCCCGGCACCGGCCAGCACAGGTTCCGGCGTGGCCCAACCCCCCGCCGGAGCCGCCCAGCTGGAGTCCAAGACCGACAACGACGTTCAGCTCACCAGGTATTCGGTCAACGGTCAGCAGCCCCAGCAGGTGGTCGACTATTACACCGGCATCTGGCACGGCCAGGGCTACACCGTCACCAGTTCCGGTGGCGGGGGCGGCGGCTACGGCCAGTACGGCGGGTCCGGCGCAGGCGCGACCGGATCCAAGTCGGGTTCGTTCGTGGCGGTCAACGCCGGCGGTCAGACCGGACAGGCCACCTACTTCTCAGTCTGCCAGGGCTCCGACGAGCAGGCGGTCCGCCAGTGCAGCGACAACGCCGACAACAACAACGGCGGCAACTGACCGCCGGACGCTATCCGAGCGAGTCCGCCCCTAGATGCTGTAGCGCCGCCACGACGGTGGCGTCCAGTTCATCCGGATTGCCGGCGGCATAGGACTGCAGTTCGTCGATCATCGCGTGCGTCCAGAACAACGTCAGGTGCCGGGCGATCCGGGCCGCGGCACGCTCCGGTGGCAGGGCGGCGTTGTTGCGGGCAATCTGGTCGGCCATCTGGACGAGGGTCTCGATCAGCACGGCTATCGGCTGACTGTCGCGTCGGCTTCGGTGTCGGAGCGGCCGGACACCGATTCCGCCGGCCCATGCAGGTTCGGCGACACCTCCACTGCCGTCACCTTGTACTCCGGGCAGTTGGTGGCCCAGTCCGAGAGGTCTGTGGTGACCACGTTGGCACCGGTGACCGGATAGTGGAATGTCGTGTAGACCACGCCGGGCGGGACCCGATCAGAGATGTGAGCCCGCAGGGCAGTCTCCCCGACGCGACTGGCCAACGTCACCCAGGATCCATCGGCGATACCGCGCAACTCGGCATCGGATTCGTGGATGTCGAGCACGTCCTCCTCGTGCCAGGCGACGTTCGCCGTGCGCCGGGTCTGGGCACCGACGTTGTACTGGCTCAGGATCCGGCCGGTGGTCAGCAGTAGCGGAAAGCGACGGGTACTGCGTTCATCGGTGGGAACGTACGGCGTCAACTGGAAGGCACCGTCGCCGCGAACAAACCGGTCGATATGCATGATCGGCGTTCCCAGCGGATGCTCCGGGTTGCACGGCCACTGCACACTGCCGACCTGATCGAGTAGCGCAAAGGACACCCCGGAGAATGTTGGTGTCAGTGCGGCAATCTCGTCCATGATCTCGGCGGCGGAGTCGTAGTGCATCGGGTAACCCAGTGCGGTACTCAAGTCGCAAGCGACCTGCCACTCCTGCATGCCGATCTTGGACTTCATCACCGGACGGACGCGGTTGATCCGTCGCTCGGCGTTGGTGAACGTGCCGTCCTTCTCCAGAAATGACGTGCCGGGCAGGAATACGTGGGCGTACTTCGCCGTCTCGTTGAGGAACAGGTCCTGAACTATCAACAACTCCAACGATTCCAGAGCGGCCAGCACGTGATGGATGTTCGGGTCGGACTGGGCGACGTCCTCGCCCTGGACGAACAGCGCTTTGAACTCACCACTGACCGCGGCGTCGAACATATTGGGGATACGCAGGCCCGGATCGGATTGCAGCACCGTGCCCCAGAGCGACTCGAACTGTTCGCGCACGACGGTGTCGGACACGTGGCGGTAGCCGGTGAACTCGTGCGGGAAGGACCCCATATCGCAGGATCCCTGGACGTTGTTCTGACCACGCAACGGGTTGATCCCGACGCCTTCGCGGCCGATGTTGCCGGTGGCCATCGCAAGGTTGGCCATCGCCATCACCATGGTGGAGCCCTGGCTGTGCTCGGTGACGCCGAGACCGTAGTAGATCGCCGAGTTGGGACCGGCAGCATAAATCCTTGCTGCGGAACGGATCTCGGCGGCAGGCACGCCGCTGAACTGCTCGGTGGCCTCGGGGCTGTTCTCCGGCCTGCGGATGAACTCATCCCACTCCCGATACAACTCGGCGTCGCAGCGTTCGGTCACGAACGCGGTGTCGACCAGGCCCTCGTCGACGATCGTGTGCGCCATCGCGTTGACCACCGCCACATTGGTGCCGGGCAGCAACTGCAGGTGATGTTCGGCCTCGATATGCGGTGAGCGGACCAGGTCGATGCGGCGCGGGTCGATGACGATCAACCGCGCGCCGGCGCGCAGGCGCTTCTTCATCCGGGAGGCGAACACCGGGTGCGCGTCGGTGGGGTTGGCGCCGATCACGACAATGACGTCGGCCTGGGCGACAGACTTGAAGTCCTGGGTTCCCGCCGAGGTGCCGAAGGTCTGCTTGAGCCCGTATCCGGTTGGCGAGTGGCACACCCGGGCGCAGGTGTCGACGTTGTTGTTGCCGAATGCGGCCCGCACCATCTTCTGCACCACGAATACCTCTTCGTTGGTGCAGCGCGAGGAGGTGATGCCGCCAATGCTGTCTACGCCGTGGGTGTTCTGGATCTCGCGCAGCCGTTGCGCAGCATGGCCGATGGCCTGCTCCCAGGAGACCTCCTGCCACGGGTCGGTGATGGCGTCCCGAATCATCGGCGCGACGACGCGATCGGGGTGGGTGGCGTACCCCCAGGCGAAGCGGCCCTTGACGCACGAGTGCCCCTCGTTGGCGCCGCCGTCTTTATGCGGCACCATCCGGACCAGTTCGTCGCCGCGCAGTTCGGCCTTGAACGAGCAGCCCACCCCGCAGTACGCGCACGTGGTGAGCACGCTGCGGGTCGGGACTCCGAGTTCGATGACGGACTTCTCCGACAACGTCGCCGTCGGGCAGGCCTGCACGCACGCACCGCACGACACGCATTCGCTGTCCATGAAATTCGTGCCGCCGGCACTCACCTTCGACTCAAAGCCGCGGCCCACGATGGTCAGCGCGAGCGTTCCCTGAATCTCATCGCAGGCACGCACACAGCGACTGCACGCGATGCACTTGGACTCGTCGAAATCGAAATACGGATTGCTGGAGTCGGTGGGTGCGTCCAGATGATTCTCACCGGCGAATCCGTACCGGACCTCCCGCAGTCCGACGACACCGGCCATATCCTGCAGTTCGCAGTCGCCGTTGGCCGGACACGTCAGACAGTCCAGCGGATGGTCGGAGATGTAGAGCTCCATGACGTTTCGCCGCAGCCGCTCGACGCGCGGGGTCTGGGTGTGCACCACCATGCCCGGTTCCACCGGCGTGGTGCACGACGCCGGGGTGCCTTTCTTCCCGTCGATCTCGACCAGGCACAGCCGACAGGAGCCGAACGGTTGCAGCGAGTCGGTGGCGCACAGTTTGGGCACAGCCAGACCGGCTTCGGAGGCCGCCCGCATCACCGACGTGCCGGCCGGAACCGTGACCGCCACGCCGTCGACCTCAATGCACACCATGTGTTCGGAGGACGACGCGGGCGTGCCGTGGTCAGGTTCCCTGAGCAGGGTCATGGCTTCCCCTCACCGTTCGCCGATCGGTGAAAGTCCTCGCCGAAGTGGGCCACCGCACTGCGCACCGGCAGCGGGGTGAGTCCGCCCATGGCGCATAGGGATCCGTCGGTCATGGTTTCGCAGAGCTCCTCAAGTAGTTCAAGGTTACGCTCCGGATCAATCCCGGCGGTGATCTTGTCGATAACCTCGACGCCGCGGGTGGAGCCGATCCGGCAGGGCGTGCACTTGCCGCACGATTCGACGGCGCAGAACTCCATCGCGAAGCGCGCCTGGGCGGCCATGTCGACGGTGTCGTCGAAGACCACCACACCGCCGTGGCCGAGCATCGCGCCCGCGGCCGACAGCGCCTCGTAGTCCATCGCGACATCCAGAGCATGCTCGGGAAGATAGGCGCCCAGCGGACCGCCCACCTGGACCGCGCGGATCGGGCGACCGGAATGCGTTGCGCCGCCGAAGTCTTCGACGAGTCCGCGCAGGCTCACCCCGAAGGCGAGTTCGACGATCCCGCCGCGGGCGATGTTGCCGCCAAGCTGGAACACCTGGGTTCCGCGCGAGCGGTCCACCCCGAGACCCTGATAGGCCGACGCGCCGTCGGCCAGGATCGCCGGCACCGCGGACAGTGTGAGCACGTTGTGCACCAGGGTCGGGTGGCCGAACAATCCCTGCAGTGCGGGGATCGGCGGTTTGGGCCGCACCATGCCGCGCTTGCCCTCAAGGCTTTCCAGCATGGCGGTCTCCTCGCCGCACACATAGGAGCCGGCGCCCTCGACGATTCGCACATCGAAAGCCCGACCCGAACCCATCACGTCATCGCCCAGCCACCCGTCGACGCGCGCGATGTCGACCGCGGTGCGCAGGGTGCGGATCGCGGCGGGGTATTCGGATCGGACATAGATCAGTCCGATACTCGCCCCGACCGTGGTGCCGGCGATCGTCATTCCCTCGAGCAGGGTGAAGGGGTCGCCCTCCATGAGCATGCGATCAGCGAAGGTGCCACTGTCGCCCTCGTCGGCGTTGCAGCACACGTACTTGGTGTCCCCGGACGCCTCCAACACCGTGCGCCATTTGATCCCGGCGGGGAATCCCGCCCCACCGCGGCCACGTAGACCCGACGCCAGGATGTCGCCGGCCACCTCGTCAGCCGGCGTGGCCAAGGCGCGCTGCAGACCGACCAGCCCGCCCAGCCGACGGTATTCATCCAGGTCGAGGGGGTCGGCCAGGCCCATCCGGGCGAAACTCACCCGGTGTTGGCGGGCCAACCATGCCATCTCGTCGACGAGGCCGTGTGCCAGTGCGTGTGGTGCGCCCTCGAACAACCCTGAGTCGATGAGCGCCTCGACGTCGCCGGGAGTGACGGGGCCGTAGCCGACGCGGCCGGCGGGGGTCTGCACTTCGACGAAGGGTTCGAGCCACAGCATGCCGCGGGAGCCGTTGCGCACGATCTCCACTTCGACACCTCGCGCGGCGGCCCCATCGGCAATGCGCGCGGCGACCTCATCGGCGCCCACCGAGCACGCGGCCGAATCACCGGGAACATAGACCCGCACGCTCATCACCGCACCACCTGAGCATCGACGACCGCGGCTCGCACCCGGCCGATATCGCACCGTCCGACAAGCCGGCCGTTGACCATGATCGCCGGCCCGAGCGCACAGTTACCGAGACAGTAAACTTTTGCGAATTCCACTGGCCCGGAACCCGTTCCGGCTCCCAGTCGCACCCCGAAATCATGCTCGATCTGCTCGATCAACGACCGGACGCCACTGGCCTGACAGGCCTCGGCCACGCAAACTCCGACCACCACCGCTGGCGGCGGGGTCCGGCGCAGATCGTGGTAGTAGGTGAGCACGCCCACCACTTCGGCGCGGCTCACATTAAGGAATCCCGCCACCACGTCGACGGTCTCCTCGGGCACGAAGCCGAAGGCGTGCTGGATGGCTTGCAGGCAGGGCAGGATCAGACGTTCGTGGCTGGGCAACGCCTCAAGGACCCGGATCGCGGACTCGGGAGTCATCTGCCCGGACACCTTCCACACCATCGATCACTGGACCCGTCCGCACGTCGCACGGACCTACTCCAAGGCTATGCCACATGGTGAGCCGCCGGAAGAATGCCGTGACGCTCAGCGCAGCAGGTTGTCCAACGCGGATGCGGTGACGATGTAGGCGGTGTGGCTACCGATCGAGCTGATCTGGGCATCGACCGGCCACCGCCACGGCACCGGTGTGCGGCCCAACACCGGAAACGCCACCGACGTCATGGTCATCAGCGCGGTGCCGAAAACCAGGCTGGCGTGCGGTTCGCGGAGGCGGTTGCGCAGCAGCACGTGCGCGACACCGAACGCCGAACCATAGGTCCAGCGCAGCGCGAGGGTGAGCGCGCCGGCCTGCCGGGGGGTGGGCTCCGGCAGATGCAGGATGTCGGCCACGATCTGGCCGGGCACAATGCTGTCGTCGTAGTCCAGTCCCTCGTGCGAGAACAGACCTTCCACCGGTGTGCCGTCGGCCAGCGTGGTGACACCGGTGTAGCGGCCACGGCGCAGCCGGCGTTCGAGGTGGTACCAGGCCGCCATCGCGGCGGTTCCTGCGGCGCCTGCCACCAGTCCGCGGCTGAACCACGGTAGCCGGGGTGCGCGGGTTCGTCGCTCTACGGAATTCGACATGCGATCCCCTACGGCGGTTGTGGGATAGGGCCGCGGCGAACGTACCGCACTCG
>Ga0114962_10003632_pt1 | contig 12451 bp, 11 predicted proteins | sample C_130820_MF_Meta_FD_87017 | JGI IMG/M metagenome (GOLD analysis project Ga0114962, IMG submission 87017) | Freshwater microbial communities from Lake Croche, Canada to study carbon cycling - C_130820_MF_MetaG | ecosystem: Environmental > Aquatic > Freshwater > Lake | place: Lake Croche, Canada... | reverse complement strand
GGAATAAAAAATAGCGCCCCAAATAATGACCGCCAATAATAAGGGTATTGGGAACAAAGGCATTCTCCAAGGAAAAAAGCTTTTCCCTTTGCGTTTATAAAGTACTAATAATCCAATGGCTTGTCCAATAAATTGAATGATGATGCGCATGGCAATGATACCGCCAATGACTGTTTCTAGTCTGAATAATAAACTAAAAACAAATGCAATGGAGCCCAGCACTAATAAGGATCGATGCGGAAATTTTAGGGTAGGGTGTAATTTAGCAAAATAGGGGAAGAAGTTTTTATTTTGTGCGGCAGCGTATGGAATACGACTGTATCCCAAAGTGGCAGAAAATAAAGAAGAAAAGGCAACAATTAAAATAAGTATGGTGACTATAATGCCAGCCGTATGGCCATAAAGTGTTTCTATAAAAGTGCTAACTACGTAATCATTGTAGCTGATACCTGCATCGGTTTTGACTGATTTAGTCAATTCGGAAAAAGGGAGCACACTTGATACACTAATATTCATTGCTAAATATAAAATGGCAATACCAGCAATGGAGATAAACATACTTCTTGGAATATTTTTGCTTGGATTTTTTATTTCGCTCCCCAGGTGGCAAACATTGTAATAGCCAAGGTATGAATAAATAGTTTTTACACTTGCAAATCCAAGTGCAGCAAAAAATCCATTTTTTAAACTAAAAACATCACCAAGTATTAATCCATCATTAATGTGTTTTATGGGTTCAAGGAAATGTCCGTGTGCAACACCTCCTCCAATAATCCAAAAAATAGTTCCCAACACGATCACCCAAAGAAATACTGATATTTTTCCAATGGATTCTACCTTCCTATAAAGTAGGGCAATAACTATAATTACAACTGCACCACTCAATGCTTTTCCTTGCCATACATCTAGGTGGAAAAAGTAACTAGCATAACTTTTAAAACCAATCGCTGCAGATGCAATAACGAGCGGTGCTTGAATCATGGTTTGCCAAACAAATAAAAAAGAAAGCACTTTTCCTGTTTTTCCTCCATATCCTTCATTAATAAAATTAAAACTGCCACCTGCTTTTGGTAAGGCAGCACCCAATTGGCTCCAAACCATTGCATCCAAAAAAGAAAGAATGGCACCCGCCAACCATGCATATAAAAAATAGGGGCCACCCATTTTGCCTGCTACTAAACTCAACACCATGAAAGGACCAATCCCTACCATGTCAATCATATTAATTGCTGTAGCGTGTAAAAGGCTTAATTTGCGTTCTAAATTGGGTTGTGATTCATTCATAGTAATGTACAAGATAATAAAATTAGGCTAAAATAAACTGCAGAAAAATGGATGCTAATTTCAAAATGTTAGAATGGGCAAAGTGTGCTACTATTTATGAAGTAAATATTAGGCAATACACACCCGAAGGAACTTTTGTTGCTTTTCAAAATCACTTGCCTCGGCTTAAAGAAATGGGTGTTGATGTTTTATGGTTTATGCCTATTACAAGTATCAGTGAGCAAGTTAGGAAAGGAAGTTTGGGTAGTTATTATGCTTGTAGTAGTTATACAAAGGTGAATCCTGAATTTGGCTCAATTGTAGACTTTGCAAACTTGGTGGAGTATGCACATTCATTAGGCATGAAAGTGATTATTGATTGGGTCGCCAATCATACTGGTCGTGGTCATGAGTGGATGTACTTGCATCCAGAATGGTTTTCGAGAAATGAAAAAGGAGAATTTACCGAACGCAACGGTTGGGATGATGTAGTTGATTTAAATTTTTCAAATAACGAAATGCGTAAAGCATTAATTGGAGCAATGCAATATTGGGTGCGTGATATTAAGATAGATGGATTTAGATGCGATATGGCACATTTGGTGCCATTGGATTTTTGGAAGGAGGCCCGAAAAGCTGTTGAAATAATTAAACCTTTGTATTGGCTTGCCGAATGTGAGGAGGTTAATTATCATGAAGTTTTTGATACAACCTATGCATGGTCGTTAATGCATATATCGGAAAAATTGTCTAAAAACCAAGTGAAGCTAAACGAGGTATACAATGTATTGCATGGTTACACTCAATATCCTGATGGGGCGACTAAACTTTTATTTACTTCCAATCATGATGAGAATAGTTGGAATGGAACAGAGTATGAAAAATATGGGGCTGCAGCAAAAGCCTGGGCTATATTTACACAAACCTGGAAAGGGATACCATTAATTTATAGTGGGCAGGAATTGCCAAATTTAAAAAGGTTAAAATTTTTTGATAAGGATCAAATTGATTGGGTGGAAAAACCTGCCTTATATGATTTTTATAAGACCTTAGGGGTGCTTCGTAAAAGTCATACCGCAATTATTAAGGGGGATACTTATAATTTACCTGTACAAACAGATGGGGTTATGGCCTATTTAAGGCAGGATGAATTTTCAACGGTATTTGTACTTTTGAATTTATCCAACCAGCATCATAAAGTTCAAATTGCCCATGAAAAATTAAACGGGGAATTTAAAAATGTATTTTCAGGACTTTCATTTGACTTTAATCATTCAGTGCCTTTTGAATTATTAGCAGGAGACTATTTTATTTATGTGAAAGAGGCTAAATAATACTTAATAGATATTAAGGTTAAAGTCTTTTTTCATGCTGATAAGCAATAAATTCCATCATCTCTGATAAACTAAAGCTGCTTAAATTATTAGCAGCTGTCAGCCCAGCTTTTTGAGCAACAAGCACACCGTATTTGCAATCTTCATAGCCTTCAATGGCATGTGCATCGGGATCTATTGAAATAAGTACATCATTTTCAATGGCTTTTTGTATATAACGCCAGTCCATATCTAATCGTCTTGGATGGGCATTTAATTCAATCACTACATTGTTTTCAGCGCAGGCTTCTATAAGCTCATCAAAATTAACTGGATAACCTTTACGACTTAATAATAAACGGCCGGTAGGGTGCCCTAAAATACTTGTATAAGGATTATTAATTGCGTTTAATAATCGCATCATTGCTTTTTCTTCCGACATTTTTAAATTGGAATGTACGGATGCAATGACAATATCAAAACTTGCTAATACTTCGTCTGGGTAATCAAGGCTTCCGTCATTTAAAATATCAGATTCGATACTTTTAAAAATAACAAAAGGAGCTAACTTTTTATTGAGTATATCAATTTCTCTATGCTGTGCGATAATACGATCTGCTTGTAAACCATTGGCATAAAATGCCGACTTACTATGGTCACTAATAATTAAATATTCATAGCCCTTTTCTATAGCGGCTACTGCCATTTGCTCAATAGTGTGGATACCGTCGCTCCAGGTGCTATGGGAATGTATGATGCCTTTGATATCGGATGGCTGAATTGTTTTACTTAAAGGTTTTTGAGCAGCCCTTGTAATTATTTCAGGAAGTTCACGTTGTGGTGCAGGAATAAAATGAACTTTTACCTGTTCAAAAATAGCCGACTCAGATGCGAAATTGATTATTTTAAAATCAGTTAGCTTTTCCCAAGCAGCTAAAAAGGAAGGGTCGCAGGATAAGGTAAAATCTTTCCAAAAAAAGTTTGTCGGGGTGGTTAAATGCCATCTTATTTCAAAATTATCTTCCCCCTTGCAGGAAAAATAATTTTCATTTTTCTCCATTTTGAACAATTTCGTCGATAACCAATCCACTAATTGTTTTTCAGAAAGGGTAGTCACCACATCCAAAAATCCCAACCATTCCATTTGTCTTTTGAATGCACCACTAATTATATGTTGATCATTTGGAAATGTATCTTGTAAATTTTGTCGCAAGTTGATTACTAAATCTTCAACTTGTTCGTATAAATAATTTCCTTGGTGTAACAAATAAAATTCCAATGACTCTTGAATATTTTTTTGCGTCTTCTCTCCAAAGCCTTTGTATTTTACTAAACGGTTTTCTTCACATGCATATAGCAACTCACCAATACTTTCAATTTCTAATTCCTTCCAAATGGTAACAATTTTTTTAGGCCCCAAACCTTTAATTTTTAACATCTCTAAAATGCCTGGAGGTGTTTTTTGTATATACTCATTTAATAAGCTTAGTTCATTGGTCGCTAATATTTCTTGTATCTTTTTTCCAATGGCCTCACCAATACCTCTAATTGCATATAACTTTACAGGATCCATGTCAGCTAAGGGTTCTGTAAGTTTATCAATGGTATATGCGGCATTACTGTAGGACTTGATTTTAAATTCATTTTCCCCATGAATGTCCATGAGTTTAGCAAGTAATGAAAAGATTGATTCTATTTCGTGATTGTGCATACGTAAAGATAATAAGTGGATGGAGTAGGAAAAGTACTTCAAAAAAAAATCCCCTCGATTGAATCGAAGGGACTTTCAATATTATCCGAGGATAATTATTTCTTTTTAGCAGCCTTCTTAGGAGCAGCTTTTTTAGCAGCCTTCTTAGGAGCAGCTTTTTTAGCAGCTTTCTTAGGAGCAGCTTTTTTAGCAGCCTTCTTAGGAGCAGCTTTTTTAGCAGCTTTCTTAACTACTTTCTTTGCAGCTTTTTTTGGAGCAGCTTTTTTAGCCGCTTTTTTTGCAGTTGCCATGTTTTTTAGATTTAATGGTTAGTAAATATGCCTAAAAGTATAAACTTTTTTCATATTTACAAAACTTTTTTTTAAGCTACCACTTCAACCGGCAAAACAGAAACCGTTGTTTTGTTGTTTCTGCCCTTTTTAAACTCAACTACACCGTTAGATAAAGCAAATAATGTGAAGTCAGAACCAACCCCTACATTTTTGCCAGGGTGGTATTGTGTACCTCTTTGACGTATAAGGATGTTGCCAGATAAAGCTGGTTGACCACCATATATCTTAACACCTAAACGCTTGCTTTGTGAATCACGGCCGTTTTTTACGGATCCTTCACCTTTCTTGTGTGCCATAGTCTTTTATATTTTACTATACTGTTATTTACTTATGAACCTTGACCAAGCTTATTAAGCTATGTTGTCGATCTTGATTTGAGTGTAATGTGTTCTGTGACCATGCTTTTTACGGAAACCTTTTCTGCGCTTCATTTTAAATGCGATCACTTTATCACCTTGCACTAAGTCATTTACAATCTCAGCCTTCACCACCACCTTAGTAGTAAATGAAATGCTTCCATTGTTATCAACGAATAATACATCGCTGAATTCAACTTTGTCTCCGGTTTTACCTTGCAGGTGAGGTACATACAAGCTATCTCCTGCTTGTACTTTGAATTGCTGTCCTGCGATTTTAACTACTGCTAACATAAATGTCCAAAATTAGGACGGCAAAGGTAATTAATATTCCCCCAATTTGCAAGTAATTCTCAAAAAATATAATAATACTGCTTAAATTTGTCCTCGATCCAATCCTAAAATAGCACTCATGTTCAATTTTAAGTCTCTATTGGCTAAACCATTCGCTAAAATGGTCTATTATAAGCTACAAAAGGAAGCAAAATCAGCGGTTAAAGATCAACAAAGTATTTTAAATCAATTGATTAAGACTGGTAAACAGACCGTTTTTGGCAAAGATCACGGCATGGATCAGGTTTCAGATTATGAAAGTTTTAAGAAAGCGGTGCCCATTAGGGACTATGAGGGGCTAAAATCCTATATAGAACAAGTTAAAAAAGGTACGCCCAATGTGCTTTGGAAAGGACTGCCTATTTATTTTGCTAAGACCAGTGGAACAACCAGTGGGGTAAAATATATTCCCATCACTAAAGATTCTATCTCAAATCATATTAATGGTGCCCGAAATGCCATACTTACTTATATGGCCACTACCGGAAATACAGCTTTTGCAGGTGGAAGAATGATATTTTTAAGCGGTTCACCGGAGTTAGAGCGTGTTGGTGGCATAGCAACGGGGAGGTTAAGTGGAATTGTAAATCATCATATTCCTGCCTATTTACGTAAAAATCAATTGCCTAGTTACGCAACCAATTGTATTGATGCCTGGGAGGATAAATTAGAGAAAGTGGTGGAAGAAACTTTAGGTAAGGATATGACCCTTATTGGTGGCATTCCACCTTGGATGCAAATGTATTTTGACAATTTGGTGGCGAAAACGGGTAAGCCGGTGAAGGATATATTTCCCAATCTTCAATTACTTGTGCAAGGAGGGGTCAATTTTGAGCCTTATAAAACAAAGCTTTTTGAAACCATTGGTAAGGAGGTTGATACCATTGAATTATTTCCAGCAAGCGAAGGTTTTTTTGCTTTTCAGGATCGCCGAAATGAATCTGGCTTATTATTAAATACCAATAGTGGTATTTTTTATGAGTTTATTCCACTTGCGGAAGTGCATCATGAAAATCCTACTCGATTAAGTTTAGCGCAGGTTGAATTAGGTGCACAATATGCTTTAATAATCAATAGCAACGCGGGTTTGTGGGGCTATAGTATAGGAGATACTGTTAAATTTGTAAGTGTTGATCCATATAGAATTATAGTTTCTGGGAGGGTAAAGCATTTTATTTCTGCCTTTGGAGAACATGTTATTGGAGAGGAAGTGGAGCAGGCTTTATTAAAAACAGCAAGCGAAATGAGTGTTTCCGTGGTAGAATTCACGGTGGCTCCTTTGATAGCACAAGGGGAGGGTAAAAGCTACCATGAATGGTTTATTGAATTTGAAAAAGCACCTGAAAATTTGACGTTATTTAGCCAAAAGCTAAATGAATATATGTGCGAAAAAAACGTGTACTATAAGGATTTAATAGACGGTAATATTTTAGAGACTTTGAAAATAGCGTCCCTTCAAAAAAATGCCTTTATAAATTACATGCGTGCCCAGGGGAAGTTAGGGGGGCAAAACAAAGTACCAAGATTAAGCAACGATCGCAACATTGCCAATGAGTTAACACATTATATTAACAAATAATAATGTAATTTTAGCCGCCTGTAATTTAATTTACACAGGCCCAACAACTTCATTTGATGCAACAAAAAAGAATCGCCATTTTCGGATCCACGGGTTCCATAGGTAAACAAACCTTGGAAGTGATTGCTGCGCATCCTGAATTATTTGTTGCCGAAGTGTTAACGGCACATTCCAATGAATCTTTGTTAATTGAACAAGCTTTATTATTTGTCCCCAATATTGTAGTGATTGGAGATATTGGTAAATATGCCATTGTGAAAAAAGCATTGGAAGGTAAACCCATAAAAGTGTTTGCAGGAGAGGAAGCATTAGAACAAGTCGCTGCTATGGACTGTTATGATTTTATGATGGCAGGCATTGTCGGATTTGCAGGCTTAATGCCAACACTTACAGCAGTTGAAAAAGGAAAAGCCGTAGGCTTGGCAAATAAAGAAACTTTAGTGGTGGCAGGAGATATTGTGATGAAAGTAGCAAAAGAAAAAGGGGCAGCTATAATTCCAGTAGACAGTGAACACTCAGCCATTTTTCAATGCTTGGTGGGTGAGCAAAATAATCCCATTGAGAAAATTATTTTAACAGCAAGTGGCGGACCATTTCTTGGAAAGAAGTCCAACTTTTTAGCAAATGTAAAACGCGAACATGCATTGCAACATCCCAACTGGGCCATGGGTGCAAAAATTTCCATAGACTCTGCAACCCTTATGAATAAAGGCTTAGAGATGATTGAAGCCAAGTGGCTATTTAATTTAGCACCGCATCAAATTAAAGTAGTCGTACATCCTCAAAGTATTATTCATAGCATGGTTCAGTTTGAAGATGGAAGTATAAAAGCACAAATGGGATTGCCTGATATGAAATTGCCAATTCAATACGCCATGGCATTTCCCCAACGTTTAAAAAATGAATTTCCTAGATATCATTTTGATAAACCCAACACCTTAACTTTTGATGAACCGGATATAAAAACTTTTAGAAATTTATATTTAGCAACAGAAGCCATGAACAAAGGAGGAAACGTGCCTTGTGTTTTAAATGCGGCGAATGAAATTGCAGTGTATGCATTTTTAAAAAATAGAATTGGCTTTTTAGACATGACGGATATGATTGAAAGAACGCTAGAGAAAATTGAATATATCTCTAATCCAACCTTAAACGATTATTTTGAAACAGACGGAGAAGCGCGTAGTTTTGCCGCTTCCTTAATACAATTATAACATATGCATATTTTAGCAATTGACTTTGCATCGGTAGGTGTAAAATTGGCGCAATTTATTTTATCTTTTTCTATATTGGTAGTGTTGCATGAACTAGGGCATTTTATTCCTGCAAGATTATTTAAAACAAGGGTAGAAAAGTTTTATTTATTTTTTAATCCTGGATTTAGTCTTTGGAAAAAGAAAATTGGTGAAACCGAATATGGTATTGGCTGGGTTCCATTTGGTGGCTATGTTAAGATATCAGGCATGGTGGACGAGAGTATGGATACCGAGCAATTAAATAAAGCACCAGAATCATGGGAGTTAAGGTCAAAGCCTGCATATCAAAGATTAATCGTAATGCTTGGAGGTGTCATTGTAAATGTGTTATTAGCCATCATCATTTTTATTGGCATGGCTTGGTATTGGGGGGACGATTATTTACCTGCAAAAAATGTGACTTATGGTGTGCATGTAAGTGATTTAGCAAAATCAGTTGGTCTTAAAGAAGGGGATATCATTGTTTCTGTAGATCATAAAAATTTAGAAAACTTTTTTGCATTAGAATCAAAGTTGGCTTTAGACAATCCTAAATCGTTGGAAGTGAAAAGAGGGGACAGTGTTATCTCTTTATCTATTCCTGAAACATTAACTGCAGTCCTTTCTAAAAATGATAGAACTGAGCCATTTGTGGTTGAGCGTATTCCTATTATTGTGGATTCAATAACAGGTACTGTTAAAATAACGGAAGGTCCTGGGTTTCAAAAAGGAGATACAATTTTAAGCATCAACAATAAATTGGTTCAATATAAATATGAATTTGATGCTTTAAAAAATACTTTAAAAGATTCCAATGTTTTGGTAAGTGCCATCCGTGGTAAAGACACTTTATTTATTAAAACCAAAGTAAATGGTTCTGGCCAAATTGGTTTAATGCTTCAAACGCCAGATAAAATATTTAAAACGGTTCACAACAGTTATAATTTTTTCCAATCTATACCCGTTGGAACTAATAAATGTTTCTCTACTTTGGATAGTTATATTAAAGGCATCAAGCAAATTTTTAATGGAAAGGTAAAAGCAAATGAATCCTTGGGAAGTTTAATAAGCATTGGTAATACGTTTTCCTCCAAATGGGATTGGTATCGTTTTTGGTTATTAACAGCTGTTTTTTCCATCATATTGGCCTTTATGAATGTGCTGCCAATTCCTGCGTTGGACGGTGGGCATGCCCTTTTTATTATATTTGAAATGATTACAGGTCGCAAGCCAAGCGATAAATTTATGGAGTATGCACAAATAGTAGGAATGGTCATCATGTTTGGTTTAATGTTTTATGCATTAGGCTTGGATGTTATGCGCTTATTTAAATAGAGATTGGGTAGGGGTTTTGGCAATTGCTCAAATAAAGCCTAATTTTACAGGTTCATAATAAGTTTACTCAACTTAAAAGCTATGGGGTCGTATGGTTTTGACAGCAAGCGTAGCGGTTGGGGTAAGCATGCAGTGCGTTGGATAATTAGCACTTAAATCTGAATATCAAACAATCAAACGGCGAAACAAACTACGCCATGGCTGCTTAATTCAGTGAATTAACTTCCATTATGGCCGAGCAAGCAGGTAGGCCCTTTACCCGCAGCTTAGCTTAATCAAAACAAAAAGGGATGCGATAGGAGTAGGCTGTGCCTCCTGTTTAAGTACTATTCAGCTAAGTAGTAGATTGGTTATTGTTTTTCCTGTCTACCGCCGACAAATAATAAAACAATAAGCATGTAGAAGACCAATGGTAACATTGTTTGGACAGGGGTTCGACTCCCCTCGACTCCACTCCACAGGTTTTTTAAAAGATAAAATCCCGCCTTGTGCGGGATTTTTGTTTAATATACATTTATTTAAATATTAAATTTATTATATTTATGAATTAAACATTAGTTATATGAAACAAGTATTAAAGTCAATACTGATTATTACCATGTTAAGTACTTTTCTAAGTAGTTGCTCATCTAAATATGGGAAGGAAAAAAATTTCAATGGGGTGCAGCTTTTTTACACTAGTAAAGTGACTGAAGCACAAGCTGATAAATTAGGCAAATACCTTATCTCTGGCGGATTTGCTGATGGTGAAAAGAAAACAGTTCAAATAACAAAAACAGGAAATACTTTTGAGTTTAGAATGGTTGTAAAAAAGGGAATTGATAGAGATGAAGAGTTTACACAAATTTTCAAAAGTTATGCAAGTGAACTTTCTAAAAATGTTTTTGACGATGAACCAGTTGAGATTCATTTATGTGATGAAAATTTAAAGACATTAAGGGTTGTTATTCCTTTAGATGAAAGTGATGAATAATATTTTTATAAAATTTCATAAAATATAAACAACTGGCGAGTACGCAAAGTATCATGATAAAAAAAATGACAAAAATTACAGCAATTTTATTTGTTTCATTTACATTAATTAGTTGCGGGGATAGTAGTTCTAAATCTGAAAAATCTTCTCCTAAAAAAGAAAATTCAAGTGCAAGCTCTAGATCTAGTGCTAGCTCAAATAGAAGTGTTGACGTTTGTAAGTGTTTAACAGAACCTGGCGATTCCCCTTACATGACTGAAAACAAAGATGCTTGTAGGGATGCAATTAGTAGTGCAATAGATGTGGATAATTGGGAAAAAGTAAATATGTCTATTGATCATGTTGCAAGTGCAAAATTTGATGAATTAGCAAGTAGATGTCAAGTGAGATAAAAAATAATTTTTATATTATAACAAAAAAGGTCCCGCAGTTTGCGGGACCTTTTTTGTGGTTATCCATTTACAAGCAGTGAATTCAAAAAATTTAATCCTTTCTTTTTTCAGGTAATGCAATTTTAAATATTTCAGTTTTAATCTGTACGAAAAAGATGAATAATAATATTGCTGTAACACCAATCATAGTAAGCACTGCGTATAAGTGAATTGATTTAGGAATTTCAAAATTAAATTTGAGCAATAAATCGGATAAAGCTATTTGGCAGTATATTAATAATCCTAGCGCAATAAAGACCAATGGTAATATGATTAGTGCAATTCTTGTTAAATAGTTTTTTACGAGTTTAATATGCGGGTAACCTAATCGTAATAAGGAATCAATTTCGTTTCTGGAGCGATATATTAGTAGGTGAAAATAAAGAATAAATCCAGTGAAAGCATTGATAGTAATAATTAAGCCAATGATAAAAATGATTGAAATAAACAAATACATCAGTCCAACAAATTTTCCATTGCGTAGTATCTCTTCATTGGTTTCTAAATTATTATCTTTTAGGAAGCTTTGAAAGTTGGATAGCTCATTGGGCTTAACTGCTGCGATAATTCGGTAGGAGCTAGTGTCTTTTATTTTTTCTGGATCTCCAAATTTGTTATTTGCATAATTCATAAAACTAATTGGTACTAACATAGATGAAATACGATCACTAAAACCAATTATTTTTCCTCTAAATGCGCCAACTTGATTATTTCCTTTTAGTGTGATGGAGAAGCCAAATTTAGAAATTGTATTTTTTGAAATTTGTGGCAAACCTCGGGAAGGAGCGAAAGTGAAATTATACAAATTGATAAAATCGTTTGGAAGGATTACTGGAATTTCTGTTGAACTAGGAGTCCATTTCCATTGGCCTAAATCTGTATCAATAAAATCATCATCCACACTTTCTAAAACCAATTCTGTTCTTAGTTTTGCTGGATTGTTACCTTCATTAAGTTCAAGGTAAGCGTCTGCTTCAAACTTATTGGCAATAAAAGATGAAAATTTTTGAACAGAGGGGTTACTAGCAATTTTATTCAACTCTTCCTTTGTAAATGTACTCTTAGAAACATTTAAAGTATTAAGTATATTAACTTTTTTATTGATAACCATGTATTGCGATCCAATACCTTGTTTGGAATCTGCAAAAAGGTGTTTAAAATTTAATATACTCTGTACCGAAGCTAAAATTAAAAAAAAGCCAATCAGACATCCAAAAATGGCTAAGCCAATTTGCACAGGCTTATGGTTTGATGAAAGGATTTTTTGAATTTTTATATTTCTAGCCACAGTGTTGATAATTATAAATGAAATATTTTATCAGATGTAATAAAATCATAAGGATCTAAACATGCAATAATAATACCTGCATTGCGCAACTTTGCTTGTTGTGTTATTAAATTCCAGGCAATCTTTGCATTAGATTGATCTAAATGACTAAAAGGCTCGTCCAAAATAAGCCATTTGTAATTTCTTATAATGGCTCTGATAATGGCAACCCTTTGCATTTGCCCAAAGGATAAATGCTTAACCGGCTTATCTAATTGGTTTGTGATTTTCATTTCCTCAGCAAATGCTTCTAATTCCTTAAT
>Ga0114962_10003631_pt1 | contig 12451 bp, 12 predicted proteins | sample C_130820_MF_Meta_FD_87017 | JGI IMG/M metagenome (GOLD analysis project Ga0114962, IMG submission 87017) | Freshwater microbial communities from Lake Croche, Canada to study carbon cycling - C_130820_MF_MetaG | ecosystem: Environmental > Aquatic > Freshwater > Lake | place: Lake Croche, Canada... | reverse complement strand
TGGTGGTGGTGGTAGTGGTGGTGGTTGGTATTGTTGTGGTTCTGGTGGTGGTGGTAGTGGTGGTGGTGGTCCTGGTGGTGGTAGTGGCTTCTGAAATAGATGTTGGGGTAGTACTTCAATAAAATATCCATCATCGAGTAACACTCTCGCCATCACAATCCCGCTAGGTAGGGAAAAATATTGGTCAATGACTCCAGGCTTTCCATAGTGGTGGGTGTCGCCTATAATATTCACTGGTGTTCCTACAGATAAAAGTTGCATTATATTATAATTATATTATAATTATAATATAATATTTGTAAATCAATTAGTGTATCTCTTATTCAAATACCGAAGTTTTCTATTTTCATTTATTTCATTATCTGTTATTAAATACATTTAAATTATTATCATTAAACGAACAAATATAAATTGATTTTTTTACATTGAACTTGACAATGGACAGCAGTATCAGACCAGTAGACAGACAGCACAATGCAGCAAACTCAAGGACAACAAAGACAAGAAGAAAATAATAATGACAACCATGTCACTTTGGATTTGCGCGTGTCATGCAACACATTTTGGAAATATGAAATGAAGCTCTCCATAAACCGCGACGACTATGTTGAACCAAATGAGAATGATATTGTGAATGGTGGTGGTGGCGGTGGCGCCGCCGGCGGCAGTTGTTTCAATAGTGACAACAAAAAAACTCGCACATTTTCAAGACTTGAAAGATTTATGTGCGATGCGATGATTTCGCACATACACGAAGACTTGGCAATCAACGGACAAGAAGAACTCATTGAAAAATTGTGTGACATTTCAAGCAAGTTTCATGTTCATGGTCACACGACAAGGTCGCTACTTTACCATCAGTCGAATGCTCCGCATGCCGACCACGGCGGTTGCATTTACATTTGCACGCATTGTTAAAATGTAAATATTAAATTAATAATAAATCAAAGAAAAAATAATGAACAGTGAACTGAGTTGTTTATTTGTTTATAGAGGTTAATTATTTATACTTTTATTTTTTACCTGCGCCTTGAGCCCCTAAATTTGCGAGATTTACGACCTTTAGTACCCCTGTATCCCTTTGTGCCGCGTTTTTTATATTTTTGCTGGGCTGCTAAAAGAGTCAACGGGACTGCTGCTTCATTAAGTAGCGCTCCAAGTTCCAGTATTCCTCCTCGCTGTTGTTTGGATTTAGATTTGGACCTATATTTTTTTGCAGTTTTGCTTCTTTTTTTTTTGCCACCACCCGCCATTGCATTTACATTTTTTATACTTGCCAGTTCATAATTTTGTTTGACGTATAAATTATGCGCAGCTTTTGAAAGTGCGGCACCATCCGAATCAAATGAATCGCCCTTCAACGACGCCGGGCTCAAACTGGGCATAGCTCCACCGCGCATTCGATGATTACGACGTTTGTATTTTCTTTTACCACCACCAGATGTTCCAGGAACACCCAAACCCATATCACATGCAGAACAAGAAGTTGTCATTATCTAATTAGTATTAGTTATATATAATGCATATATAAAATAATAAATTAAATAAATAATAATAATATAATAATAATAAATTAATTATTATTATTATTAACATGAAATATTATGAAATATAATTGTTACGCAATAATAATATAAATATTCCTAAAACTAAAAAAAAACTTATTAATAAAAATAAAACTGATAAATAAATATATGGATATATTTCTTGAAGAATTAATTGTATAATTGGTTTAAATAGTTGTTTTAATTCTTGTTTTACATCTTCTCGTTTAATAATGTCTAAACAATAGTCAATTGCTTTATTTTTTATTTGATTTGATTTCAACATAAAATTATAAAATTATTGTTGTTTATTTATTTATAACAGTTACTATAATTTACATTATGTAACTAATTGGTTACATTATATATTTATTTATCATTTGATTTACAAATTAAATTAAAAAGAATTAAAACGAATTAAAAGAATAAATTAATATTAGTTATACTAATTAATACAAATAAGTAAATAATGGACGATGTAATACTATCTTATGATGATAAAAGTATAGATTATTCAAACATTACACTGTGTATGCCTTCAAGTATTCATGGCGGGTCATATTTTACGAAAATGCAATATTCTAAAAAACCGCTATATATGCAGTCTCCCACCTGCATTTCCAAACAAGGAATAGTGCACTCGGGTAAAAAAACATACATTGACTTGGTATTTACAAGTGAAAAAGACGGAGAATTTATATCATTTTTGGAAAATTTGGAGAAAAAATGTATAGACATTATTTATGATAAAAGACACTTGTGGTTTACAGATGACTTGGAAAAAATGGACATTGAAACTGCATTTGCATCATTAGTTAAATCTTATAAAAATGGAACAAGTCACACATTAAGAGTAAATATAAACAATGTTAACAACAACAATCCAAAATTCAATAATATTGGAGGCGTTCAATCCTGCTTCATTTTTGATGAAGAAAATAACATGCTTCTATTTGATAGCGTAAAACCAGAAACTTCGTTAATAACAATTATTGATTTTGAAGGAATAAAATTCACATCTAAAAGCTTTCAATTTGAAATAAATGCTAGACAAATGTTGATTATTAATGAAAAACCATTTTTTAAAGCGTGTTTAATAAAGCAAAAAAAACAACAGCATAATGATAATGATAATAATGAATATCAAGATGAAAAATGTGAAAAATATGAATACGGCGTCGGCGTCGTAGATGGCAACAACAACAACATCGTTTCCACAGAAGTTGTTGAAACAGAAGAAATATCAGTGAAACATTTAGAAACTTTAAAACCTTCAGAACCTTTAGAATCGGCATCTTTGAAACCTTTAGAACCTTTAGAACCTTTAGAATCGGCATCTTTAAAACCTTTAGAACCTTTAGAACCTTTAGAACTAGTAAAAGTAGAAGAACTAGTAAAAGTAGTAGAAGAACCAGTAAAAGTAGTAGAAGAACTAGTAAAAGTAGTAGAAGAACCAGTAAAAGTAGTAGAAGAACCAGTAAAAGTAGTAGAAGAACCAGTAAAAGTAGTAGAACATTTAGAAGATTCTTCATCTTCGTCGTCATTGTCTATGTCTTTGTCAGAAAGTGTAAATAAAAATGATAACAACAGCGGAGATTTGATAGAAGTAACTTTAGATTTAGAGAAAGATGAACATGAAAAAGATGAACATGAAAAAATAAAATTAAAAACCCCAGATGATGTTTATTATAAAATGTATAAAGATGCAAAAGAAAAAGCAAAAGCTGCAAAAAATATTGCAATTGAAGCATATTTAGCTGCTGAAGAAATAAAACTTACATATAATTTAAATAATACAGATAGTAGCGATAGTAGTGAGAGCGGCGACAGTAGTGATAGCGGCGATAATGACAATGATAATAATGACAATCATTAAAATTGTAAATTGTAGTTGTTTAGAAAAAATGAATGCAATTTACAATTTTAATGATTATAAAATAGTATTTTTATTTTAGCATTAGTTTTCTAAAAAAATATTTTATTAACCAACCATTAGCAAATTTATATTAATTATTAATTATTATTATTATTATTATTAATTACAATTAATATAAAATTATAAAAATATTTTATCATTTATTTTATATAATAGTTTATATAATAGAAACGATGATTCCAAAAAATTTGCAACAGTACGTAAAAAGCCACCAGGTGCTAACAATTTTGGCATCTCTCGTGTTACTTTATGCAGTATATAATTATTCGAGTAGTAAGTCAATGTTTCCCGAATACATGTCTGGCAGCAGCGCAAGCTCAAATAAAAAAGGTAAAGGGGCAGGAGCGGGAAATGGTTCCGCGGGTCGACCTCCAGCGCCGGTAGATGACAGTTCTATTTATAACCAGCTTGATTCTGCCACCGGCGGTTCTTCAAACATGACGGGTCTTCCTCCCAACTGTTCCGGTCAAGCAAACATCAACCCGGCAGACCTTTTGCCCAAAGATAACAACAGTTCGTGGAACATGAAACCAATGGGTTCTGGCGATTTTCTGGGTGTTAATCTTTTGAACGCCGGTTACTTGATTGGAGTTGACACCATTGGCAGTTCTTTGCGCAATGCAAACTTGCAAGTTCGTTCTGAGCCCCCCAATCCTCAACTTCAGGTTAGCCCTTGGATGAATACCACCATTGAACCCGACCCCTTCCGTGCCCCTCTTGAAATCGGCTGCGGACCCAAACCGTGCAATTCATAAATATAAATTGAATTATAAACATATTAAATATATAATAATCATTATTATATATTCCAATGACTCACATGAATCAACAAAAATCGGCACAGTCGGAACCCCAAACCCCCCAACAGACACCACCAATCAATTATTTGAATTTGGAACAAGATGGAATGAATAAAGTTGAAGAATTATTCAAAACAAACAATGTCACAGAAGATTCACTACTGAATATTATAAATGAAGGAAATGATGAATTCAAAAATGTAAATGGGAGAAATATGACGTATAGCGAAATGCGGTCAATGTTTGGATAAATCGCATCGATAAGTATTTGAATATTCGGAGTAGCGTATAAAACACAACGCAAGATGTTATCTTGGCGGTGTGTTTTTTGTATTTTGTTTTAGTTTTTTTTTACTTTTTATATTTTGTTTTAGTTTTTTCTATGCATTGGTGTTTTGTGCCATAAATTCCGTAAATTAGGAAGATGCGGCGGCGACAGGAGCTGCTGCTGCTGCAGCCTGAGCGGCAGCAGACTTGGCAAAGTGGGGCGACATGTAACGCTGAAGATTAAAATAAGTGAGCTCATCTCCCTTCTTCAGCTTGAGAAGAGAAGTCAGCTTCTTGTCGGGGTTAATCTTGCGACCATTCTCCTTGTCTTGCAAGTTGTTGGTACGAATATACTTGTTAATCTCGCGAGTCACTTCAGTGCGAGCCATCTCAGAACCTTCGGGCTTGCCAAGAAAACCGGCGAGCTCATTGGAAATCAGAGTGGGCTTCACAAACCCAGAAGGTGCGCGGTTGCCAGTCTTGCGCTTTTTCTTCTGAGAAGCCTTCTGAGCATTCTTCAGCTCGCGAGCAGTTTGGCGCTCGAGAAGACGGAACTCGCTGCGAAGAGTGTTCCATGTGGCATGAGCAGCCTGAAGCTTGCTAGAATACTCCGAATACATACTCAAAAGAGCAGAGGAAGAATCGGAAGAAGAAGATGCAACAGCAACAGAAACAGAAGCATCTGAAGAAGAAGTAACGACATTTGCGGGAGCGGCAGAACTCAAAGAGGATGATGAATCAGATGACTCCGCAGCGGCAACGGATTTGGGCTTGGGAAGTTTCTTGAGTTTAGATGCACCTTCAGCAGATGAAGAAACAGCGGGAGTAGTGGCGGAAACGGCGGCGGAAGAATCGGCCGAAGTAGTGGAAGTCTTTGTCTTAACCATTGGATTGATTATACTCATATTAGCAGTGTCTTTTTAAGTATCTTTTGATATATATTATATATTAAATATGTATTTTCACCCATGATGCAATGTCATTTAATGGACATTTATTATAATCTAATTTAAATGTTTTTAGAGAAATGAATTTTGGTTTTTTCATTTGAGTCGTTTTATAAAAAATATAATCTCCATATTTACCTTTTCGAATGCTTATATCGTCATTAACTATTCTAATTACGTCCAAACAGATGGAATCATTGGAATCATTGGAATCATTTGAATCATTTGAATCAGTTTCAATATGATGAATGACTTCTTCAAGAGAAATATCAGAAATATTTTTGCCACACTTAAAAGATTTTCTATTTTCTCCATTTTTTCCCCACACTACATAGTTTCCAAATCGTCCATTCTTTAAAGTAACGCTGAAACCGCCATAGGTTCCAACAACTCGTTCTAAAGAAGAGTCTTCAACGATAATGTCAGAGAGATTTGCATATTTACCCATTTTTAAATCATCAAATATTAATCCAGGTTTTACTTTTTTAAATATTATACTTTCATTTTCTTCAGAATTTATACCAGCATTCAAAAACTTATCACAACAATCATAACAATCCTCTTTTTCATTTGTAGGAAATGGTTTCTCGGAATACATTACAACCGGACCATGTTTACCAATTATAAAAATATGATGGTCATCTATTCTATATTGAGTTTCATCTTTTTTTGTTTTTTTTATTTTATTTATGCATTCTTCAATCTCTCTAAGACATTCATCGCACACTATGTTTAAATGATGTTTTGGGTCGCCGCTGTTTGCGGCAGCAGCAGCAATGTTATCCAAGCGCATTTCCATGTCTCTCGTATAATCATACGAAAATAAAACAGGAAAATGACATGTTAAAAATTCTAAAACATTTTTACCAATTGGTGTAATAATTAATTTATTATTTTCATTTCCAAATTCTCTCCAGCTTTTTGTTTTAGAAATAACTTTATCAGCCAGTGTATAGTCGTTGCACTCTATTCGCATTCCCACCACGTTTTGTTTTTTTACATATTCACGCTCCATAATTTTTTCAATAATTGTGGAATATGTCGACGGTCGTCCTATTTCCTTTTCTTCCAATGCCTGTATTAATCTAGCTTCCGTATAATGTGCGCCGAGAGATGACGTAATAACAACACTTGTTTCTATTTTATTATATGGAATTATTGAATTCTCTCGAACATTATGCAAATAATCCATCATTGTATGGTGGCGCTGCTGTTCTGGCGTAAATCCTTGAACCGCTTTCCATCCCAAAAAAACAGGCTTTTGACAAGAAAACTTATACGTATAGTTGGCATTTGCAACATTTGCATTTATTTTTGCAACCATTGGCGTAAATATATAGTCTGACATGCAATTTTCTAGTGAATTTTTCCAAATAAGTTTATACATTTTTTGTTCTAGCGCATGACAATCGTTATTCAATGAAATGCGAGTAACATCGGTCGGTCGAATTGCTTCATGCGCCGCCTGATATTCGGTTTCGTCGCCCTTGTCACCGTCACCTTTAATATACTTCATATACTTCACTCCCCATTTTTCTCGCACATAATCATTTGCCTGACTTATAAATTCTGCACTATAGCTTTTGCCCGTTGTGCGAATATACGTAATGTAACCACGCTCATAAAGCGTCTGACAAATCTTCATCGTTTCACTAGGAGAAATCGAAAACTCGTTGCTGGCTGTTTGTTGTAGTCGACTCGTTGAAAATGGTACCGGCGGCGATAACTGGCGCACACCTGTATCGTTTTCGACACACATAAAAACATGGTCAGATTGCGTGGAATTCTGCAAGAATGTTTCCAACTCTAGTTCAAGTTCACCTTCTTGTTTCAAAAAAAAAGATTTGAATCTTTTTTCTAGAGAGAAGGGTATATTTAATTTTGTAAAATAACCACAAACCGAATATTCAAATATATTTTCATTTGAATTACTATTATTATTGTTGTTATCATTTTTATTATTATTATTTATATGCATTAATCTATTTTCAATTTCTCTCTGATTATCATAAACAATACGCAGCGCAGGCGTCTGACAACGCCCAGCTGATAACCCCGTCGACGAAATATGTTTCCAAAGTAACGGAGAGATTTTGTAACCAATTAATAAATCTAAAATTTGTCTGGCGTGTGCTGAAGTAACAATGTTCATATTTACTTTCCTTGGAATAACCATTGCTTTTTCCAGTGCATCTTTTGTTATCTCGTGAAACACGATTCTCTCTGTGGTTTCAATCGGTAATTTAAACATGTCACATATGTGCCACGCAATTGCTTCTCCTTCTCGGTCATCATCTGTTGCTATTATAACCCGACCTGCCATTTTGATTTCTGATGTAATTCTCGTAATTTGTGCCCATTTTGAATCCATGATTGTAAATTTCAGTTTATAGTTTTTATTCACATCTATTGCGTTTAATCCGTCTAAATAACGCATGTGCCCGCACGTCGCAACACACTTGTATCCATCTCCCAAATATTTCATAATGGTTGCACACTTCGAAGGAGACTCAACAATTAACAGTGTTGTATCTATTTTAACAGGAAACATTTTACATTTACTAACCTTATTTACGGCGCTTTTATTTTTTTTAATTAATGGCATCGATGGCATTTGACAGCAGTGAATAATTTTAACCAAAACATAATATTATATAGACATATACTTTTAACTACTTTCATAAACTTTCATAAAAAAAAGTGTTAGTATTTTTATTTTGTTTTGTTTCACTATTTTTTATTTATTTTTACACACTACACTGCACACATGACATTTTACTCAAACCTTTCAAGCCTTCTTGATAATCTTCTTCTTTGGCGCCTCAGCGGCGGCAGCAGCTTGCACAGGAGGAGGAGGAGCAGCTACAGCAACAGATGGCATGCGACACAAACCACCATCCTCCTCCTCCTCGCTTTCACCATCATCCGAATCTGCAGTCTCTGTGACAGAAACCGGAACGGCGGAGGAAGGAACATCATCATCATCACAAAACTGCTGCTGCTGCTGCTGCTGCTTGTCAGCCTCGGAATGAAGCTTCACTGTCTCAGAAGGAGTCAACGACAAATGGCACCTTCCACGCATCGAAAGTCTGGGCTGTACAATTCCCTGAACCAGACGCCACGTGACTCCAAATTTGCCATTTGCAAACCAAACACCGCCGCACTGAATCATCGTGACAACATGCGACATCTTTGTAATCAAGTCCTTTGGAGAAACACTTGGATTTGAAGAAGGATACAAGCACACCTTGTCTGCATCATAAACCTCAATTCCCTCCCACTTGTTGTTCCAAAAAGGAACCTTGATTTTCATGGTGGGCGCCTTTGACGTGTCCTTCTCACAAGTTGCCTTGTCAACGGGATACTTCAGAACAGGTGTAAACAATGCATCGACGGCATCATGCGTCATCTTTGGTTTGGCAAACCACTCCTTTGAATTGACAAGCGCATCTGCCTTGAGTTTCTTCTCAAATGCCACCATTGCTTGCAAAAACGCCCTCGAATCTGGCGTTTGATATTCTTCGCTCGGAAACTGAAGCGCCATGTCGTACGAGACCTTACCTGTCTTCTCGTCGGTAAATTCCTGGATTCCCCACGTCATGAGAAGAGGTGTTCCCATGTACAATGTCTGGCCCGTGTGAGCATTGACAACACCAACACTCTTTCCGCCACTTGAATTCGGCTTGCATTTTGAATATTTTACATCTGTCTCAGGACGAAATGAAACACCTTGAATCATGGGAACCTGAGCTGATTGATTTGCGGTTGCGGTTGCGGTTGCGGTTGACATATTATCGTTCGTTCGTATGTTTGTGCTAGGAAGCTGAAGAATGTAAACACAGGTTTCAAATTTTCAATTTATATTTTTATTTGAATAAATCAAATAAATATAAATAAATAAAAAAAAATAAAATGAAAAAAACTTTACAACATGTGTAAAAATATGTAAAATGTATGTAAAAAGTTTCAAAAATATGTAAAAATTCAAATTTAGGAATATGAATAAATTATAAGTATGAATAAATATTAAATATAATATATAATATTTATTAACAATATACAAAACAAAATAAAACAAAACAAAATAAAATGTTCAATAATAACAACACTCATTCAGACCATCAGTTGATACAGCGTCAGCAAACGTACATGCTTGACCGAAAGCTTGTTTCTGTATGTTCCGAAGATAGAGACAAGTGTAACTGGAAAAATCGCGCACACTTTGAAATCACGTTGCCTCAACAACTTTTAAACGTTGAAACAATTCGCTTAGTTGAATGCAATTTTCCATCAAATAATTATACGTTTAAAAATAGTTATTATAATACCAAATTTTTATTCAAAATTTCCAGTTGGCCAACATACATAACATTGACAATCAATGAAGGATTTTATTCACCAAGACAATTGGCTTTTGAATTGAGAAATAAAATGAATTATTATACGGCAGTTGAAACTGGTGTTTCAGGATATAATTTTTTTATTGTTGTTTACAACGAAGCAACGCAAAAACTACAATTTGGAAATACTCAGGAGCCATTTGAGCTAAATTTTGATGCAATCATTTCATACGATGTTTCGTGCGCACAGCCAACTACACCCGTGTGTCAAAACGGAAAATGGGGTCTTCCTTATTATTTAGGATTCGAAAAAGAAACGTACAACTCATCTGTAATAGTCAACACACAAGCTACACCATTGTCGGACCCATCCTTTAATAATTTAACTTATATAAATATTACAGATACTTCAAACTATTACTGGCTCGGACCTAGTGGACCATACCATTTTTGCAACGCACCCAATAAAATCAATGTAATCGGAGAAACGAATTTTTACATGGAACTTGATAAATGCAATCAAGCCGACGAGCTAAAACCTTATCCGCTCAACACAAATGGAACGTTCAATAACTCATACAATGGAATTGTAAATTCATTTTTTGCCAAAATACCGATACTAGGATGTCCCAATACACAGTACTTTGATTCTCGAAATGGACTTATTCAAAATCTTACCACATTTTTCCCTCCACTTGAACGTCTCAGTAAAATAAAAGTGAAATTCAGGTACCACGACGGAACGCTTGTGGATTTCAGCAATGATTTCAGCTTTACTCTCGCATTTGATTGTTATCGTGATGAAATGGCTAGAACGCTTTCGCTACGCACACCGGCGCAATACAGACTGTAGTGTAGTAGGGGGCGACAAGCACCCATAAGGGAACCAAAAGTTCCCCTATGACCCCTCCCCTCCTTTCACATAGGGGGTTAAAGGGGGGGGGGCGCCCGGTTCCCCTAAAATGTCACGATGGTTTGAGTGCACAACCGTAATCGCGCTATTTCTGAAATAAAATATAATTTTTTTCAAATAAATAAATAAATCCTTTGAAATGACCGACACCTCATAATATAACCACTTTATAATGTATAAAAGCAACCTATAGCCCATTCCTAAATCATGTTGATGGTTTTGAAGCGGTCCAATTCCGCGTTCGCCGTTTACCAAACAAATGTCGATTTTATCTTTGTCATCAAAACAAATATGGTATAATCCAATAAATTCATCCTTATATCCAGGTTGGCTATATTTCATATCTCGAAACCTAATGCGTGTTTTATTAAACTCAATTGAATCCTCCTCTATAAACGCGCAGAGTTTCATTCTTGTGTATTCATCAGGATAAATAATGCAACAGTCTACATCGCTTTTATCTTTGAAATATGTGAAATTCGTTACACTTCCAAATAAACGAATGCTCACATTTGGAACATTTTGTTTAACTCTTTTAAAAAATAATTCAACAACAGGAGAAATTTTATTATTTACATCATAATTGTTGTCATTATTCGCATCTGGATTGTATTCAATCGACATTATATTCAAAGTATACAAAGTATTTAAAATATAAAAGAAGTAAAAATAAATAAATAATATTTATTGCTATAATAACACAACATTATTATTTATTTATTTGTTTTATTTGCTGCCATGCTCCCCTAAATGTGTTTTTTTATATTCAGACCACGAGAGTTTCTTTGCTGGAAGATGCGATTTTTTTTTATCATTATCATGCTTGTGTGCATCATCCAAATGCTGTGACTTTTTCAAAGCGCTGTCAATGTAAATACTTTTTAACAATTTCCCAACTTCAAACGACGCGGTATGCTGGTCTATTTTATCATCTTCAATCATTTTCAAAAGTCCTAGGAGCTGTCCCATGATGTTCAAATCTAATTCATCCTTTTTCAAACGGTTAAACAAATCCGTATACGTGTTGAACAAAAACGAACACCTCGACACACACATTGCATCAAATTGAGAAGGATTTGATTTAGATAATCTTTGATAATCCTTCTTAAGTTTTACCATGGTTAAAACATCATCTCTTATTTTTTCACTATGTTTTAAACTGCGAATTGTTTCTGTATTGTCAACTGCGCCATTTACTTGTATCATTTTTTCCAACTGTATTCTCTCTGCGGAATTCATTTTATATATAAATGCGATGCGTTCCGATAAATGCTAAAATATTATATTTTATATTTTAATACACGAATAATATCTAAATAATAATACGAATAAATATTTTTATTAAATTATCACAATTTTATTATATTTATTTTTTATTTTCTATTGATATTATATTAATATTTATAATATTTAATATAATATACATATGGCAACCGTTTCTTCAAATATAAACCCTTATGTGATATCTCACATAGTGAGTGACCCCAACCCAGGTCAAACCGCACTTAACAGGGGTATAGACAGAAATATTTACCAACATAACCTGGTTAATGTGTCAAAAGGTGCTATTGCAAGTGGCGGAACCGGAACGTCATCAAAATCAAAAATGAAAAAAAGTAAAAAAATGAGAATGTCAAAACGAATGTCAAGAATGTCATCAAGAAGAAGATTTTCTCGTAAATTCCGAAAAAGTCTATCAAAATT
>Ga0114962_10003630_pt1 | contig 12453 bp, 8 predicted proteins | sample C_130820_MF_Meta_FD_87017 | JGI IMG/M metagenome (GOLD analysis project Ga0114962, IMG submission 87017) | Freshwater microbial communities from Lake Croche, Canada to study carbon cycling - C_130820_MF_MetaG | ecosystem: Environmental > Aquatic > Freshwater > Lake | place: Lake Croche, Canada... | reverse complement strand
CCAGATGTATATTTGTCTGGTGATGCCCAATCAAATTCTTTTAAAAATGATTCTAAGTGTGATGGCGAAGAAGAATCTATAAATGTTGCAACATCAAAAAGTTACATTCAAAGTTTTGAAATGACAGTAGGAAGATCATTTACAGGGAGCATAGTTATTGTTACATGTGATTACAAAGTAGTCAATAAATTATTAAATACAACACCACCAAAATCATGTGATTGGGATGATTATACTTTAGGCGGTGGAATAGTGCAAGGACATATTGATATTGGTTGGATAATAAAAGGATGTAATGGAACTATTTATAAATATACTATGAAAGATTGCTGTAGTAGTAATATTTATAAAGATGAAGAAGGAGAAGACATTTATTCTGGTCCATATATTTATGGAACTTTCAAAAAAGTAGATGTTACAGCAGAAAATGGTGTTTATAAAGTTACAATGAATTTTGTTGATGGGGGTCCATTTAATGAAGAAAGTAAATTAGATAGAGTTTGGGGTAGTGAAGCAATGTTAATGAGTTTTAAAGATGCAATGCAATATGCTGCTGCCTTTAGATGTGATACTAGAAAAGACGATGGAAAACAAAAAGTAACAAGAATAAAATTTTTGAGCCGTGATAATAATCCTTTCACTATGCCTGAGCCTTGGAAATTCAAAAATAGCGAAGGTGGCAAAAAAGGTATTTTTTCTGTTTGGAATAGTAATCGTGAATCACTATTTGATTATTTTAGAGAAATAAGCCTTTTTTTCAGAACAGTTAGTGAAAAGGGATGGTGGTTTGCTTATGATAATGGAGTTTGTGGTTTTCCAATGATACTTCTTGTTGAAGATAGAGATGCAAATATTTGCGTTGGTGAAAAAGGCATACAAAGTAATTCAAAACTGATAACTTACATTATTAATGGCGGAGATTGCAGTCCTGTTATTAAATTCAATCCATCTTTTAATTCAGTTCCACTACAAAATGATAAAAAAACAGGAGAAGTTGGCCATAATAATATAGGTGTTGGTGCAGTCGGCCCTTCTGCTCTTAATCAACAACCAAGACAAATAAGTGATTGTGTAAAAGTAAATGGTAATGTAGAAGAAGATCCTAATCCTAAAAATAGTAATTCAGCAAGTGGTTTACTAGCTAAGCCAATTCCTCCAGCTGAGTTATTAAATTCTACTCCTCCGAGTTTGATTCCAAAGAGAGGAGTAGATGGTGTTTATGCTCAAGCTAAAGCAGAAGCACATGATGGCAACGCAATGAATTTATTTGCACCAGTAAAAGCCACATTAGAAATTCATGGTGATCCTTTTTGGGCAAACACTTTCAATTTTCTAAACAATTGTTTTATAAGAATTATTTTTATTAACACATATTGTATAACAAATAAAGGAAATGGAGAAGGGTGTGAATTTCTTCAAGATCCCAAGTGTAATAATAGATTTACTGGTATTTATAAAGTTGGATCGGCAAAACATTTAATAAATGCTGGTTCTTATGTTACTTCACTAGAGTTATTCGCAATTACTAGTGATGATGATGTTAGTGGTGGTGGCGGAGGCGTTCCAGATGGAATGCCCATGTAAAAAATTAAAATAAAAAAACTAAATTTATAGAAAGCAGATATAAAAATGACTCTTCCAGCAGTACAAGAATTACAAGAAGAAGTAGGACAGCTAAGAAAATTTATAAATGAGCTAAATTCAAATTTAGGAACTATAATAAAAACCTCTTTTGCTAAAAGCTTTAGTTTTATTAAACAAGATAATGCTTTAAAAGGAATGTACACTGCACTAGTTATAGATACTTGTGACATTTTCAAACAAAATAGAATTAGATATTTTAATCCAATTTTAGTTAATCCATTGACACCCGAAGGATCATCTCTAGAGATTACAAGTTTGCCTTGGGCTTTTCCAATAAGCACATTTGGTGGCTTTGATGATTCTGGGTCAAGTTGGATTCCACCAGCAGGATCTACAGTATGTTTAATTTTTGAAAATGGAAATAGAAGAGCAGCTTATTATATTGGAACTACATGGTCTAGAAATAGAGGTAAAGATGGCGAAAGAGATTTTGGGATTCCAATTCCTGAATTTGATTTATTGTATACAGGAAGAGGTAATAATTGTTTAGTTGGTCCTAAAGATGGATCTCAAGTTTTCCCACCTTGGAATACTGAAAGCTATAATGGCTATGATATTGATTCGATCGCTGATGTTGAACAAAATATAGATTATATAAAAAGAGCAACTTTTCCAAATATTTATGGAATGAAAACACCTGAAAAACACATGATAAAAATGGTTGATGGTGATGCAAAATGTAATAGAAAATGGAAAAGAATGGAATTAATGTCTGGTTGCGGTAATTGGATGATATTTAAAGACGATCATTTGCATTATTGTGGTCAATGGTCACATCCTTCTATTGATGGTGCAAGAGGAGGAGATGCAAATTGCTATACAGATGTTACGGATCAAAAAGATATAACGAGAAATGGTTTTAAGGTTGGGGAACCAATACCAACTGAAAATATAAATAATGCCTTGTATAATTATGAAATAGATGTAATAGAGCCTGGTTTCCCAAATTCAAAAGAAACTCCAGAAGGTTTTGCTAATCCAGTAGATTGTAAAGGAGGTAATTATACAGGTGGAGAAAATGTTATTGGAGGACCACCAGACACTCCTTATACTAAATCTCAAAAAGGATCAAATCCATTTTTCAAGGCAAAAAATGAAACTAGGCCTATAAAAGGACCAGGTACACCACAAAATAATAAATGTGATTTGCCACAATCTGGAATTCAACTTCTTTCTATTTCTGGTCATACTTTTGTTATGGATGATAGTGTTGAACAACCTACTGGAACACCAAATTGGCAAAGATCCCTTAAAGATTTTGATTTTGGTTGTAGTGATTTATATTTAGGCAGAACATATTGGAAAAGTTGTACTGGCCATGAAATTTCAATGAATGATGTAGAAAAACCTAAAAAAGTAAGAACAACTGAAAATGGAATTAAATTAAAAACTGCCCTTAGTAATGAAATTTCATTATGTGATGAAACAATATCAAATTGTCCAGGTAAAGGTGGCCCAACTCGTGGTATAAGTATGAAATCCACAAGTAATCATGTGTTTAAAATGATTGACGAAGGTGTTTTCCAGCAAAGTATGACATGTAGAAAAGATGGTAATGTACCTAAAAATAATGCAGACAAAGCTTATGTTCAATTAAGAAGTGGTTACGGTCTTGAGCTTTATATGAGTGATAGAGATAGTCAAGAAGAAACAAAAACTCAATTTATTAGATTAAAAGCACCACAGACAGACAATAAAGAAAGAGGCCCACACACATTAGAAATGCAAGAAGCTGCGGTTGGAAGAGGATATGTATTTTTAAGGGCTGGAGGAAATTATCTTACGCAGAGTTATGATAGTCATTATGAAATAGTAGGAGATTCTAAAAATAATCCAGCAGATAAATTAAGCATGGTCACTAAAGATAGAGTTTCAATTACTAGTAATTATGATTATAGAATAAATGATTATTTTTATAATGCTTCAAAGAAAAGAGCATTTTTGTTAGCTGGATTAGGTGATTGTATAGATAAAAAAGGTAAAGACACTTTTTGTGTATATCCAATAATAGTTTATGATAAATATAATAATAAATTACGAATAAGCGACAGAATTTTTGGATCTTGTTCAGATAAAGCTGAAATACCAAATTTAGCTTCGCTTGATCCACTTGCACAAGGTAATCAAAATGGACAAAATAATCAAAATCTAGTAATTTAAAAAAAACTAAAATTACTACATAATATTATGAGTTTTATTTTAAAAGGTGCTCCTTATCCAATTGGTAAGTCTTCATTAGGATATTTATTTACACAAGAAGGAATAAATACCTTAAAATCAGATTTAGTACAATTACTAATGACTAATCCATACGAAAGAGTCATGCTTCCAACATATGGAACTCCTTTGCGTAAGCTTTTATTTTCGCCAAATGACACGGCTGTTGTAGAACAAACAAAAAGATTAATAGCAGCTTCAATTCAAACTTGGGAACCTAGAGTAGTAATATCAAGCATTGAAGTGTTTAATGGATATGACAATACATTCAATCCATCAGATAATCCAAGTACTTTAAACGACAACGATCATGTTTTAACAATTAAAATTAAATTTTTTGATCCACAAAGAATTGATTATGTAGAAGTTTTAACATTACAATTACCTGTAGGAGTATGATAGAAATGCAAGAAAAATGTGATATTATTTCGCCTTATGATATAGGTTCTACGCCAAAACAAACAAATATTGTTTCTTTGAATTATACCAATCAAGACTTTTATTCAATGAAGAGCAGATTGGTAAGTTTCATTAAAGAAAAATTTGGAAATGATTTTAATGATTTTGTTGAATCTAGTCTTGCAATCATGTTGATTGAAAATTTTGCTTTTTTGGCAGATACTCTTTCTTTCAAAATGGATCAAATTGCGAATGAAGTTTTTATTGATACAGTAACTGAATTAGACAATGCTTTTAGGTTGGCAAAATTAGCTGGATTAAAACCACAGCCTCCAATTGGATCAAAAGCTTTATTTTCTGCAAAATTAAATGCAATTCAGACATTTGACATAGAAATTAATACTCCTTTTGAAATTGATGTAGTTTCAAATCAACAACCTTTTTCTTTTGAATTATATACTGCCGATTATTTAAATAGGCCTATATTTGGTGAACCTATTATTATTAGGGCTGGACAATTAATTAATTCAAGCATTGTTGGTATAGCTGGTAGAACTAGGAATATTTCATTTGCTTCAAATGGTACAATTAATTTAATTTTATCAATACCAAATTCTTCAATTATAAGTGATTCAATAAGAGTTGTTGTAAATGGACAAGAATGGGAACAAGTAGATTACTTTACTTCTGGATTAGCCAATAAAGAATACTTAGTAGAATACAATCCAGATTATAGTGCAAGTGTTATTTTTGGAAATGGCAAAGGCGGTTTAGTTCCTTCAATAGGAAGTCAAATTGAAGTTATATACAGAATAGGTGGTGGTCCAAACGGAGACATAGTTACAAACTTTGCAAGTACAGAAACTTTAATTCCAATAGAAGGAGTTCCAGCAAGTGCAATTGTATTTTTATCAAATTATACAAAAGGTGAATTTGGTTATTCTGGTGATACAGTAGAAGAGATTCGTGAAAAAATACCTTTATATTTAAGAACTCAAAACAGAACTGTTTCTGGAGAAGATTATAAAACTTTTACCAATCAATTTGCAACAACATATAATGGAATTACTGGTAAATCTACGGCTGTTTTAAGAAGTTATGGTTGTGCTGCTAATATCATTGATTTATTTGTTTTAGTAAGAAGCGGTGTAAATGGTTTGGCAAAAGCAAATACTCAATTTAAAGAAGAATTAACTAATTCTATTAATGAAGTAAAAATGCTTACTGATGTTATTTGCTTGAGAGATGGGGAAATTGTTGATGTCAATATTTCGATTGATGTCACAATTGATAAATATTATAAAAAGTTTGAAGATGATATAAGATCAAACATTGAAAATAATGTTGAATTATTTTTCAATTTAAATAATTGGGATTATGGTCAATCTTTGCAAGAAACAGATATAGTTCAATATATGTCAAACATGAAACAAATAAAAAATATTGATATTACATTTAATACCGTTGAAGTATATTCATCAAAAATTATTACTACAAAATATTATGAAATCATTAGACCAGAAAGTATTACAATAAATTTCTTGTATAATTAATTATGATAGAAAAATATTATTATCAAAATCCAAAAGTATCAGACACAGTAGTATTCGATTTATATACTCCTGATGCTAATTGTTGTTTTTCTGAAGATCCTTTTGAGGTTGTATCAATTACAATATCTTTTGTTGAAAGAAATTTCATTAATGATTCTTCGATTTATACAAATAATCAAATTACAAATAGAGATTTAGAAGTTCAATATTTAGAAGCAAAACAAAAAGCTTGTGAATTCCCTGACAATCAAGATTATGCAACAAAATTAAAAATAATTCAAAGAAAACTACTTCAAGATACTTCATCTAAGCTTAATAAAATTGAATTTGATAATCTTTTATCTGTAAAAGTATATGGTTCAAAAAACAATCCAGTTTGGACAGCAAATAAAACTGATTCTGTCTTAGAAAAAGTTATAGATATAAAAAGCGATATATTAAATGGTCACTTCAAATTTAAATTTAAAAAAGATGGACTTAGAGATGGAGATTATTTTATAAGCTGGAAATGGCGACCAAATATTTCTTTGCAAACTCTTTCTTCTAAAATTTATTTTAGTTTAGCTGCGAATGTATCAGAATATATAGTACCAAACAATCTTGAAGCACCAAGAAATAAATATCCAAATTTATTAAATAAATACCTTCCAGATGTTTATAAAAATAAACTAAGCGGTACAGATTTAAGTCCAGAAATATTAGAAAAATTCAACAATGCTTGTGGAGACACATTTACTTATTTAGAAAATTTAGCAAATAGAATGCCCTTGTTGTTAGATCATAATTTAATTTCAGAGCATCTACTTCCTTATCTTGGAAATCTTTATAAGCTTGCATTTAAGTCAAATGATCCAATTAGATGGAGAAGGCAAATAGCTAAAGCTGTGCCAAATTTCAAACTAAAAGGTACATTAAAAGGACTAGAATCAGTACTAGGTGATGCTGGAATAATTCTAAAGAAATATACATCTTTATATCAAATTTATTCAAAATACACTTGGAATGATGTCTTTTATGTTTTAAATAATCAGGTTGAATTTATATTATCAAAAATAAGCTTGACTGTAAATAACAAGAACTTTGCGGTATATTTAAAAGATAAAAATAATGATTTTATTGAGCAACCATTGTCAAATATAATAATTAAAACAGAAGACAATATTAGTACTGTTAAGTGGATTGGATTACCTTTAAAAAATGGCATTGCTTTAAAAATACTTTACCAATATAAACATATTGATAATAGCCTCGAACAAACACTAGAAGAATATTTAAGAAGTTTGCCTTTAGCTGATTTAAGGAATGATTTAAACATATTTTATCCTCCTAAAAACTGGAATGCTAAAGTTATTGAAGAAGATGATCTATTATTCAATGAAATTATACCAACTAAGAATCCGTTTAATGAATTGATTGTTTTTGGTAAAATAAGGACTGAGTTTCCTTATTCTGAAAATATTTATAACATGGATGAATACAACGGTTCTTTGAGAGACAGTAATAATCCATGTGATATTGATAAAAACTTTTTAGATCCTTGCAGTGGATTTGCTACAACGCTTTATAATTTAAATTTAGAAATCGAAAATTTAAACAGTGAAAGAATTCAAGAAGTATTTAATATTTTAAAAGAATTCACGCCATTTCATAGTATTTTACACAGTTTAAATTATTCGGGATATTTTGAAACTATAATGCTTCCTCCTGAAGAAAGCGTAGAAATGCTCGTTACTTGTAAACTAACGGATAATATTATTTCTGGCAATGCTCAAGTATTTTTCAATAGAGATATGTTTTTAGGTTTGTTACAAAGAGCAGTAAAAAGAGATTCGTTGGCAATAATGGATGATTTAGGAGATGAGAGTGTTTCTGGTTTTAACTCAAGAATAATGTTGTTTTCTCCTTTAATTGATTTTTCAGATATTGGATTAAACATTAGAACAAATACATTACTGGAAATATTAAGTCCAAGTTTTAATGCAGGTAAATACACTGTATTAAATCCACAAAAGAATTTAATTCAAATTTATGAAGAAGCTCTATTCACCCAACCTATTAACCAATCTGAATTTGCTTTTAGATTAAGTAATATTAATTTTTCTGGTACTAATTTTTCAATTACACAAGAAAGTATTTATAATTTCAATGATTTGCTTTTAGTTAATGAAGAAAATCAAAATACAATTACGACAGCTTTAGATATTCAAAAAGGAATATCTACGACTTGTTTTAAAATTAAGTATTACATTACATTTCCAACAACATTTAACATTTACAATATTTATGATATTAATCCAGATGGATCTATCATATTAGAATATGATAACACATTACCTAATATAAGCGAAGGAATTAATATAAATGATATTAAATATGATTTAATAAATGGAAATAATCAAAAAATATATTTTTCTACTTCAGGATCTTTGAGTGCTCAAAACAAGGGATTGGTCATTGCAAATGATAGTAATTTTGGAAGCACGAAAGATCGTGTAAGAATCGGCAATTACTTTTATCATATTTCTGCTAATAAACAATATGTTGTTTTAAGTTATGGGTGTAACGACAACGAATTTTATATTAGTAATTGGAATAATGGTGATATAGTAGGATTCAGCGGTCAAATATTAGACAGAGTAGTTCCTGAAAAGTCTGGTAATTTAGTTTACGATGGTATCATCATAGAAAAACCATCAATTATGCCTGTTTTACAAAAATCAGATATATCTGGTTCTATAGATGATAATACATTTAAAGAAAATTTTATTATTACTATTAATGATGCTTTTTATAAGATTACAGATTTTTACACACAGCTTTCAACAGATTATTTAGTACTTTCTGGGTTACCATTAAATCTTGGAACTTATACTAGCGGGGGATCATCATTAAGTGTTAATTGCAAACAGTTTAAAAAGAAAGAAAATATAATTTATACTTTGTATTTAGATTTAAAGAATTCTATTGATCCTGTTGGTGAATATGTAATAAGTTGTGATTTAAATAGAAATGGGGCTAATCAGGTGACTGCTAAAAATCAAAATGAAGAAGAAATCATTCTTTGTGATGCATCAACATTTAAATTAGATGAATTGAGTAATTCTATGTTTGCCATGAATGATTCCAAGAAAAACAATGGTCCAAGTGATATAATTAATCAAAAGGAAAATATATCTTTTGTTATTGAAACAAAAGATGGGAAAAATACGAAAGGTCAGGTTTGATATGTATAATTCAGCTATAAAAACTATTGGCGATGTTGATATGATTATCAAATATAAAAATGGTGATATTTTTAAGAAAAACTTTAAAAATACAGTTTTAAAAACAGGCAGAGAAGCTTTAGTGAAATCTTTAACTAGGAATTTAAGTAATTGCACTAATTCTTCTGGTCAAGTTACTTCAAGCTTTGAATATTACATTAAATCTATGATTTTTGGTGATGGGGGTGAATCAGAAAATGTTCCGATGTATGTTGATGCCAATAGAAATGGTCTTTATGGCATTACAAGGGCTACAAAGCCCGTAATTTCTCAAATTAATCCTTCTAATACAACTCAGGCCATCTTTACATCTGTTTTAACTTATGCAGATGCAAATGGATATGCCTTGAATGAAATGGCATTAGTGATGGGAACAGGGGATTTGTATAGCATGATTACTTTTGGTGCAATTAACAAAACAGACCAAATGCAAATAACTTGGAATTGGAATTTAAATTTCATTTGATAAATAATTTACTTTGAAAATATATAAATATTATGCCAAATATAAACAATATAAATGTACCATCCTACGAAGCAATACAACCTTATCATTATATTTATGATAATTTACCTATTGCTGCCTTAATTTTAAGACAAAATGTTCTTAATGATGCTGTAGATTTTAACACAAGTGTACTTGAGAATTCTATTGGATCAAGAGTTGATTTGTCTGCTAGGCTTAATCAATCTTTAGATTCTAATGGTGATTTTAAAACTAGTGCAGTTGATATAACTTTACATAACATAGGAAGTCATTCAGATGGTATTTATGATGGTATAAGTTATGTCAGGATGAAGATTGATGAAAGAGAAAAATTAGCTCAAATTCAAGATGGTGCTAATTTTCTTGCTTTACAAATCAATATTCCTTCAATAAGTAATGGCATTTATTTTAATAGTGGAACATTAGAATTAAATGATTCAGATTCTTTAAAATGGAGATTTTCTTCTCCAAATAACCTTACTGCTGATTTGCAATTTCCTTTGGAAAGTGCTCATCAACATTTTTATGGTGTTACACCTACTCCTTCATATTTAACCCCAGATTATAAAAATTATACAACTGGTCTATCAAAACCTATTATGAATAACACCTTAAGAGTGCTAATAAATGGCGTTCAGATTTTTTCTGATTACGAAGTATTTGTTCCAGCTGCTAATCCAAATGCAAACCATACTTGGAAGAAAAATAAATTTACATTAGATGCAGATTTAATTACCTTTAAATTATTGCATTCTTTAACAGAATATGACATAATAAAAATTGATTTTGATGTATCATTAGCATAAAATTAATTTTTTGAGGTTATTATGTTTGAGCCAAAAAGCCTAGATGTTTCAATGGCAATTGTTGCTGCTGATAAAAATGTTAATAAAATCAACGAAACATTAAAACATAAATATAAAATATTTGATAAATATGAAAAAATTATTATTACAAATAATTTAGAATTTGATTATTTTAACGATGAAAAGTTAAATAAAATAAATACTGAGAGTTTTCAAGTTTTAAAAAATTATGATATTGCCTTAAAAAACTGCAAAACTGAATGGTGTTTTCTATTACATGCTGGTACATGTTTGCAATTTGATGTTATTGATAGATTATCAAAATACATCACATCAGATACAGACATATTATTTCCAGTCAAAAATAGAGTCTATGAATTCATTAAAAATCCTTTAAATGGTTTGTTAATAAATAAAAAAACCTATAATAAGATAGGAGTTTTTTGGAATGATAGTCCAGAAAACATGATGAAATTATTGTGGGCTTTTGATGCTATTAAGAAAGGATGTCTTTTCAAAGCAATAGTTGGAATTAATATATGAAAGGTTACTTGTGGAATTAATAATTAATGCAAAAGATATATTAGAAAAAGTTGATTTAAAAGATAGACATTCATTTTTTCAGTTAAATAATTTTATTATTGGCAAAGAACCTACTCTACAAGCTAAGTTATGGCAATGTGCAAGAGAAATAAATGCCAGAGTTGAGTCTTATGATTCTTTAAAAGAAGAAATTGAAAATACTTTTGAAAACTTTGAAATATTAGAAATTAAAATTTTAAAAAGTAAAAAAACAATAGAAAAGGAATCTTGTCTTTATGAAAAAAGAATTTTAGAGATTGAACTTAAGAAGTTAGAAAGAAACATTGATAAAAAAGACAGTATAATTAAAAAATTAAATAGAAAACTAAGTATGGTCGAAGAAGAGTTGAATTTTTTCATTAGAACATTTTCTGAAATTGAAAAAGTTGAAAAAATAAAGAAGTTTGATGATATTCATGTTCAAAGTGAATACTGGTCTGCAAAACTAGGTGCAGATTTAAATTTAAGATTTTTACTTAACCTACCTACAGACTTAGAATTATGCAAAACAATATTAGCTTTGCCAGATAGTTGCAATGTTAAAGCACAGCTTTTGAATGCTTTAAAAGAAGTACAAAATAATATTTCCAATAATAATAATAAGGAAGTAAATAAATTAGAACAACAACAGTAAATAAATAATTAAATAAACAGGAATATTATGTATTTTGAAAAAGTATCTTCATATGACAGAAATTATCAAACAGGTGATTTATCAATCTTTCCAACACTAATTGATAATTATGCTACTTTATATGAAGCTAGGAATTTATCTGAAACAACTCTTGAATTTGGCCTAAACTTAAATTCCAAGGTTATTATTCTAAAAGATGGTACAAACTTTCCACAACAAGGCATTTTAAAAATTGGAAGTCTTTCAAGCAAAGATGGAAATAGTGAATTAGTTTATTATTATAAAAAAGAAGGTAATACATTCACGAAAATAATTAGAGGATTTCAAAATTCTAAATCTACTATGTGGTCAAAAGGAACATTAGTTACTTCTGGTGTATTTGCTGAACACCACAATGCATTAAAAGATTCAATTGAAAAGCTTGAAAACAAGCTTGGAGAAAATAACTTTCCTGTTGCTGAATCTTTAAATGGTTTGTTGAAAAAACTAGAAAATGATATTTTAGGTCCAAAACCAATTTTAAGAGGATATCCTTTAAGTGGTAAACCACCTTTTACAGTTAAGTTTAAAAACTTTACCATTGGAAATAACAGTAAGTATTTCTGGGATTTTGGGGACAATACAACATCAATAGAAGAATCACCAGAACATACCTACATAAGAGAAGGAATTTTTACTGTTCAATTAAATGTTATCAATGAATTGGGAGGCCAAGGAATTGTAACAAAGACAAATTATATAAATTCTAATAATGAAAATACAATACCATTATTTTATATTACACCAAGATATAACGGATTATCAAAAAAAACAGCAGCTAAAACAGGTGTAAACCCAACAACATATAATTTTATAGATCAAACAGATG
>Ga0114962_10003629_pt1 | contig 12459 bp, 2 predicted proteins | sample C_130820_MF_Meta_FD_87017 | JGI IMG/M metagenome (GOLD analysis project Ga0114962, IMG submission 87017) | Freshwater microbial communities from Lake Croche, Canada to study carbon cycling - C_130820_MF_MetaG | ecosystem: Environmental > Aquatic > Freshwater > Lake | place: Lake Croche, Canada... | reverse complement strand
ACATGATGTTAGTACCACCGCCCGTGTCGGTGCTGGAGAAGTAGCCGCCAGCTACAGCCTGAATCACTTGGTAATTCGAAGGCGAGCCTGTGATGCTCCACGGGCTTCCGACCGTGAACCAAGTCCCACCTAGTGCGGTGCCCGGCGTCTCGAAGCCCCCGTTCTGCACCACGATCTGTGACGTGATAGAGATGACCATGATGGCATCCACGCTGTAGGCCGTCGCATCGCGCACCTGAAACTTGAACATGTCGGCACCGGTGTAGCCGGCTGCTGGCGTGTAGGTGAGTGTCCCGATATTAGCCACGAGAATGGCTGCGCTCGGCACGGCGGTGATGGGCGTGCCGTTCAGTTTGAGTGTACCATGGGTCGGCAGCGCGGTCACCAGCTTGATCGCAGCCAAGGTATCGCCGTTATCAATATCCGAAAACTGGAAGTCAGTAGCCGCGAAAGTCTGAACGGTGTTTTTCGGCATGCTCACAGCTCCGCCAGTGGAGGTGGGAGGGCTGTTGGGGATGACTGTGATCGCCATAGTCGCACCTGCGCTGAAGAGTGACGCATCGCGCACCTGGAAATTGAACGAGTCTGCGCCACCGTAATCGACGCTTGGCGTGTATGTTAGAGTTGCGATGCTGGCCACGGGAATGGCCGCGCTAGGCACTGAGGTGATGTTCGTCCCGTTCAAACTCAATGTGCCATGGACTGGGAGCACGGTCACCATGACCGCGCCCAGCGTGTCGCCGACATCGATATCCGCGAACGGAAAGTCAGTCGCCGCGAACGTCTTGACGGCATTGGCTTTCAGTGACGCCGCACTGGCGGCGGAGGTGGGCGCATGGTTCACATGCGTGACATTGACCGTCATCATCACCGGCAGGCTCCACAAACTGTTAGCATTGCCGGCCTTGATCACAAACGTCGTGTAAGGAGTGCCGTAGCCTTGCGCCGCGGACTGGTACGACAGGGTGCCGATATTGGCCGCCGCCACCGTGAGCGGCAGAGCGCCATTTGCCACGGGGGTTCCGTTCAACATGAGTGTGCCAGCATCTGGCAGCGATAGGATTTGCACAGAGGCTAGAGCGGCACCATTCGGATCGCTATAGCCTAAATGACTCGTCGCCAGTGCCGTTGGCACATCCTCCAATGCCGTCAGCGTGGGATTGGTTAAGACAGGCGCGTTCGGTCCTACGGCACCTGACGTGACACTGACATTGCTGACTTTATCCAACCAGGAATTGTCTGCCGTAGTGCCGTAGAACCCGAGACTCACATTGCCCGAATTGATGACCGTTTTGCTCATCGTAAAACTCTGCCAAGTGTTGGCGGCCAACACGGTGGTGTCGAACGCCATGTTATAACGAATGCTGTCGACCTGAAAATAAGCCACGCCTTTACCGCCTAGCGAGCCGATTTGCCTGCCGAGCGAGAAGCTCACCGCAAGCGTGTCTCCGGCGGCAACGCTGGTCCACAAGTTCTGCACGAGTGGCGCGGTAGACGGCGTGTCACCCGTGCTGATCAGCGCGGACCAAAGGCCGTCGGCTGCATTGGTGAATGTACCACCGGCCGTGGCTTGCAGTTGCTGGTACATCGAAGGCGAGGCTGAGCTTGACCACGGAGCTCCGAACAGAGTCCACCCCCCCACCGTCGCGCTACCTGGCGTTTCAAAACTCCCGTTCGCAACGTCAATCACCATTGGCGATTCGACGGTGATGGCCATCGTGGCATTCGCACTGAGCGCCACCCCATCGGACACTTGGTAGGTGAACGAGTCGCTACCGATATAGCCCGTGGTGGGCGTGTAGGTGAGCGTCGGGATGTTAGCCGCTAAGATGACATTGTTGACGCTGACGTTAGCCCCGCCCAGCTTGAGGGTGCCATGGGTCGGCAGCGAGGTGATCTTGATCGCAGCCAACGTATTGCCGCTATCGAGATCGGCGAACGGGTAATCCAGTATACTAAACGTCTGGACAGTGGTGTTTTTCAGGGTCACCGATCCACCAGCGGAGGTGGGCGCATCATTGACCGGTGTGACATTGACCGTCATCACCGCGTCGGCGCTGCTCCACAGGCCGGTGGTATTCTTGACCTTGATCCCAAGGGTCGTGTAAGGCGTGCCATTCTCATTCAACGCCGACTGATAGGTCAGGGTGCCAATGCTGATCGCCGCAACCGTAAGCGGTAGACTGCCACTCACCACGGCCGTTCCGTTCAGCTTGAGGGTGCCTTTCGCCGGCAGCGAGGTGATCTGCACCGCCCCCAGCGCGACTGACTTCGGATCCGCGTAGCCGAAATTGCCCGCCGCCAGCGTTGTGGCAGTGTCTTCCAAAGCTGTCAGAGTTGCATTGATAGCAGCCGGTATGTTAGGATCCGCGCTGGTCGTTACGGTATAGACCTTGGTGGAACCGTCCTGGGCGGTTAGGGTGTAGGTTTGCGGGGTGGCGAAACTCAGGGTGCTGCCGGATGCCGGAGAACCCGCTGCCAGTGCCGAAACCGTGTAGGCCGGTGCCAGGCTTGTTAGTACAGTGCCAAACGGCACGGTCCAGGCCACGGTGCCGGCCACGGTGTTGATCACCGCGCTGCTGCCGGCGACGTTGCTGCCGAAACTTAAGAAATCCTTGGCCGTGGCAGACGTGGTGAAACTAAGCGGTGCGGACGGCCAGAGCGTTTGCTGGGCGTTGCTGGCGCGGAAGGTGTAGTAGTAGGTCGTGGCAGGAGCCAGATTGGTCAGCGCCTGGCTGAGATCGATCGATACCGCGTTGATCCCCGAGCCCACTGCGGCCGAGTTGGCCCAGTTGGCGGGGTTCGTGCCGCCGTTGACCGGCCCCCAGTAGGCGACCACATCATAGCTGTTAGCATTGCACTTGAGCGTGGCGTTGAGCGTGGCCGCGGTGGTCGTGATGGCCGTGGCGGCTTTGTTAGCGAGGCTACCAGTTGCCGGATAGCTCGTGGTGATTCCGTATTTGGCAGCCAGGTAGCCGCCGACCAACGCCTCGTCAGTTGCCGAGAGCGCATTGCTGTAGCCGATGATCTCGGCAACGTCGAAGTCCATCGAGCTATTGCCTGCGTTGCGCCCGATCTGGTAATACGGATAGGTCGCTAAATCCGCCGCACTCGCAGCATCATCAACGGTAATCTTGAGCAGCATGTAGTCGGTGATGGTCGCTAAATTGAAGGTGGACGAGCCATTTCTGGAACACGCCGCCGGCATGTCACTGAACCCGGTGTTGCCTGGGCTCATCATGTAGCTGGATGTGCGCGAGGGGGATTCGCGGCCGAGGAACGAGCCGTAGGCACTCCAAGTGGCGTTGGGCGAACGTACCACCAGATACTGCTCTTTGGTGTGGAACCCTCCGGCAACGTTGAACCAAGTAACAGCACCCCGCATTTGGACCGCCGGCAGCCCCATGAGTTGATTGGCAGCTAGAGTGGGGGCACCGCTGTTCCAGACGCTGTTGTCTAAGGTCGCGTGATGCCCATTGCCGGAACGATCCTGCCAGCTTTGAATCACCCCGTCGGCATCCATGACGATGCCCACACCCGCATCAAAGTGGCAAGCCAGACCCGCTGTGACTGGCACCGAGTAGGCGTCCACCGCAATCGACGCCACCGGCGACGTGCTGAGCACCTGACTTGTGCTGTCCAGAGCCTTGGCTGTGATATCATACGCACCTACCGCCACATTCACCCATACGTAGGAATACGGCGCGGTGGCCGCCGACCCGATGAGCGTGCTGCCGTTGTAGTATGCCACGCTGGCCACCGTGCCGGTCACGTTCGATGCATCGGCCGTTAGCGTCACTGAGGCCCTCAGACCGGCCTGCACCCCGATGCGCGTACCGTCCAGCGGTGAAGTCAGGGCCACGCCCGCCACCGGAAATAAAACCTCCTGCGGGATGATGGATTGGGCTTGGCGGGACGGCATATACCAATACAGCCGCACCGTGGCCGGATTGGCGTTGTCATAGTATTCCATCTTAACATGGTACTTATGCCCGGCGGTCAGGGTAATGCTCGCGCTGTCATTCCATATATGGGTCGACTGGTTATTCCAGTCATTGACCACCGGCACGCCGTTGATCCACAAACGCACTCCGTCGCTGGTGCGGGTGGAAAACCGGTAGCTTCCGGACTCGGGTGCCAGCACTTGGCCGGTCCAGCGCACACTGTAGGTGCCAGCGGCCAAGGTATTGGGCGGCGTGGCCCAGTCAAAATTGACCGCGGAATCAACGCGCGTCGCTTTGAACGCCGTGAAATCCGCGTTGTCGTAATAACTCCCGGTCAAGCCGCTGCCGCCGCTGCCTACCACCAGATGCACCGTGGCTGGCGACGAAGTCGTCAGACTGTCGGTGGCCGTGAACGTGAAACTGTCCATGCCCTGATAGCCGGTGGTGGGGGTATAGGTGAGATTGGGCGGCGTGCCTGTTAGAGAGCCGTGCGCCGGTGGGGTCGCCACGGCATAGGTCGGGACGGCCGTCCGGCAGGAAGAACCGGCTAGAGTGATGGCTTTGGCCGTGCTAACCGCAGTGACCAGAATTTGCGGAGTGGCGACGGGCAGGGCATAGACCAACGAGGAAGACGTAGAGGCTTCCAGCGTATTGATAGTGTTGGTCAGCGTGACGTAGTTTTGATCGTGCGTCCAATTATAGAGGTCGGAATACAGCGCCGGCAGCGTCCAGCGGGCCGCCTCGCCATAATTTACCAAGGCGCTAATGGCATCCCCTGCTGGAGCTTGACTCACATAAGCCACATTATCCGCGCACACCTGAATGCCTTCCTGAATGTGATACTTCGCCATGACGTTCATGGCTGCGATCGGCGGAACTCCGGAGTTCTTCGCATCGGCCGGGGCCTGGGTTTTGGCATCCACGAGCAACTCCTGGATCAATACCTCCACATCGGTAAGACTCAACTTATTCTGCACAAAGTCGTTGAGCGCACTGCGTCTCTCGCCGTGGGTCAGATTGATGCCTGCCCGCAACGCTGGATAGAGCAGGCTCTTGTCGGCATTGATCGTGTAAGCTCCCAAACCATTGAACAGCGTCCCTGCCAGAAAACCGTTAGCCATCTGCATGGGATCGCTCCAATTGAAGCCAGCCTCCCATGGATAGGTGGGCGTCACATTGCTGACAAACGTATTTAGCATATCAGGCACATACGCAGCCACGGCCGCCGCGTCCATCTGGCCAAGCGCCTGGGCGGCCTGGGCACGCACCCAAATGTCGGGGTCCTTGAGACGGCGGGTCAGGGCGGGGATCGCGCTGGTGGCTTTCAAGTTGCCGAGAGCCGTGCAGGCCCCATTGCGTTGATAGGCATCAGTGGAATTTTCCGCCATGGCGATGACGGTATTCAGTTCGGTGGCGCTCAGCGCGCGGGTGGCCAGTTCGGCGGCGGCATTCAAGCGAACCATCGGCATGTATTCGCCCAGCGCGGCGATGAGCTGCGCCTTGGTATAACTGCCGCAGAGCGCGGCAAAGTTGCCGGCCAAGACGCTGTTGCTCACCTTACCGGGACTCAGCAGTGGATTCACCGGGTCCAACCCCTTGCCTGTGATATACAGTCGTTTCAAAGGCATGGCGGCGTGCAGGATATAATAGGCGGTCGGAATGCTCCAGTACTCATAGGTATTATCCCAGTAGGCGCTAACCGTCTGACCATTGACCACGCGGTCATAGGACTGGCCGGGAGCCCACTGCTCGCCACCTTCATACACAAACGAGCCGTCACAGCGGCGCCGCAAATCCCGGTCCCAGCGGAGTTTTTTCTCAAATTCTGCGCCTGCGCTCTGGCCGCCCATATTGGCACCCAGCGCCGTCCAGAGGTAGCTGAACCCCTGGCCCGTATGCCCGTAGGCCTCGCCCCGGTATGACGCCAAGGACATGCGTGCGAAATACTCCGCCTGCGCCGGCTTGTCGCCCATGCAACTGAACATGACCGCTGCCAGAGCATCCTTGCCATTGCTGCGCTGATCATAATACAAGCGGCCAAACCCACTGATTTGGTGCTGGCCGTACCATGGCTCATTTTCGCCGTAGGGAATGGACCCCGCGTTGACGTAGTGCCCGAAAAACCCGGTGGCCCGCGCAATGGCCGGATCAATCGCCGGATCCACCACGCCCGCTTTCTTGCCCAGCACAATGGCGAGGTTGGCGACCAGTCCAGCCTGGTTGACCGGCCCATACCAAATCATCGTTCCTTGGTGCCCGCTCGCCCAACCGCCAGGCGGGGGCACATCCGCAAACCCGTGACCGCAAGTGCCCCACATGGTCGAGCGCTTGGCCGCGTAGATGACTTGCGCGCTGAGCGCTGGAAACACCGTTTGGTCATTTGTTAGCATGTAATACTCGGCCAGAAAGATGGTGTTGTAGTAAGCCCAAGCCGACCCGCCGCCTGAAGGACTCGTAGCTACCAGATTGCGGGCGAAATCCTGCACCATCTGCTGATACTCGGGAATGCCGCTCGCCATCAGGGCCAGTGCTTTGACGGAGCCCCTCCCGTCATTCTCGCCCCAACCGTCCGCAGCGATCCTTTGCGCGAGACTCTTGGCGGCGTTGGCCATGACCAGCGTGGCCTTGGGACAATTGTAGGGGGTGGTGTCGGAGTAGGCACCCATGACCGGCAGGGTGATAGACACATCACTGGTGACCCCGGCGCGCCAGCGTTTCAATTTAAGAATGCCGTTGCCCGCCTCGGCGTCGCCGATCGCCCAGGCCAGGCTCTTGCGCGCATCGGTGGTGAACTGCGGCACCGCTCCCGCAGCCGCACTCGCCCCCAGAATCACGTCATCAACGGCCATCACCCCAGCGGCTGGCGTGCCTGCGGCCACCGTGGTTACCAAAATTTGATAGGGCGCAAACAGCGTGACATCATCGATATTCATGGTCGCCGGCCATTCGTGATAGATCCAGCCGCGCATCCCGGTGGCCCCAAGGTTGTACGTCCAGGCTCGGCCGATCGTGGTCAGATCCGTCGTGGTGAGGTCCGGCGCTTGCGCCCGCAGCGGGGTCGGCAAAACCAGTAAAAAAATCAGGGCGATCGCCGCGATCCAGGTGCGCAGCGAGATGAGAGCATTGCTTAGGTTCATTGGCTGCGAGAGGGGGGCTTGGCTCGTTTGCATACATGCCACAACTGCGGCAAATGCCTAGTCTAGTGACGCCGCAACAAACCGCAAACCCAAATATCGGGTCACCCACACGTCACAAGCCGAAGAAAAAGCTAAAAGGCCGCATTGTAGCGGCGCGTCTATGACCGCCGCTGCCCATGGAGCGCCAATGCATCCGCCGCATTCCACAAATGCCCATCTCATTGGCAGCGGCGGTCACAGACCGCCGCTACAAAGCATCTTATTTAACGCCGAACACCGCCACGCGCTGGAGCATCAGCTCGCGTGGTGAATCGCCCTTGGTTTCGAGTCGAATGTACCTGGCCTGACGTCCTGGCACGGTCGCACCGGCATCCACATGGGTCAATTGGGCGACCCATGAAGCGGTCCACTCCTTGGCTTTCCAGACTTCTTCCCATTGCTTGCCGTCCTCGGACACCGAGAGAATGAGTCCTTCGCTGCGGTGGTCCTCAGCGCGGTTATCAATCACCACCGCGTTGATCATCTTGACCGCACCGAGGTCAATCTTCGCCCACGGGTTTTTCTCTTTGTCGGTATGGAACGCATAACCCACCTTGTCGCCGGTGAAAAGCCGCGAGTACTCGGCCGGATTGTTCCAGGCGCAGGTGGAGCTGATCTCGAGTTTGGCGTTCTCACTGATGAGCGAGCCGAGCTCGGAAATGAAATTCTTGGGCGTGTGCATTGCTCCGCTCAGACTGCCGGTCGCGATCGGCTTCTCCATGGTCAGTTCGATCACCGTGACCGGTGTGTCCCGATCCTTGGGGGCCACCGCCAGTGAGAGTTCCTCTGCGCTCTGCTTGAAGGTGACCGGCGCACCGGTTAGCGTGCGCGCCGTCAATACCTTGTTAGCGATCGGGTCAAGTGCCAACCCCTCGCGCGGCCAGTCATACACATGCACATACATCTTGTTGCCCTTGTGGCACGTGCCGCCCCATGACCCGTTGCGGTATGGACCGCCGCGGGTACCGTAGATGGACTCCCCATATTTTTTAAGCCAGTCGCCCATGGCGCTGGCGACCTTGGCTTCGCCATCGGCGAAGGTGCCGTCGGGACGCGGGCCGAAGTTGAGCAACAGGTTACCGCCGCCGGTGGTGCAACTCACCAGCATCTTGATGCAGTCTGCGGGCCCCTTGAAGCCGTCCTCGCCATGATACGACCATCCCTGACCGACGTGGATGCAGGATTCCCAATCATTGGCAATGTTCATGCCGCCGATCATCCCCTCGGGGGTGCCGTAGTCGCCACCGCACATCTTGGCAAATTCCGGCGTGACCGGGGGGCGATCTTCCGGCGTGGCTGGACCGCAAAACCTGGTGGCACGGTCGTTGACGATGAGTTTGGGTTGGAGCTTATACATGCTCTCGAAGAGTTCATCAAACTTCCATTTGCCCCAGTCGCGCCCACCAACGTGGTCGAACCACATCACGTCAACCTGTCCGTAGTTTCCTAGCAACTCCTTGATTTGCGCGCGGTAGAACGCATCATATTTCGCGTTGTCGCCGACGAGGTAGTCGGGGTGATGCCAGTCGCGGGTGGAATAATACAGGCCGAGCTTCATCCCGTTTTTGTGACAGGCGTCGGCGTAGGCCTTGACGATGTCTTTTTTATACGGGCTGGCCATGATATTGTAGTCACCGGCTTTCGAGTCGAACTGCGCGAATCCGTCATGATGCTTGGCAATAAGCACCATGTACTTCATGCCCGAGGCTTTGGCGAATTTCACCCACGCATCGGCGTTGTATTTCGTCGGATTGAACTGCTTGTAGTAGTTGTCGTACACCGGATCTTCGGTGCGCGGCGTCTGGATGCCGTTGATATCCCAAGGCCGGTTCGCGTCGCGTCCCCAGCCGATCTCTTTCTGACCAACGGAACAGGGCCCCCAATGAATGAACATGCCGAACTTCGCATCGCGAAACCACTGCATGCGCTCGTCGCGCTGTGCCGGTGTCTCATGAGCCTGCGGCACCTTCGATAGATCCGCCGCCCGCACCCCACTGGTGACCAGCAACGCCGCCAGGCACACTCTGATGACTTGTGTGTTCATCTGATGATTGTTTGTGTTGGGGCTAACGTTACTTCTTCAAACTGCGCAACTCCGGCTGCGTGGTCGCGGCCTCGATTGACGCGATAGCGGCTTCTACCGAGGCCACCCGCTGCTTGTTGCATTCCACGGGGAAGATATTGTTCTTGGCTTCGTTGTTGAAGAGCTCGATGAGTTCCTTGAGTTGGGGCACCGCACTGCGGGCGGCTTTGCCGAACTTCATGAGATCCTGCATAATCACCCCGGTGCGCGTCTCGCTGGCGTGGCCGCCCTGGCTCTTGGCAAATAAGATGCCCGCATCAATGCACTCGACGTAATTGTATTTCGCCAAGGCCTTGAAGGCACCCATGCGGATTTCGTTGGAGAACATCCGGTCCGCCGGGCTCATCGTTTTCACGGCGGCTACAAGGTCGGGTGCCAGCGCCTGCACGTCCTCCAGACTGAGGTTATTTTCAAAATAGCCGCGCAGGTGCCAGCCGGCCATGCCGTCAGGATTGTTCGCTATGGCGCGGATTGCCGGGTACACCAATTTCGGATCGCTGGTCTTGACGGTCTGGGCGAGCGGGCCATCGAACAAGGCGACGGCGAGCTGGCCCTGGGCGATCTGGATCGGATCGGCCCAGTCGATGGGCTTGAGCGGCGCGGCGGTTTTGGCCGTGGCTAGCAGAATATCCGGCAGCACGGGTTTGGCCACGTCATTGACGAGTTTGACCGCTTGAGCGGCCTTGTAGCGCAGCCAGCGGTCTTGATGCGAGAGCAAGCGCACAAACACTGGCAGCGCGGCCACGCTCTTCATGTAGCCGAGCGTCTCGCAGGCAGCTTGGGCGACGTGCACATCCGTGCCTTGCGCCATCTTGATCAATTCCGGCTCCATCGTCTTGGCTTCAGGCCGCTTGGCCAATTCCTCTGCTGCCCAGCCGCGCGCGATCGGCGACCAATCGCTGAAGGCCGCCACCAATTGCTTGGGCGTCATTTGCAGGCGGTCCAGATCGAAGCGGCCGGAGGTAATAGCAGCGGCGACTTCCTGCTGGGTGAGTGCGTTGGCAGGCTTGGCGTCCTTGCCGGTGATGCAGAGGTTTTTCAAGGCCATCGAATACGTCAGCACATAGGTGGCGTTGGGGCTCAGGCCGCTGTAGCTGCTTTTCCCGTAGTAAGTATCATCGTCAGTCGAGCCGGGGCCGTACTGTTCGCCGCCATCATAGGTGAACGAGCCATCGCAGCGACGCACCAAGTCGAGGTGGGCAGACGCCTGCTTGAAGAAAGCGGAGCCAGCGGCGGGGCCGCCGATATTGGCACCCAAGGCGCCCCACAGATAGCTGAAGCCCTGACCGGTGTGGCCGCATTCGCGGTTCTTATAGCCGGCGGTGGCCATCTTGGCAAAAAACTGCGCTTCCTTGGGCCGATTCCCCTGCATCGCATAGTAGACCGCAGTCATCGCACTCTTGCCATTGTTGTCATGAAACGCATATGGCTCGTGCTCACCATAGGGAATGGTCCCCTTGTCGACGTAGTACGCAAAAAACTTCGAACCCCGCTCGATAGCCGGATCAATCTCCGCATCCGTCACCCCGCATTTTTTGCCCATCACGATGGCCAAATTGGCAACCAAGCCGGCTTGATTGACCGGGCCGTAGGGTGGGATGGAGCCATGCAGCTTGCCATCGGCGGTGCGATCGGCGAAACCATGCCCGAAGGTGCCGTACATCCCCTGCCCTTTGGCGGTTGAAATGGTGATTTCACGGATGGCGTGCAAGACTTCCTTGTCGCCGGTGCGCAGGAAATACTCGGTCAGAAACAGGTTGCGGTAACCACTCTCCCAGGCGTCATAGCCGGATTTCGACAGGTCCATGGTGGTCGGCCCCATCTTGTGGGCGAACGCCTTGATCTTGGGTAGATAGTCAGGGTTGTCTGCGGCTAACAAAGCCAGGCCGGTCACCGCGCCACACCAGTTCTCACCCAACGGTTCTTTTTCCAGCGCCTTGCACGCCTCGGCGAAAATCTTCTTCGACTTCGGGCAATTGTACGGCGCGGTAGCACTGTAGGTGCCCATGATGTTGAGCTTGAGTTGGGCCACGTCGGTCTTGCCAGCGCGCCAGCGCGTCAGCTTCAGGATGCCTTTGTTGGTCTCCTTCTCCGCCTCCTGGATCGCCAGTGCGATGCTCCGGCGCGCATCATCGGTGAACATCTTGCCGTCAATCCCGACAATCACGTCGTTCACCTGCATCACGCCGTCGGCCGGCGACTTGGCCCCAACATGGGTGACGAGAATCTGCCGGCTGATCTCCGTGGTGCGACTTTGCAAGCCATCGAAGTGAGTTGTCGGCTTCAGATAGATCCAGCCGCGCATCCCGGTCGATCCTAGATTGTAGGTCTGTTTCGGATTGACCCCGGTGGTTTCCCCCTTGAGCAGGTCTGGCGGCCCTTCAGCTGCCATCACCGGCAGGCTCAGCAACATGGCCATGGCCAGCAGGGTGGATTTGACTCGTTTTTTCGTGTGCGTCATGTTTGTCATGCGGGTGTGGCTTGTACTTTGGTGTAAATGGGCTGCGGAGATCTGGTTCTTGCGTCGCTTGCGCAGTAGTTCTTACGTCGCTTGCGCGGGGGTTCTTACGTCGCTTGCGCGGGGGTTCTTACGTCGCTTGCGCAACAATTCTCACCTCGCTTGCGCAACGTCGCGGGATCCTGGCGGCCCGGCGGCCCAGTAGCAAGAAAAAGAATGGGTGACAAACGGGTCACAAAAACCGCCGCATCTCCTCATTCCTCGGCCTCGCGCTCCTGCTTCTTGTGCTCAGCGACAATCTTGGCCTCCAACTCGCGCGGCACTTCTTCGTAGTGATCGAACTGCTCGCAATGGCGGCCACGGCCCGCCGACAAGGCACGCAATTGGCTCGAATACTTGTACAATTCCGCCTGCGGCACCTGGGTGACGACCACCTCGAAGCGACCCTCGGTTTCCATACCCATGACCCGCCCGCGCCGACTGGATAGATCCGCCATCACCGAACCGACGGCATCGGAGGGCACCTTGACGCGCAAGCGCATGATCGGCTCCAACAAGCGCGGCGTCGCCTGCAAGAAGGCCTCATTGAAAGCGGCCTTGCCGGCAATTTGGAAGGCGATGTCCTTGGAATCCACCGGGTGCTGCTTGCCATCGTAAAAATCCGCTTTCACATCGGTGACGGGGAAGCCGGCGTAGGGGCCGTGGCTGCAGGCGGACGTGACACCCTTTTCGACGGAGGCGACGAACACGCGGTCGACATTGCTGCCGACTAACGAATTGGTGAAAACCAGGCCAGTT
>Ga0114962_10003628_pt1 | contig 12462 bp, 7 predicted proteins | sample C_130820_MF_Meta_FD_87017 | JGI IMG/M metagenome (GOLD analysis project Ga0114962, IMG submission 87017) | Freshwater microbial communities from Lake Croche, Canada to study carbon cycling - C_130820_MF_MetaG | ecosystem: Environmental > Aquatic > Freshwater > Lake | place: Lake Croche, Canada... | reverse complement strand
GCAACAGGGTTCGACAGCGGCCGCGCCCGGTGGTGTCGAGGTGACCGAGGCCAATTTCGAGGCCGAGGTGCTCGTGCGCTCCGGCGAGGTCCCGGTGGTCGTCGTACTGTGGTCTCCCCGCAGTGATGCCTGTGTGCAACTTGTCGACGCGTTGGCCGGACTGGCCGCCGCCGACGGCGGCACGTGGTCGTTGGTCACGGTCAACATCGACACCGCCCCGCGGGTAGCCGCGATGTTCGGCATCGAGGCGGTGCCCACGGTCGTGGCATTGGGCGGCGGGCAACCATTGGCCAGCTTCGAAGGTCCGCAGCCACCGGATCAACTGCGCCGCTGGATCGACTCGCTGCTCTCGGCCACCGCCGGAAAGCTCGGCGGCAATGGTTCGACTGAACCTGCCGAAGATCCCGCCCTCGACTCCGCGCGCGACAAGCTCGACGCCGGCGAGTTCGCCGCCGCCGCAGCCGCTTACCAGGCGATCCTGGACACCGATCCCAACCATGCCGAAGCCAAGGGTGCGATGCGACAGATTTCATTCCTTGAGCGCGCTGGCATCGTCACCCCGGATGTCATCGCGGCGGCCGATGCCGCACCCGACGATATCGACGCGGCCTTTGCCGCCGCGGACGCTCAGATCCTCGGCCAGGATGTCGCGGGCGCATTCACGCGGTTGACCGGTCTGGTCAAGCGAACCGCCGGCGACGACCGCACCCGGGTGCGCACCCGGCTGATCGAACTGTTCGAGTTGTTCGACCCGGCTGACCCCGAGGTGATCGCCGGCCGCCGCAACCTGGCCAACGCGCTCTACTGAGTCAGCAGGGTTCCAGCCACACGGCCGACGTCGGCGGTAGCACCAGTTCGGCCGAGGCCGGGCGACCATGCCACGGGGTCGCGAGAGCCTGCACCGCGCCGAAATTGCCCACGCCCGAACCGTTATAGATCGCGGCGTCGCTGTTGAGTACCTCGCGCCAGGTTCCGGCCTGCGGAAGTCCGAGGCGGTAGCGGCTGTGCTCGTTGCCGGCGAAGTTGAACACGCATGCCATCACCGATCCGTCGGTGCCGTAGCGCAGGAAACTGAGCACATTGCTCGCCGAGTCGTTCGCATCGATCCAGGAGTACCCCTCCGGCCGGAAGTCCTGGCTCCACAACGCCGGCCGACTGCGATAAACAGTGTTGACGTCGCGCATAAAACGCAGGATTCCCGCGGAGAAGCCATCCTCATCGAGTTGATACCAGTCCACCCCGCGCTCGTCTGACCACTCGGCGCGCTGCCCGAACTCCTGGCCCATGAACAGCAACTTCTTGCCCGGATGCGCCCACTGGTAGGCCAGCAGGCTTCGCAGTCCCGCGGCCTTGACGTGGTCGTTGCCCGGCATCCGGCCCCACAGTGTTCCCTTACCGTGCACCACTTCGTCGTGGCTGATCGGCAGCACATAGTTTTCACTGAAGGCATAGAGCATCGAGAATGTCATCTCGTGATGGTGGTAGCTGCGGTAGATCGGATCACGGCTGAGGTAGCCCAGGGTGTCGTGCATCCACCCCATATTCCACTTCATCGAAAAGCCGAGCCCGCCAATGTTTGTCGGGCGGGTGACACCCGGCCAGGAGGTGGACTCCTCGGCAATTGTGACGATCCCTGGGATGATCTTGTGCACGGTGGCGTTCATCTCCTGGATGAACTGCACCGCCTCCAGATTCTCCCGGCCGCCGTAGACGTTCGGGGTCCAGCCGCCATCGGGCCTTGAGTAGTCCAGATAGAGCATGGAGGCCACCGCATCGACGCGCAGTCCGTCGACGTGAAACTCACCCAACCAGTACAGCGCGTTCGCCACCAGGAAGTTGCGCACTTCCGGCCGGCCGAAGTCAAAAACATATGTGCCCCAGTCGAGTTGCTCGCCACGGCGGGGATCGGAATGCTCGTAGAGGGCGGTGCCGTCGAAGCGGCCCAGTGCCCAACTGTCCTTGGGGAAGTGCGCGGGAACCCAGTCCACGATCACCCCGATACCGGCGCGGTGCAAAGAATCGACCAGGAATCGGAAATCGTCCGGGCTGCCGAATCGCGACGTCGGTGCGTAATAGGACGTGACCTGGTATCCCCACGACCCGCCGAACGGATGCTCAGCCACCGGCAGCAGTTCGACATGGGTGAACCCCTGGGCCACAACGTATTCGGTGAGCTGCTCCGCCAATTGACGATAGGTCAGCCCGGGACGCCATGAACCCAGATGAACCTCGTAGGTGCTCATCGGCTCGAACACCGGGTTCACCGCTGCGCGCTGCGTCATCCACGTTGCGTCATTCCACGCGTAGTCCGACACGAATACCTTCGACGCGGTATGTGGAGGCACCTCGGTGGCGAACGCCATCGGGTCGGCCCGATCGGTGATCACATCATCAACGCCGTGCACCCGGAACTTATACAGCCCATCGGTTGCGAAACCAGGCCAGAACAGCTCCCACACCCCGGATGAGCCCAGCACGCGCATCGGCGCGTCGTTGCCATCCCATCCATTGAACTCCCCGATCAGACTGACTCCCCGGGCATTGGGAGCCCAGACCGCGAATGACACCCCCTCGACCGTGCCGTCGGGTGTGGTGAAGGTGCGCGGATGTGCACCGAGGATCTCCCATAGTCGTTCATGGCGGCCCTCGGCGAACAGGTGCAGGTCGATGTCACCCAGGGTGGGTAGAAACCGGTAACCGTCGGCAACGGTGTGAACATACGGCTCTACGGAACCTGGGTAGCCGACCTCGAGTCGGTAATCAGCGAGATCGGTGAACGGCAGTGCCACCGCGAATACCCCGGAGTCGATATGCGCCATCGGGTAGCGCTGTCCGCCGACGAGTGCGGCCACATCCACCGCGTGCGGACGCAGTGCCCGGATCACGGTCTGCTTACCGTACTCGTGCGCGCCGAGAATGCTGTGCGGATCGTGGTGCACCCCCGCGGCGAGACGAGCCAGATCCTCAGGGCCGGGCGCGAGATGTTTGTTGGGTCGCTTGGCTGTCATCGTGACGGCAATTCGCGCTTCATTCCCGGCGCAGCAGGTTGGTTCGCTGTTCTGCTGCGACCACCGGCATGTTGAGGATGTGTGCCACGGCTTTCGCCGGTTCGAGTCGCACGTAATTGGACTGACCCCACTGGTATTCCTCACCACTGATCTCGTCGCGGACCCAGAACCTGTCGTAGGGCGCCATTCCAAGCGCACCCATATCGAGTGCGACGGTGCCCTGTTCGGCACCGAAGGGATTGAGTGTGACGACGACGAGCACCGTGTCGCCGGATATCGGATCGAACTTGCTATAGGCCACCAGCGCGTCGTTATCGACATGGTGGAACCGGATGGTGCGAAGTTGACACAGGGCCGGGTGCATCCGGCGGATCTCGTTGAGCCGGGTCAGAAATGGCTCTAACGAGCGGCCCTCGGCCAGGGCGCCGGCGAAGTCGCGCGGGCGCAGTTCGTATTTCTCGGAGTCCAGGTACTCCTCGCTGCCGGCGCGCACCGGGGCGTTCTCGAAGAGTTCGTAGCCGCTGTACACGCCCCACGACGTGCCCATCGTCGCGGCCAGCACCGCCCGGATGGCGAACATACCGGGGCCGCCGTGCTGCAGGCTCTCATGCAGGATATCTGGGGTGTTGACGAACAGGTTGGGCCGCGCGTAGTCGGCGTGGTCGGCGATCTCACGGCCGAACTCCTCCAACTCCCATTTCGCTGTGCGCCAGGTGAAGTACGAATACGACTGCGTGAAGCCAAGTTTCGCCAGCCCGTACATCCGCGCCGGTCGAGTGAATGCCTCCGACAGGAACAACACATCGGGATCGGTAGCCTTGACCTCACCGATCAACCATGCCCAGAAGTCCGGCGGTTTGGTGTGCGGGTTGTCGACCCGGAAGACGGTGACTCCGTGGCTGATCCAATGCCGAACCACACGCAGAACCTCACGGGAAAGCCCGGCCGAATCGTTGTCGAAGTTCAACGGATAGATGTCCTGGTATTTCTTCGGCGGGTTTTCAGCGTAGGCGATGGTTCCGTCCGGAAGTTCGGTGAACCACTGCCGGTGGCTGGTCGCCCACGGGTGATCGGGCGCGCACTGCAATGCCAGATCGAGGGCGACCTCCAAACCGTTATCGCGGGCCGCCGCGACGAACACGTCGAAATCCTTGATCGTGCCGAGATCGGGGTGCACGGCGTCGTGGCCGCCAGCGCTGCTTCCGATCGCCCATGGCGAGCCGACGTCGCCGACCTCGGCGGTCACCGAGTTGTTGCGGCCCTTGCGGTGCACGGTGCCGATTGGGTGAATCGGCGGCAGGTAGACGACGTTGAACCCCATCGCGGCGATCCGGCCGAGGGCGTCCGCGGCAGTGGCGAACGTGCCGTGCGCCGGGCGGCCAGCGGCGTCACGCCCGCCGGTTGACCGCGGAAACATCTCGTACCACGCGCTGCAGCGGGCCAGTGGGCGGTCCACCCACACCCCGAACTGCCGGCCCCGGGTGAGCAGTTCGCGGAGCGGATACGCCTCGAGCAGTTCGGTCACCTGATGCGATAGCGCCGGTGCGGCCCGGATCAGCGGGTCACCCGGGCGGCGCAGCGCCTCGGCGGCCTCGCGCAATGGAGCACGGTCGCCTCGGGGTACCCCGGCAGCGGCCCGTTCCAGCAGGACGGCTCCCAGTACGAGGTCGTTGTCGAGGTCCTCCTCGCCCTGACCGGCGTCCAGCTTGGCGCTGACCGCACGGCGCCATGAGGTGAGCGGATCGCCCCAGCCATCGACCCGGAACGTCCACAGCCCCATCCGGTTCGGGGTGAACTGACCGTGAAACACGTCCGGTGTACGCCCCGGTGACATCGGATACAACACGGGTTTGATCCGGGCCGTGGGCGCCGCCGACTCGGGGGCGGCCTCCTGGGGCGACGCCGACGACCCATGGCCCATCTGCGGGTACACCGGTCCGAGATACCGCACCACCAGCGTGGCCGCCACGGCCTCGTGGCCCTCCCGCCACACGGTGGCGCACACCGGCACGATTTCGCCGACGACCGCCTTGGCCGGGTAGGTGCCCCCGGACACGACGGGCGCGACGTCGTCGATCGCGATACGCCCCGGCACCGAACACCTCGTTTCCGCATCAATCGTTGATTCCACCGTAGTGGCCACGATCACCTCCCGGGGAGCGAAGCGAGGGACTGCGAGCGGTCCGCAACCTCAGTAAGGTCTGACCCGTGAAAGCTCTCCGTAGATTCACCGTTCGCGCCCACCTTCCGGACCGGCTCGCCGCGCTGGGTCAGCTCTCGACGAATCTGCGGTGGTCCTGGGACACCCCGACCCAGGAGTTGTTCGAGAGCATCGACCCCCAGCAGTGGGCGCTGACCGGGCGCGACCCGGTGGCACTGCTGGGCGAGGTGAGCCGGGCGCGACTCGACGACCTCGCCGTGGACAACACATTCCTCGACCGCCTCGACCACCTGTCGGCCGATCTCAACGAGTATCTGACGAAGCCGCGGTGGTACCAGCAGCTGGCCGCACAGTCCGATCCGGATTCGCCTGTGCCCGCCGGCATCGGGTATTTCTCGATGGAGTTCGGTGTTGCCGAGGTGCTGCCGATCTATTCCGGTGGCCTCGGGATCCTGGCCGGCGATCACCTCAAGGCCGCCTCGGACCTCGGCCTGCCGCTCATCGGTGTGGGCCTGAACTATCGTTCGGGATACTTCGAGCAGTCGCTGACCGCAGACGGATGGCAGCACGAGAACTACCCGTCGCTGGATCCGCAGGGACTGCCGTTGCACCTGCTTGCCGACGCCAGCGGCGCACCGGTTGTGGTGGAACTTCGGATGCCGGAGTCGCGGGTACTGCGGGCCCGGGTGTGGGTTGCCCAGGTTGGCCGAATCCCGTTGCTGCTGCTGGACTCTGACATCCCGGAGAACGACCACGATCTGCGCAATGTGACCGATCGGTTGTACGGCGGCGACCAGGAACACCGCATCAAACAGGAACTCCTCGCCGGTATCGGTGGCGTGCGGGCCATCCGTGCGTTCACCGCCATCGAAGGACTCCCCGCCCCGGATGTGTTCCACATGAACGAGGGCCACGCGGGATTCCTCGGACTGGAACGCATCCGGGAGTTCATGACCGCCGACCACCTCGACTTCGATACCGCGCTGACTGTGGTCCGGGCGAGCACGGTGTTCACTACGCACACACCGGTGCCGGCCGGTATCGACCGATTCCCACTGGAGATGGTGGAGCGTTACTTCGGTGACGATTCCGAGCAGGGACTGCTGCCGGGCGTGCCGGTGAAACGGGTGCTGGCTTTCGGCGCCGAGGCTGATCCGGACAAGTTCAACATGGCGCATATGGGACTGCGACTGGCCCAGCGGGCGAATGGGGTGTCGGAGTTGCACGGACGGGTCAGCCGGGCGATGTTCGACGAGTTGTGGCCGGGGTTCGACTCGACGGAGGTGCCGATCGGATCGATCACCAACGGGGTGCACGGACCCACCTGGGTGGCACCGGAGTGGATGCAGTTGGCCAGGGAGTTGGCCGGTTCGGCCGAAGCGTTGCGCGAACCCGCCGAATGGGAGCGACTCAACCAGGTGGACTTTGGCCACATCTGGTGGATCCGATCGCAACTTCGGGCCAAGCTGGTGACCGACGTTCGTAAGCGGCTGACGAAGTCGTGGCTGCAGCGCGGCGCCGCCGAGGCCGAATTAAGCTGGATTGCAACGGCTTTCGATCCTGATGTGCTCACCGTCGGATTCGCCCGCCGGGTACCGACCTACAAGCGACTAACGCTGATGCTGCGCGATCCGGAGCGACTGGAGGCTCTGCTGCTCGATGAGGACAAGCCGATCCAGCTGATCGTCGCCGGGAAGTCGCATCCTGCCGACGACGCCGGCAAGGCGCTCATCCAGCAGGTTGTCCAGTTCGCCGATCGACCGGAGGTCCGGCACCGGATCGCCTTCCTGCCGGACTATGACATCTCGATGGCCAGGCTGCTGTACTGGGGTTGCGACGTCTGGCTCAACAATCCGTTACGGCCGCTGGAGGCGTGTGGCACCTCCGGTATGAAGAGCGCTCTGAACGGCGGCCTCAACCTCTCGATCCGCGACGGTTGGTGGGATGAGTGGTTCGACGGCGAGAACGGGTGGGAGATCCCTACGGCTGATGGGGTCTCCGACGAGCGCCGGGACGATCTGGAAGCCGGCGCACTGTACGAACTGCTGGAGAACTCGGTGGCGCCGAAGTTCTACGATCGCGACGACCACGGCGTCCCACACCGGTGGGTGGAGATGGTTCGGCACACCGTGCAGGCCCTGGGCCCGAAGGTGTTGGCGTCCCGGATGGTGCGGGACTACACCGAGCAGTACTACCTGCCGGCCGCAGCGTCGACGCGCAGGACTGTCGAGGCGATTGACGGCCTGCCGTTCGGCCAGGCCCGGGAACTGGCGGCCTACCGCCAACGGATAACTGAGACCTGGCCGTCGGTCGCGATCACCGATGTCGACAGCACCGGCCTGCCGGATACCCCACTGTTGGGGTCGGAACTGACTCTGACGGCCACCGTGGCACTGGCCGACCTGCGTCCCGACGAGGTCATGGTGCAGGCCGTGATCGGCCGGGTCGACTCCAGTGGCACGCTGACCGATCCGCAGTACGTCGACATGACCCACACCGGCAGCGGCGAGGGCGGAACCGAGATCTTCACCACCACCACTCCGCTGCGGCTGTCCGGATCGATGGGCTACACGGTTCGGGTGTTGCCGCATCACCGGTTGCTGGCTGGCGATACCGAGTTGGGGTTGGTCACGCTGGCCTGAGGCCCGCGAGTTCGGGGACCATTTCGCGGCCCTCCCGCCCCGCATGTAGGTTGCCTAACAAGGTTGCCGTAGCTCCCGGGTGTGACCCGGGTCTGTCGTCCCCGTCGGAAGGCGTTCGAACTCATGATTCGTGGTGTGTCGGTGCTGGTGATCGCCGCGGCATTGGCGGCGACCGCAGCACCCGCGTCGGCCGAACCCGACCCGGTCACCCCGGACCCCGCGGTGGCGACGGTTGCCGCAGCCGAGACCGCGCCACCGATCGACGACGGCAAGGTGGCATCCTCGCCGCCGGCTACCACCAAGGCACCAGATGGCGCGACGCTGACGGTCTCGGCCAAAGATGAGACCCAGATGCCGGCGGCACCCCTGACCACAGCCCTCTCGACCCGTGAGTACGTCGCGGGCGGGGTCTTCAACGGATCGATCAAGGGCTCCGCGGAGACACCCAAGGGCATTCTCGAGGTCGGCTACCAGATCGGTTGCGGTATCGATATGAGCACGTCCAACGGCGTCTCGCTGACCGGCACCGCCGGCATCAACCCGTCGATCACCTACTTCGGCCTCGACTTCCCCGGTGTGCTGCCGGACGGGTTGGCCCCGGGCATCGCCGGCAACCTCGGTGGCGGTATCACCGTCGGCCTCAAGCCCGGCATCATCAACATCGTGCCGGTGACCAAGAAGGAGTACAAGGGTGCCGAGCCGTGGGTGTCGATCAGCAACTTCCACGTCAAGATCGACGGGTGCGTGGGGGAGTCGTTCATCCGGTCCTACGCGACGCTGAGCCACTCGACTGAGCAGGGCGAGGCGATCCTGTCCTGGTTCGGCGTCACCAAAGCGGTGTAGCGCCTCAGGGGAATCGCTTGATACAGCGGTCGGTATCGCCCAGTACTCCGACCCGGAACGCGTCGATGCGGGAGAACCCCGCAGGCACCGATTCGCCGTTGACATCGCCGGCCGCCAGGCCGTTGGTCAGCAGGCCCGACACCGCCTCGTCGACATCGCCCGCGGTGAGTGCCACGGTATTGCCGTCCGGAGTCGTGATGTTCTTCGACAGGTTGGTGGTCGCCACCCCGGTCAGGCAGGCGGTCCGAAGTCCGGCTTCGGCATCGTCGAGCACCAGGCCGCCGTGCTCGTGCTGCCAGGCCACCATGTAGCGGGACATCAGCGCCGAGTACGCGGTGTTGTCACCCTGCAGAGCCGGGCCCTCAAGGCCCTCGGAGGTCGCACCGATCGCCTGCAGGCCCGGGAGGTCGACGGCGATGGTGTTGGTGGCCGGGCAGTAGGACGCCGGTGGACTCGGCCGCGCATCCGCGCAGGTCGATGCCGAGGCGGTGTCAAAGGTCAACTGCGGCGGGTTTTTTGGCGTGAAAATGATATTCATCGCGTCGATCAGTGACCGGACGGAGGCCTCGGTCACCGGTAACTCGCCGGTCTGATCCGACGGCAGCGCCACCGGTAACTCGCCGCGGCGCTGCTTGATCTCCGGCAGGTTGATCGCCGCGCATGCCGACGCGCCGTCGGTGAACCCGAACTGGAATGCCGAGATGCGTTCGAATGCCGAACCGTGTTCATCTCCGTCGGAGTAGTCGTTCTGGCTCAGCAGGGGATCTCGAAACGAGATCATCGCCGCCAGAAGGTTATTCAGACCCTCGCCGGTGTTCAGGGTGAACCGGGGTGACTTACCCTCCGCTACCCAGCGCAGGTACACGCCGGCAAAGCAATCGGCCTGCTGTTCGGCCACCAGTGACGGCACGCCCTTCGGGTTCAGCGTGGCCTGCTTCTGGATCGCATGGCCGTACTCATGGGCGAGCACCATCGTGATCGCCATATCGCCGTTGGCCTGTCGCAATGAGGGCATCAGTACGGCGCGGTCCCAGCCGATGGTGTTGTCCTTCTCACAGAAGGCGGCGTTGACCAGACCCTCGGTGGTCTCGCCGCAGAATCTCCCGTCGGGGGCATCGGAGTCCCACGAGACGAGTTCTTTGACCGGTTCCAATTCACCGTCGAACGTATCGGGGTAGGCGAACCTCCAGAATTCTTCAAGATCGCTGACCGATTGGCCGGCGAGTTCGTCGACCTGGCCGCCGTCGGTATCGGTGACCGTCCGGGACTCCGCCTTGGCGTTCGGGCGCAATCCGGTGGGACCGTCGACCGCTTCTAGGCCCGCCACCTTGAACGGATCGGAGAACACCGAGACTGGATTGCCCTGAATGGCCGTTCCGCAGGCGCTGAGCAGTATCGCGATACCGGCCGCGGTCAGCAGACGGATGCCGGTGCGGGGTGGGCGCATTCGACCACAATAGATCGCGGACCCAATCCTGGCAGATCCCGACCGACGCGGTAGTTTCCCGGCATACCGAAAGGCCCTGCTATGACCACGGATCAGATATGACCGATGACGCGGCACGGTTCGGCGACCCCCGTATTCCGGCTGAGACGATCACCTCCGGGTCGCACCTCTTCCACCTCGGTGCGCTGGCTCCGACCAACTATTCCGGCGGCTCGCTGCAGCAGGCGCATGAGGACAACTTCCCGATCCTCAAGGGCCAGGAGGCCAGCATTCAGCTGATCACGTTGCAGCCCGGCGGGATCCGCGAACCGCACTGGCATCCCAGCGCGTGGGAGATCAATCTGGTCACCGCCGGAGTCGCGACCTGGGCGCTCATCGACGGTAACGGCAACCACGAGAGCTTCGAGGCACACGTCGATGATCTGGTGTTCGCGCCGCAGGGTTCCTTCCACTACTTCGAGAACCGCGGATCCGAGGACCTCAACGTTCTGATCATTCAGAACACCAGCGCACCGGAAGACAAAGACAACATCGGTCTGGGTCAGACCGTCAGCAAGATTCCACCGCGGGTGTTGGCCGCCGTCTTCGGCGTCTCCCCGGACACGTTCAGTTCATTGAAGAAGATCGACGACGCCGTCGTCATCCTGCGGTCGTCCTGAACGAGAGGGTATCAGCGCGCATGACGATTAATCGTCGAAAAGTGTTGGGCGGAGCCGGAATTGCGGGTGCCGCGGCCGCCACCGGTGCGGCTGTCGATCGCCTGCTGGTCGGTAGCCCCGAAAGCTACCGGACCGGCCAGGGTGATTCCGTCGTCAGTGATGCGGCCCGCTTCGGCGATCCCCGTATTCCGGCTGAAACGATCACCTCGCAGTCGCATCTGTTTCATCTCGGCCAGCAACCGCTCGCCAGCTTCGACGGCGGCTCGTTCCAACAGGCCAACGAGGACAATTTCCCCATCCTCACCGGCCAGGAGGCCAGCATCGTGCTGCTGACCCTGCAACCCGGTGGCATTCGCGAACCGCACTGGCACCCCAGTGCCTGGGAACTGAACATCGTCACTAAGGGCGTCGCGGCCTGGGTGCTCATTGACGGAAACGGCAACCACGAGAGCTTCGACCAACACGTTGGCGACGTCGTCTTCGCACCCCAGGGTTCATTCCACTACTTCGAGAACCGCGGCCCCGACGACATGAAGATAGTCATCATTCAGAACACCAGCACGCCCGAAGACAAAGACAACGTCGGCATCGGCGAATCCCTGAGCCGGATTCCACCGCGGGTCTTGTCCGCTGTTTTCGGGGTCCCTGCGGAGACGTTCTCTTCGTTCCGGAAAGTCGATAGGTCGATCGTCATCCTGCGTTCGACCTAATCGGTCGGTGGCGCGTGTAACCGCGCCAGTGCTTCTCGGACCACGCCCGGATCCGTGGTGGCCCAGAACGGAGGCAGGGATGCGCGCAGGTATCCGCCATAGCGCGCGGTAGCCATCCGGGAATCCAGAACGGCGACGACACCACGATCCTCAGCGCGACGTAAGAGCCGTCCGGCGCCCTGGGCCAGCAGCAATGCAGCATGCCCGGCGGCGACCGTCATGAATCCATTGCCGCCGCGCGCGGCGACGGCACGCTGTCGAGCGGTCAGCAGCGGGTCGTCCGGGCGGGGAAATGGGATGCGGTCGATGATCACCAGTGAGCACGACGACCCGGGCACGTCGACGCCCTGCCACAGCGACAGCGTGCCGAACAGCGACGTCTGTGGGTCGTCGGCGAACTGCTCGACCAGTGCCGAGGTGCTGTCGTCGCCCTGACACAGCACCGGGGTGTCGAGTCGCTCCCGCATCGCCTCGGCGGCGGCCTTTGCCGCCCGCATCGAGGAGAACAACCCGAGTGTGCGGCCGTCGCAGGCCTCGATAAGTCCGGCGATCTCGTCGAGTTGCGCCTCGGACCCGGCGCCGTCGCGTCCGGGTGGGGGCAGATGTGCGGCGATATAGAGGATGCCGGCCTTGGCGTGGTCGAACGGCGAACCCACGTCGAGCCCGAGCCAGTGCGGTCCGTCGGCCAGCCCCCAGGATTGCGCCATCGCGTCGAAGGTGCCGCCGACGGTCAGCGTCGCCGAAGTGAGCACTGTCGTCGAGGTGTCAAAGAGTCGACTGCGCAACAGGGCCGCGACCGACAGTGGCGCGACCCTCAGCACCGGGACTACTGTCGCTGGCCGAGCGGCTCCGGCTCGAGGGCCGGACCCGCGTTGCTCCTCGTGATCGAGCCAGACGACATCGGTGCGGTCGGGAATCGCCGGCCCGAAGGAGTCCAGCGCGCGGGCGGCGGCGTCGGCGATATCGGTGAGCGCTGCGATCGCCTCGGTGCG
>Ga0114962_10003625_pt1 | contig 12465 bp, 8 predicted proteins | sample C_130820_MF_Meta_FD_87017 | JGI IMG/M metagenome (GOLD analysis project Ga0114962, IMG submission 87017) | Freshwater microbial communities from Lake Croche, Canada to study carbon cycling - C_130820_MF_MetaG | ecosystem: Environmental > Aquatic > Freshwater > Lake | place: Lake Croche, Canada... | reverse complement strand
GACACAGTCCGATGTGTATGCAGCAGGATCAGCTGTCAGCGTGGAATTTGATCGTGAGGTTGATGCAGCGCGTGGTCACATCATTTGTGGTGTTGATGAAGAGGTTTTGCCAGTATCTCGAGTTTTCTTGTCGGACATGATCTGGGTAAGCGATACACCGCAGACAAAGTCACAGTCATACATTCTGAAGGCTGGACCGATTGAAGTTCCAGCCAGTATCAGTGCAATCCGATTCGTCACAGATATGGATGAAAACGAGCAGGTTGAAGCATCTAGCCTTTCGATGAATGATGTAGCTCGAGTTGAAATCACATTGGCGCGCCCCATCTTGTTAGATTCATACGAAGCGAACCGTGACACCGGTGGTTACATTCTTTGCGATCGCTTATCTCAGGAAACCGTGGCTGCTGGCATGGTCATACATCCCATCCGTCGCGAATCTGAAGTGCTTCGGCATGACTTCTCGGTTGGTCGTACACAACGTGAGGCGTTAGCTGGTCACAAATCATGCGTGCTGTGGCTCACTGGCCTGCCGAGTAGCGGTAAGAGCACTATTGCGGATGAGGTTGAGAAGTCCCTTCATTCTCTGGGCTATCGCACCACGGTCATTGACGGCGACACCGTGCGTACCGGACTGAGTTCTGACCTGGGCTTCAGCAGCGAAGATCGATCCGAGAACGTGCGCCGTGTAGCTCATCTCGCCGAGATTGTGATGCAAGCAGGTGTTGTAGCCATTGTGGCACTTGTGTCTCCGATCGCGAAAGACCGCGATGCCGCGCGAGAACTCTTCAAGGAATCTGACTTCTTTGAGGTGTTCGTTGATACTCCACTCGAAGTGTGTGAATCGCGCGACGTTAAAGGTCTGTACAAGCGCGCGCGCCAGAACTTGGTGACAAATATGACGGGTGCTGGCCAGGAATATGAAGCTCCAGAAAATTCTGAGCTTCGTGTAGATGGCTCTGATGACCTAGAACTTGTCACTGCTGCAATCGTTGACCTGGTCATCGAGCGCCAGAATCGCCCCTAAGCCTGAGGAATTTAAGCCAGTTGATCGCTGATTTCGAGCCAGGTATCTTCGAGGGCTTCTTTCTCAGCAATCAGAGGTCGAAGTTGGGCATCTAGCTCAGCGATACGGACAAAATCGGTCAAGGCCTGCTCCATGTCTACATGAAGGGCCGAAATCTGCTTATCAAGGCGCTCAATGGCTCGCTCTGCTCTTGATAGGTCTTTGCTGAGCTCTCTGCGACGTGCCGCGCTGAGGGCCTCTACTGGCACCCCTGAGTCACTTGAAGATGAATCGGTAGAGAAGTGCGATGCTGATTGCCCTTGTCGCAGTTCCAGATACTGTTCGATACCCCGGGGCAAGTTCCGAACGGACCCGTCACCCATGACGCCTACGAATAAGTCACATGTGCGCTCTAAGAAATAGCGATCGTGTGAAACGACGAGCAAAGTACCGGCGAAACTGTCGAGCAAGTCCTCAAGGGCAGCAAGGGTTTCCACATCAAAGTCATTCGTCGGCTCGTCCAGAATTAGCACATTCGGTCCGCCCATCAGGAGGCGAGTGAGTTGAAGTCTGCGGCGTTCACCACCTGAGAGATCGCGCACTGGTGTCCATTGCGATTCAGTGGTGAAACCTAAGCGCTCACACAGCTGAGATGCGCTGAGAGACTTTCCTTTTCCAATTTCAACATGGCTAGAGATCTGTTCGACTGCCTCAAGCACGCGCCAATTTGGATTGAGTTCCTCAAGATGTTGAGATAGGAAAGCAGGTTTTACCGTGGTGCCGGTCACAAGTTTTCCTGCGGAGGGCTTTAGCTGTTGCGTTAGAACTTTCAGTAAAGTCGTCTTGCCTGCACCGTTAACACCGGCAATGCCAATGCGATCGCCGGGACCAATGTTCCACGTCAGGTTCTTGATGAGTAGTCGTTGACCTACCGTGATGTCGGCATCGTTGAATTCATAGACGGTTTTGCCTAGTCGAGCGTTAGCGAATGCCAGTAGTTCAACATTGTCTCGTGGCGGTGGCTCATTGCTAATCAACTCATTGGCGGCATCAACACGAAACTTCGGCTTTGTTGTTCGGGCTGGAGCACCTCGGCGTAGCCAAGCTAATTCCTTACGAATCAAATTATTGCGCTTTTGTTCTTCGACACTTGACTGGCGCATGCGCTCGGCTTTGGAGAGAACGTATGCAGAGTAGCCGCCGTCGTATTCTTCCACCTGTCCACTGACAACTTCCCAGGTTCGGTCGCTTACCTCATCAAGGAACCAACGATCGTGAGTTACGACCGCAAGAGCGAGGTTTCGCCTAGATTTGAGGTGATCAGCAAGCCATGTGACCGCCTCGACGTCGAGGTGGTTCGTTGGCTCATCAAGGAGAAGTACATCAAGTTCGCTGATGAGCAACTTGGCAAGGGCTACGCGGCGCTTTTCGCCACCAGATAGCGGACCCATAGGCCGTTGAAGGAGTTCCTCGGCGAAGCCACCAAAAAGACCAGTCAGCACGTCACGAGCTAGGGCGTTTGTCGCCCATTCGTGATCAGCCTGATCGCCAAGAACAACATCGCGCACCGTTGAATTTGGATCTGGAGTATCAATCTGCTTCAGCACACCAACTGCGATGTCGTTAGCCTGAGAGACACGACCACTATTGGGCTGCTCAACACCTGACATCACGCGAATGAGTGAAGATTTACCGCCACCGTTACGACCAACAATGCCGATCCGAGCGCTCTGAGCTAATCCAAGGGACACCGAATCAAGCACTGGACCCTTGCCATATGTCAGTGAGACATTTTCCAGATTGATTAAATTGCGTGGTGCCACGGGTACCCTTTCGTAGCCTTCATTGTTGCAGTAAAACGAAGCGTGAAAAGCCGCGCAGGACTATTTGGCCTCTTGCTGTCTAATGCCACTGCGGCCGAACATGAGATGCCCAAAGTAACCGATGGCAAGTGCAAAGATGACACCTACGTTTGAGTAAGCCCATGGTCCTTGCTTGCCGCCAATTGCTCCAATGAAGTATCCCTGCCAACCCAACCACGAGGCAAAGGTATTTGTCACGAAACCCCAGCCAACGATTGAGCCAGTTGCCAGGATAAGGAGCGAGCGAACATTCCACGCCCCGTAACGACCTGTTGTGCTAAACAAATCAGCTTCGGTGTAGTCGCGTTTGCGCAGTGTTACATCGGCTACAAAGATTGCAGACCATGCTGCTAGTGGAACGCCAAGCGTAATCAGGAAGCCTTGGAACGGTACAGAGAAGTCGTTGGCAAACCAGGCTATGTAGATAGTTCCTGCAAGCATGATGCATGCATCAATGCCTGCGGCAACGTGGCGCTTGACGGGAAGACCAATTGAAATGAGTGCTAGACCAGATGAGTACAAGTCCAGAATTGCGCCACCGATTAGTCCAAGAACGGCCACGATGGCGAACGGTATTAAGTACCAGGTCGGCAGTGCTGAGGTAAGTGCACCGATGGGATCCATTGCGATGCCATCAGAGAGCTTCTTGCTGCTACCAGCAAGAAGCGCGCCATAACTGACAAGGATGACTGGCACGACTGATGAACCAAAAACAGTCCACCCGATGACTCCAGTACTCGAAGAAGTGCGCGGAAGGTATCTGGAATAGTCAGCAGCAGAGTTCACCCAGCCCAGGCCGATTCCCGTGATCGCGAAGATAATCGCTCCAACGACACTTTGCAGATCTCCTGAAGGCAGTGATGAGACAGCGGACCAGTTCACTTCATGGAATGTCAGTGCGATGTAGCCGACAGTCATCACGATAGTGACCAATGTCAGCCACTTTTGAAGTCTCATGATGACTTCAAATCCAAGAATTCCACCAAAGACCGTCAGGGACACTGCAACAGCAAATCCCAGCAGGAGAGCGATGTTGTGACTTACGTGTCCAATGCGGTTGAAGACGGTTCCAGTGGCCAAGGTCGCAAGTGACACCAACACTGTTTCCCACCCCACGAATGTGAGATACGAGAGAAGTCCCGGCACTATGTTTCCCTTCACGCCAAATGCGGCACGTGATAGGACCATAGTTGGAGCATTGGACTTCTTTCCTGCGAGTGAGCTAAAGCCCACCAGAAGAAAAGAAAGTACAGTGCCTAAGAAAGCTGCGACTGTTGCTTGAGTGAATGAGATGCCGTACCCCAAAAAGAATGCGCCGTAGGAGAGTGCAAGCAGGGAAACATTAGCGCCGCACCATGGCCAGAAGAGACCACGCGGATTCCCATGCCGTGCTGACTCATCGATGACATTCGTGCCGTTGAGCTCGAGGTTTAGGCGAGACATAGATATTCCCTTCGGAATGGTTACGTGAGTTTACGAGAGCAGCGTAGAGAGATTGCTAACGACCTGAGCAGTCGCTGCGGATGCGTTGAGTGTGTAGAAATGGAAGCCCTGTGCTCCAGCAGCATGCACTTCGTGACAGATTTCAGTTGCAATCTCAATGCCAAGCTTCTTTGTGCCCTCAGCGTCGTCCTTCAGTGCTTCAAACCTACTGAGGTACCTAGTCGGCATGCTGCCGCCGCTGAGTTCCAACATGCGGGTGATCTGGCGGTGACTTGTGACCGCCATAATGCCTGGATGAACAATCAACTTTGACCCACGTGTAGCGAGCGCCTCAATTAGTGCTGCATAGCGCGCGCTGTCAAAGACGAACTGGGTAATTGCAAACGTAGCTCCGAGGGCTTCTTTGCGTAGTAGCACCTCGATGTCCTGGTCAAAGTTGCCGCGCGAAGCTGGATGTACATCTGGGAATGCCGCGACACCAATGTTGAACCCACCCATGGAAGTGGCAAGTTCTACCAATTCATCTGCGTGATTCAGGCCAGATGGCGTGGCGGTCCAGTCAGCCGTAGGTCCACCAGCGGGATCGCCCCGGAGAGCGAGGATGTCATGAATGTTTGCGCGCTTGTATTGATTGAGGATCTCAACAAGTTCATCACGAGTTGAACCCACACACGTCAAGTGCGCAATAGTTCGGTAACCTGTGCGCTCGAAGATCTCACATGCAATCGCAATTGTACGATCGCGAGTCGAGCCACCAGCTCCGTAAGTGACAGAAACAAAGTCAGGTGCGAATTCAGCTAATCCCGTTATGGCATCCCAGAGCTGTGTTTCACCTGCTTCGTCCTTGGGTGGGAAAAACTCAAAGGAAACAGTCGGTCGATTAGCGGGCATTGAAGTATTTCGCTTCCGGATGATGCACGATGATGGCCGACGTTGATTGTTCGGGATGGAGCTGGAATTCGTCAGACAAGTTCACGCCGATGCGCTCTGGTGCAAGCAATTCACACAGTTGGACTTGGTCCTCCAGATCAGGGCAAGCCGGATAGCCAAAGGAATAGCGGGATCCGCGGTAGCCCTGATCTAAAATTTTGGCCAGTTCAGGGGAGTCTTGGTCACCAAAACCAAGCTCTTCACGGATACGTCCATGCCAATGCTCGGCGAGTGCTTCTGTCAATTGCACAGACAAGCCATGGAGTTCGAGGTATTCACGGTAGGCATCCCGGGCAAAGAGTTCATTGGCGGCAACACTGACTGCATTACCCATGGTCACGACATGGAATGCAACAACATCTGTCTTCCCAGATTCCTTGCTGGCAAAAAAGTCAGATAGGCACAGCCGACGATCGCGAGATTGGCGGGGGAAGCTGAAGCGAGTGCGCTCGGTTCCAGCAAACTCACCTTCATGATGCAAGACGACAAGGTCATTTCCCTCGCTGTAGCAAGGGAAGTAACCGTAGACGACAGCGGCTTCTAGCCAACCATTGGCCTGAGCCTCGTTAAGAAGCATGCGCAGACGTGGGCGACCTTCGTTCTCGACCATGTCATCGTAGGCATCCTTGCCACCCTTGAGACCCCACTGGCCCATGAACAATGCTCGCTCATCCAGCATGTCCACATAGTCAGCCAGGGCAATGCCTTTGATGACTCGACTCCCCCAAAAAGGAGGCGTCGGAATGGAATTATCATCGGCAACATCGCTGCGCTTGGTGTCGATAACTTCCTCTTCGGTTGCATCCTCAAGCTTTTTTACGCGACGTTTGCGCAATTCGGGAAGTACTGCAGACTCATCGCCATTCTTAATGCCCATGAAGGTGTCCATGAGGCTCAAACCTTCAAAGGCGTCCTTTGCATAGCGAACTGAACCGGGGAAGAGAGCATCTAGGTCATCTTCAACAAAGGCTCTGGTCAGGGCGGCTCCGCCAAGGATGATTGGCCAGCGCTGATCGAGTCCGCGGGTCGTAAGTTCTTGGAGGTTTTCCTTCATGATGACAGTTGACTTCACGAGCAGGCCAGATAGGCCGATCACGTCGACATCGTGCTCAATGGCCGCGTCGATGATCGCGTTCACTGGCTGCTTGATGCCAATGTTGACGACTTGATAGCCATTATTAGTCAAGATGATGTCAACGAGGTTCTTGCCAATGTCGTGTACATCACCCTTGACTGTTGCCAACAGAATCTTGCCACGACCAGAGCCGTCTTGTTTTTCCATGTGTGGCTCAAGATAGGCGACCGCTTTCTTCATGACTTCAGCGGATTGCAGTACGAAGGGAAGTTGCATTTCACCCTTGCCGAAGAGGTCTCCGACGACTTTCATACCTTCGAGTAAGTAGTCGTTAATGATGACAAGTGGATCAATGCCGGAAGCAAGCGCTTCATCTAAGTCGGGTTCGAGGCCCTTGCTTTCTCCATCAATAATGCGACGCGGCAGACGCTCTGACATTGGGAGAAGTGAAAGTTCTTCGGCGCGTGACATCCGAGACTTTGCCTCGACCGCATTTTCAAATAGTGCCAGAAAAGCCTGTAAAGGATCGTAAGTGACCTGATCGCCATCGAATGTGCGGCGGTCGTAAATCAGGTCGAGTGCGACATCACGCTGATCTTGGGGGATGCGCGCGATTGGCATAATCTTCGAAGGATGCGCAATAGCTGAATCGAGGCCAGCTTCGCGAGCTTCATGCAAAAACATGGAGTTCAAGACAATACGAGCGGCAGGATTGAGACCGAACGAAACGTTACTGATTCCCAGTGTGGTCTGAACTCCAGGGTAAGCCGCCTTTATTCGGCGAATTGCTTCAATGGTTTCAATGCCGTCGCGTCTTGTCTCTTCCTGACCTGTGGCGATAGGGAAGGTGAGGCTATCAATCAGGATGTCGCCTACATTCATACCCCAGTTGCGAATAAGGTCTTCGATTAGACGAGTTGCAACTTTAACTTTCCAGTCTGCTGTCCGCGCTTGGCCTTCTTCATCGATAGTTAGAGCCACAACAGCTGCGCCATGTTCTTTCACTAGGGGCATGATGCGAGCAAAGCGCGATTCAGGACCGTCACCATCTTCATAGTTGACTGAGTTAACAACCGAACGGCCACCCAGGCATTCAAGTCCTGCTTGGAGCACCTGCGGTTCGGTTGAGTCAAGAACAATTGGCAGGGTTGAAGCCGTAGCAAGTAGTGAGGCCAACTTGGTCATGTCGCTCACGCCGTCACGGCCGACATAGTCGACTGACAAGTCAAGCATGTGCGCACCGTCACGAATCTGTTCTTTGGCGATGTCGATGCAGGCGTTCCAGTCTTCAGCAAGTAATGCCTCGCGGAAGGCTTTGGATCCGTTAGCGTTGGCACGCTCACCAATGGCCATGTAGGTCAGGTCTTGACGGAAGGGAACATGCTGGTAAATCGAGGATGCGCCAGGTTCAGGGTCGTGGCTGCGAGTGATCAGTGAACGTCCACCAACTTTGTCAGCGATTGCTTTGATGTGGGCCGGAGTTGTGCCACAGCAGCCACCGACAAGCACTAGTCCGTAGTCGTTGATGAAGCGCTCAAGTGAATCCGCGAGTTCGTCGGGAGTGAGTTTGTACTCCGCCCCATTAGGTCCAAGTTCGGGCAGTCCAGCATTTGGCATGCAAGAGATGGCAACCGAGCTGCGCGCTGCCAGCGTGCGAAGATGTTCACTCATTTCGGTTGGTCCAGTGGCGCAGTTCAAGCCGATGAGGTCGATATCAAGGTACTCCAGTGCATTTAGTGCTGCACCGATTTCGGATCCCATCAACATAGTGCCCGTTTGTTCAATGGTCACTTGAGCGATGAGGACTATGTCGCGCTCAGAATCGGCAATCGCTTGGCGGGCCCCGTTCACCGCAGCCTTAGTTTGCAAAAGGTCCTGAGTGGTCTCGATCAAAAGTGCGTCAGCACCGCCATCGATCAGTCCGCGGCTGGCATCGAAGTAAGAACCTTTTAGGTGGGCATAGGTGGTGTGGAGCAGCGTCGGCAGCTTCGTACCTGGACCCAATGATCCCAAAACCCAGCGAGGACGCTCATCGGACGACCACTTATCGGCACTATCCCGCGCGATCTGTGCGCCGGCCTTGGACAGCTCGTAGATGCGCTCTTCAATGTCGTATTCAGCAAGGTTTGCCCAGTTGCACCCAAATGTGTTGGTTTCTACAGCATCTGCACCAGCCTCGAAGTAGGCATCATGAATCGCAGCTACAACTTCTGGCCTCGTGACGTTGATGATTTCATTGCAGCCTTCAAGGTGTTCGAAGTCTTCAATCGACAAATCAGAGTTCTGCAGCATAGTGCCCATCGCGCCGTCGGCGACAACAACTCGTGTTGATAGTGCCTTGCGCAAACTTCCGGCGAAAACTGAAGGGTTTGACACCTGTGTAAGACCCCTTCTAGATCACGCTTGAACCCGCATGAATACGATGAAATTGCCTTCTCAGTCTAATGGACAATGACATTTATCGGAGCAGGCTAGATGCGGTGGCAAGCAGCGCACATTGACCTTGTTTGTCCTGGTATTAGCTTTCGGCTTTAACGTGGGCTAGCCGGCCGCTTCCATACCGACCTAGGAACTCGGTCTTGAAGTCGTAGAAGGTTCCGTCCAGGATGCTTTGTCGAATCTGGGCTACGAGGTTCACGATGAAGTATTCATTGTGAATCGTCAGAAGCGTTGCGGCGATGAGTTCCTTTGCGTGCACCACGTGATGCAGATACGCCTGTGTGTAGTGACTGCACGTGTAGCAGGGGCATCCATCCATGAGAGGAGCAAACGCACGACGGAAGCGCGCATTGGAAATATTGAAACGACCTTCTGGCGAGTACACCGCAGCGTTGCGTGCGACTCTCGACGCTGAAACGCAGTCAAACGTATCGGCACCATTCTCGATGCCAACAAACATATCTTCAGGTTCACCGATACCGAGCAAGTGACGCGGCTTTTGAGCTGGGAGTTCTTCGTTGACCCATCGCACAATCGTGCCGAGTTCATTTTTATCGAGAGCGCCGCCAATGCCAAAGCCGTCGAAATCCATGGCGCCAAGATCACGAGCAGCCTTACGTCTCAAGTCTTCGTATTGTGCTCCTTGTAGAACGCCAAACAATGCTTGATAAGGCTTGTGTGAACGCTCAGATGTCAAACGCTGGTGCTCCTCGATGCAACGCAGGGCCCACAGTCTGGTTCGTTCAAGAGACTTCTCTTGATAACCGTATGTGTTCAGAAGTGTTGTGCATTCATCGAATGCAAACATGATGTCGGCACCCAGTTGGTGCTGAACTTGCATTGAGAACTCCGGTGTGAAGCGATGCATGCTGCCGTCAAGATGTGACTTGAATGTGACGCCATCGTCGTCAACGTGCGCCAGACGTTCCTTGTTGCTCGCAATCACATCATCGCGTTGCACCGTGTCAGCCTGCATGGCTAGCACCTTCTTGAACCCAACGCCGAGACTCATAACCTGGAAACCGCCGCTGTCAGTCACAGTTGGCCCTGGCCAGTTCATGAACGCGCCGACGCCACCCGCGGCATCAACAATGTCTGCGCCGGGCTGGAGATATAAGTGATAGGCGTTGGCCAGAAGTGCATTCGCACCAAGATCGGCCATTGATTCCGGAAGCACTGACTTCACCGTGGCTTTTGTTCCGACTGGGATAAACGCGGGTGTCAAAATCTCACCATGAGGAGTGGAGATAGTGCCAGCCCGCCCAACTGGCTTTAGCCCTGGCTCGGCAGGCTCAAGGACCTTGTCGATAGTAAAACCAAAACCCTTACCAGGTTCTGGCAATGGATTATTGGTCATCGAGTGACTCAAGATGGTCTGCAATCTTTCGCAGTGCCATGCCAAGGGCAGCAAACTCGTCATCGGTCAGGATGTCGACAAAATGTTCACGAACACTCGCGACATGATTTGGCGCTGCTTTGACAAGTGTTTGCCAGCCGAGTTCAGTCATCTGTGCCAATTGGCCGCGTCGGTCTGTATCGCACACTGCGCGTTCGACTAGACCCGCCTTTTCCATTCGGTCAATCTGGTGCGACAAGCGACTGCGAGACAGTAAAGTTTGCGAGGCAAGCTCGCTCATGCGCATCGCCCGACCATCTGATTCCGACAGACGAACCAGGATCTCGTAGTCATTGATTGTCAGGTTGTTTGAATCTTGGAGCTCGCGGCTTAAGCGATCGGTGAGCAGAATCGACGTCGCAATCCAGGCGCGCCAGTGATGCTGCTGCTTTTGATTAAGCCAACGAGTCATGAGTGTTTCTCAGATCCACACAGAAATCAGATGTCGCGTTCCCAGATGGCAATGCCACCCAGGATGCCGGCGGTGTTTGAAACAATTGTTGCCTTTGGGCCGAGGTCGATGTCTTCTAGCAGTCGAGCATTTCCGCCACCGATGTAAATGTGGTCGAAGAAGAGGAATGAATCGAAAGAGTCAATCGCCTTGAGTACACGCCGCGCCCAGCGTTCTTTACCTACCTCGCGACGTGCCGCATTGCCAATCTGCTCTTCATACGTGAAACCTTTTCGGAAAGGTGCGTGACCAAGTTCTAGGTGTGGAAGGAGTCGACCATCAAAGAACAGTGCACTACCACAACCTGTTCCGAGGGTGATGACAAATTCAAAACCTTCGCCACGGATAACCGCAGAACCTTGCACGTCGGCATCGTTTGCAACACGAACTGGTACATGGAACGCATCATCCAATGCTTGGGCTAGATCAAAACCATCCCAAAGCTCGACAAGCTGTGGATCCACTTCGCCTTCAAGCGTGCTCTTGGAAAGCGATGGAATGTTGAAGACACGACCGTCGCGTACAAGTCCAGGGAAACCTACAGACACTCGGTGAAAACCAGGTAACTGAGCACTTAGTTCAAGAATCGTCGACACTAGACGCTCAGGTGGGCAGGGGTATGGAGTTTCAATGCGAACGCGTTCGCTCGCCATTTCGCCCGACTTATCAAGCAGGGCAGCCTTCAGGCCGCTTCCACCCACGTCAATCGACAAAGTCAAAACGTCGGTAGGGAACTTGTGCTGTGTCATCTAGTCAACCCTTGTCAGAATCTCGGCGCCATCGTCTGTTACGAGTAACGTGTGCTCAAACTGTGCAGAACGCAGTCTATCTTTTGTTACGACCGTCCAATTATCGTCCCACATGTCCCACTGGTGCGTTCCGAGGGTCAGCATTGGCTCAATCGTGAAGGTCATCCCAGTTTCTATGACGGTATCGAATTTCGGGTCGTCATAATGAGGAATTATGAGACCAGAGTGGAAATTCTGTCCGATTCCATGACCGGTGAAATCGCGAATCACGCCGTAATTGAAGCGCTTGGCGTAGGACTCGATGACGCGGCCAATTACGCTGATTGGCCTTCCTGGTTTTACAGCTGCGATGGCTCGGCGAAGAGATTCTTCGGTGCGCTCTACGAGCAGCGTGGATTCTTCGTTGACATTGCCGACTAAGAAGGTGGCATTGGTGTCGCCATGAACACCATTAATGAATGCTGTGATGTCGATGTTGCAAATATCTCCATCTTGAAGAATTGTGGAATCTGGTATGCCATGACAGATCACTTCATTCAGGCTGGCGCACAGCGACTTTGGAAAACCCCGGTACCCGAGCGTTGATGGGTACGCGTTGTGGTCGAGTAAAAATTCATGACCGATTCGATCGAGTTCATCAGTTGCGATACCAGGCTGAGCGTGCCTGCCAACTTCTTGCAGTGCTGATGCTGCAATTCGTCCTGCGATGCGCATCTTCTCGATTGTCTCTGCGTCCTTAATATCGGTTTCGGCGATAGACGCTGGTTTTGGTCGGCCCACGTACTCGGGTCGAACGATGGAATTCGGTACTTTGCGCTCAGGGGACAGTGTGCCCGGCGTCAACGTGCCAACAGGTGAATTCACTGTCTCATTCTAATCAAGTTCAGGATGTGCCCATAAATGAGAGATCCCGCATCCATTATGAATGCGGGATCTCTACTGAAGAGCGGGAAGTTACTTCTTCTTCGCTGCTGCCTTGCGTGCAGGAGCCCTCTTGGCTGCTACCTTACGTGCAGGAGCCTTCTTGGCTACCTTCTTGGCTGCTACCTTGCGTGCAGGAGCCTTCTTGGCAACCTTCTTAGCTGCTGCCTTCTTGGCAGGAGCCTTCTTGGCT
>Ga0114962_10003624_pt1 | contig 12470 bp, 11 predicted proteins | sample C_130820_MF_Meta_FD_87017 | JGI IMG/M metagenome (GOLD analysis project Ga0114962, IMG submission 87017) | Freshwater microbial communities from Lake Croche, Canada to study carbon cycling - C_130820_MF_MetaG | ecosystem: Environmental > Aquatic > Freshwater > Lake | place: Lake Croche, Canada... | reverse complement strand
CCTGCAGTTTATTCGCTGGCTACGCTCCATGCTCCTGCGGGCGACCTGTTACAGGGAGGCTCTGGCGCTGTTGCGCCCACTCATGCTGAAATATCTCTAAGATGTTAGCCAACAGCGTTCGACACGCGACAGAGGGACAGATAAACTGTCTTCTCTCAGGCATGCGCTTATCATGGGCAGGCCGGCTCAAGCCGGCGCTCCATCGCGACAGAGGGACAGATAAACTGTCTTCTCTCAGGCATGCGCTTATCATGGGCTGGCCGGCTCAAGCCGGCGCTCCGGAAGAGCTAACTGATCTATCCAAGAACCGTGCCTTGGTTGAGGGCGGCCAGGGTGCCGCCGCTGGGGGAGCTGAATACGTAGGAATGCTCCAGGCTGTCGTTGAGATAGGCTTTGGCGGCGGCCACGGCGGCTGGCAGGGTGGCGCCCATCGCCAACCCTGCGGTGATGGCCGCCGAGAGTGTGCAGCCGGTGCCGTGCGAGCCGGCCACCGCCAGCCGCGGGGCACAAAATTCATGCATCAGGCCGTCCGCCACCAACACATCGAGGCAGTCCGGGCCAGCGAGGTGGCCGCCTTTCAATAAAATGTGGGTTTGGAACATTTTCGCCAAGCGGTGGGCAGCGGCGATCAGGGCTTGTTTGTTGGGGATGGCGCGGCCGAGCAATGCCTCGGCTTCCGGCACGTTGGGGGTGATGAGCGTTGCCAACGGCAGAAGGTGCTCGCGATAAGCGCGCAAGGCGTGGGGTTCGAGCAAGGGGGTGCCGGTGGAGGCGATCATCACCGGGTCCACCACCAGCGCCAGCTGCGGCCGCGCCGCCAATAATTCCGCCACCGCCCGCACATGGGCGGCGGATACCAACATGCCGGTTTTGACCGCCGTCACCGGGAACGAATCTAACATCAGAGACAGCTGCTCGCGCAGCAGCGCCACCGGCACGGTATGCACGGTCAGCACAACGTTGGCGGATTCCGCCACGACACAGGTGAGCGCGGTGAGGCCGTGCACGGCAAAGTGCTGGAATGTTTTCAAGTCGGCCTGGATGCCCGCGCCTGCCGAGCAATCCGAGCCTGCTATCGTCATTGCCACTGGCGGCGCGCTGGTCATGGCGTATTCATAGCGCGATGCGAGGCTGACTCCAGCGAATTTTCGTGCTTGGCAGCAGCCGTGCCAAACGGAACCATCTCCGGCATGGCAGGACCCCTCCGCGAATTTGAAGACCTTCACGTCAGCGTGGACGATGTGATCTACATGCCGGGGCTGGAGGCGAGCGCGCAAAAGCCGCACCCGTTCGTCTATTTTATTTCGATTCACAATGATTCGCCCGTTGCGGTGACCATTCGCGGTCGCAAGTGGGTGGTGCATGAGGACGGCGGCGAAGTCAGCGTGGTGGAAGGCGCGGGAGTGGTCGGTCAAACGCCCGCCATCAACCCCGGCGAGCATTTTTCCTACAACAGCTACCACGTGGTCGCCCGCTCGGCACGCGTTAGCGGCTCGTTCTTCGGCGAAACCGCCACCGGTGAGTGGATCTTCGCCCGCATCCCCGAATTCCGGCTCGACGTCCCGCAAGGGGCTTAGCCAAGTGGCGTGTGCCATGGCACACCTCTTCCGGAGCGCCGGCTTGAGCCGGCCAGCCCATGCGCAGAGCCAGGGCCGCCTCTGAGCGTCTTGCACTTGCCCGTTCCATGGGCGGCCGGCTCAAGCCGGGGCTCCATGAAGCCATTCGGCGTAGCCCTCACGGGGTTTTGAGCAAGCGTGCGGCGAGGGCCTTGAGGTCTTCGACGGGAATGGCGAAACTCTCGGCGCGGGTGGCGCGGGCGATGTTCATGCCGAGACAGCGGCCATTCAGATCTAGCAAAGGGCCGCCGGTGATGGATTTGGCGCCGAGGATGTCGTGTTGGAGGATGCGCGGGAAGCCGCTGCGGCGTTCGGAGAACGAGCCGCTCATAGCGTCGTTGCGGTTCGTTTCCTCGCTCATTTCGCTGCGAGCCATGAGCCGCACGTCGGCGGATTTTTCCTCCTGGCCGCGGCGGTAGGTGAGCTTGGCGGTGGTGCCCGCCTTGCGGTCTTTGAGGACGGCGGCGAGATCCTCAAGTTTGACGACAGGTTTGCCGTCGATGGCCAGAATCACGTCGCCTTTTTGGAGGTCGGCGTCCTTGGCGCCGCTCTTGTCTTGGACGTCGTCGATTACGAGCTCCTGGGCATCAGGCTTGAGTTTGACGCCGAGGGCGCCGCCGCCGGCGGTGGGGATTTCGCGAATCTTGGCACTGATGATGCCGGCCAGGACGCGGCGATGGGTGCGGGTGGTGGTGCCGTTGGCCACCACCCAGGTGCCTTGGGGCACCGCGCTGGTAGGAGCGTAGACCACCGGGGTCAGGTCGCTGGCATCGATTTTGATTAGGGCCACGTCCCACTGGTCATCGGTGGCGAGGATCTTGACGTCGGAGTATTTTTTCTCATCGACGGTGACCGCGAGTTTTTTGATGGTCTTGAGTTCGCTCGCTTTGGTTAGGATGAAGCCATCGGGGGAGATAACCACGCCGCAGATCGCCTCGCTGCGGCCGTCGTAGATGATGGCGCTGCATTTTTGGATGACCTGGCGTTGGGCATCGAAGGCCGCCAACACGGTTGGGCCGGTGCTGCGGAAGGTCGTTTCGAGGCTTTGGTCGGCCGCTGCGCGGGTGGCGAGGATGACGACGACGGCGGTGAGGATGGATTTAGCGTGCACCGAGTTTGAGTTTGATGGTGAGGGGTTTGCCGGCGCGCAGGGCCTCGAATTCCAGGGCGTCGCCTTCCGCCATTTCCTTGATCAGGCCTTGAAATTGCTCGCGGGTTTTGAGTTCGTCGCCGTTGAGCTTGAGCAACACGTCGTCTTCTTTGAAATCCGCCTTGGCCGCCGGAGTGTCCTTGCCCACCTTGGTGACCGTCAGCCCGCCCTCGCTGCAGGCTTCGGTGGCCAATCCGAGGAAACCCTTGCCCTTTTCAGGTTTCTTGACAAACGGTCCCTCGCCGATGAACTCGGCCTTGAGCAGGCCGTCCCAATTTTTCACAAAAACTTGGATAGGCACGTGCATATCGATGCCCATCCAAACGCCGACGCGCGAGTGGATGCCGATCAACTGGCCTTGCAAATTGAACAAGGGGCCGCCGGAATCGCCGCCGATGAGGGTGCAATCGGATTGGATCGTGTTGTCGGTGATGCGGACCAAGCGGCCGAGGCGCACGACCGAGCCGCGCTCTTTATCGAAGCCGCCGGCATGCCCGAGCGCGAACACCCAGTCGCCCAATCGCGTCGACTCCTTGCGCTCAAGTTCCACGAACGGGAATTTCTCCTTATCGGTGATGCGCACCATCGCCGCATCGGTATCGGCGACGACGCCGAGGGACACGGCCTTGAGTTTGCGGCCATCTTCGAGCAGCACGGTGAGGTCCTTGTTGACACCGCTGGCGACGTGGGCGGCGGTGAGGATCAGGCCATCCTCGGAAACGATGACCCCGCTGCCGCTGCCTTCGCCCAGTTCGATGCACACGGTGGCGTTGCGGGCGGCGGGCAGCGCCTGGGTGAGGGCGTGCTGGATGGCGTCGAGATCCTGGCGATTTTCGGGCGCTTTCTTGTCATTGACGTAAGGCCTGGCCGGGTCGGCGGAGGCGGCCCATGGCATTAGGGCGGTGAGCAAGCAGGTGAGCAGGGGTTTCATCGCGTGGCAAGAGCGGCAGCTTAGGCGCGTCGCGTCTTTGAAGCAATCCCGCAAGCCGGGTTTCTGCGGCGGCTCAGGTCCGGCGCGAATCATCCGCCACCTGTTGGCGCTGGGATGCCGGTGGCAAGTTGACGCTGGCAAAGGCGATCAGTGCCCCTACTCCCGCCGCGTGCTCGCCGCCGAGGCGCGGTTCGACGGTGAGCTCGGGAAATCGATAGGTGGCCTGCCGCCGCCGCCAGCCGGCAATACCCAGGATGACGGCGAGCCCGCTGATGAGCAAGAGGCCGGGAATGGCCAGTTTCTGCGCCAGCGGCTGCAAGCGGGCCAAGCGCGCGCTGAGCGAGGAGGATTTTTTGGCCAGTTTGGCGGCCAGTGCAAGGGAGCGTTTAGAGCCCTCGGCATCCTCGGCGATGCTGTGGAGCATTTGTTCCATCCGATAGATCCGCTTCGTCAATTGCTCGATGAAGCTGTGCAATTGCTCCGCCGGGTTGGCGGCTTGGCTGGCTTGTGAGATGGCGCTTTGCAGCGCTTGGGGTGGCTCGGTGGCGGGGATGGTCTCCGGCAATGACGGGCTGGCGTAGAGCGCCGCCTGTTGCGGGGCGCCCAGGAAATAGTACACCAAGAGGGCTGGGCGACCCGTGGCGAAGCAGCGTTCGCTCAATTCCTCGCCGCGCACCTCACCCGGAATTTCCTGATCCTTGGCGAATACATAAATGAATAGATCAATCGGCGAGTCGCTCGAATGCGCCTTGAGCAAACCAAGTAGGTCGTGGCCGCTCGACTCGTCGAGCAAGCCCTGCGGGTCAATCAAAAATGTCTCAGGACGCGTGTCAAAGTACGCCGCTAGATATTTTTCGGCAACCGGCAGCGTCGCGGTTTTGCCCGTGGCGAGGTCAGCCGTCGGTGGTGCCTCGCCAAGGTCCGGCGGCGGCTCGGCATCCGTGCTGCCGCCCAAGATCTGGTCTCCTGCCAGCCACTCGGATGTTGCCATCGTCTTACGTTGCGCCTCACTCAAGGTTGGCAGCGGGGTCGTATCGCGTGCCGGGAGGAGCGGGCCGGCGAGGCCTGCCGCCAGTGTTAGCCACAGCCATGGTTTCATCGCGCCACCTCCTGTGGGGCCGGTGGTGGCAGGTGGCCGGTAAAGCGCCGCGGATGGCGCTTGGCTTGCTGGCTGCGTTTGCGCAGCAGCCAAGTCAATTGATCGAATGCCTTGATCATGCCGTCGGCATAGCGGCCTTCCAGGAAGTAGGAATGGGCGCGTGCCAGGCATTCAAAGGTATCGGTCTCTTCCAGAAACGGCTCGAGCAGGTAGCCCACGCTCATGCCGGCGGTCTTGATTACCGGATCGATGGTTAGCAAAATGCCCGCCGCGTTGCTGCTGCCAGGTGGCATATCCACGAAGTTGGCCCGGTTGAGTAGCCACAAGCCGAAGCGCCGAAGGTGGGCCGCCTCCCCGAGGGCGCCGGTGTAGATCGTCACGAACAACTGGGGGAAGCGCTGCCTGAATCGCCGCATCGCCGCCTCCACCCGCTCACGTTCCTCGTGCCGGAGTAATCCCGCCGTATCCGCCAGGCAGCGCAGGCGCAATTCCCGCCCGCCAAATTGCCCGTCAGCATCTGCAAGCGTGAAGCCACATTGCGGGCAGGCACTTGCCGCACGGTGGATCTTTTGCACGCATCGGGGACATTTCATTACCATCGCTCCACCACAGCCTGCAAAACCGATAGTGATCCGTCAAAGCGAAAAATTCATCAATTGCCAACGTTCGCGGGCGGTCCCGGCTAACCATCTGCTAGTAAACGCGGCCCCGTGGATTGGCACATTTCGCGCTGGCGACGAGTTAGGTGAGGCGATCTGCCGGGGCGCGGTTGGCCGGATCGCCTAACTCCGCGATGTTTTTTTTCGCTGGTAGAACCGATGCGGGCCATGCAGCGTGGCTGCGCCAAGGACGACGCCATCAATGGGCGACTCCCAATCGGCTAGGCATCAACCCAATAATCCAACCCAAATAACATGAGTATTTTTTCCAACCTGCTGGCCGCATCTTCCAGCGTTGCATGGATCGATCCGACGGTCATCGCGGTGTATCTGATCGGTATCACGGCCTTTGGCATTTGGATTGGCTACCGCCGCAATACCTCGTCGCAGCAGTATTTCCTGGCCAATAAGTCACTCGGCTGGTTCACCGTCGGCGCCGCCGTGTTCACCTCCAACATTTCCACCATCCATCTTGTCGGCCTGGCCGCCAGCGGCGCGGAGAACGGCATGGTCATCGGCAATTTCGAGTGGATGGCCTGCTTTACCCTGATGGCGCTGGCGCTGGTGTTCGCGCCATTTTATATCAACTCGAAGGTTTCCACGTTGCCGGAATTTATGGAGCGGCGCTATTGCCCACAGGCCCGCACGTTCTTGGCGGTCATCGGCTTGCTAGGCGCGTTGCTCATTCACATCGGCATCAGCCTGTTCGCTGCGGCCAAGGTGTTTGAAAGTTTCCTCGGCGTGCCGATGGTGTGGACCATCGTGGTGCTGTCGCTCTTCACCGTGACCTACACCGCGCTGGGCGGCTTGAAGGCGGTGGTGATGACCGAGAACATCCAGGTCTGCCTGCTGTTAGGCGGCGCAACCTTGGTCACGGTGTTAGGCATCAAGGCGCTGCCGGGCGTCGGCGTGGCCGACGTGGCCAGCTTCAAAGCGGCGGTGGCACCGGGACAGTTGAACATGTTGCAACCGATCATCAACGCGGAGGGTCATCTCAATGAGTTCTCATGGTTGAGCGTGCTCTTGGGCTATCCGATTCTAGGGATTTGGTACTGGTGTGCCGACCAGACGCATGTGCAGCGGGTGCTCGGCGCCAAGAGTCTCAAGGACGGTCAGAACGGCGCGCTGTTTGCCGGATTTTTGAAAATCACCCCGGTGTTCCTGATGGTGCTGCCGGGGGTGGTTGGCTACGTGCTGTGGCAGAAAGGCGCGATCCATCTCGGCGTGGTGGAAAGCACCGGCAAGCCGGATTACAACACGATGCTGCCGACCTTGATTAACTATCTCATTCCAGTCGGCCTGCGCGGCCTTCTCGCTGCGGGCATGGCCGCCGCGCTGATGAGCTGCATGGCCGCCGCGCTCAATAGCTGCGCCACCCTAGTTTCGTTGGATATCGTCAAACGCATCCGCCCCGACACCAGCGACCAGCGCACGGTGGTCATCGGCCGGATCACCACCGGTGTGATCATGGTGCTGGCGATGCTGTGGTCCACCCAGGGCGAGCAGTTCGGCACCATCTTCAAGGCGATTAACAAAATTCCGATGACTTTCGCCCCGGCGGTAACCACCGTGTTTGTGTTGGGCTTGCTGTGGAAACGCGGCACCAAACAGGCTGCGATGGCGACGTTGTATATCGGCTCGCTCATCGGGATTATCTATTTTGTGGCAGACCTGCCGAGTGTTGGTAGAATGGTTTCTGACGCCGCCAAAGCGCACAAGGACTTTTCTGGCTTTGTTTCCGATACGACGTTAGGCTTGGGCGTGCCCTTCATGTTGGTGGGCCCGCTGTTGGTGGTTTTCTGCGTCGCCATCTATGTGGTTACCAGTCTGATGACTCCGCCCATGCCGGCCGAGGAAGTCGCCAAAGTCTGTTGGGATCATCCGCTGGCCTTCCTCAGGGGGCGCGTCACCGGTGCCAGCGACCCGCGCATGGTCACGCTGATCCTGTTGGCAGTGGTCGGCGTGTTGTATATCTGGCTACATTGAAGTGGGGCACGGGCTGGATATTTAAAATCCGGAATTCGGATAAATCACCGCCTAAGGAGCCACCCCATTCCTGTGGTGGTTGCGGAAGTGAGGCCCATGAGGCGTGCTGAAGCCACCGTTCATCGGCAATCCTTCCTCATGACGACAGTAACGTCGTCGCTCCTCACGACGCCCGTCGCTCAGGCCTCGGCTTTTGTCGAGCGCCCGCGGAAGCGCCGGCGCACCCGATAGAGAGCCTTGAGCATGGCCCAAGCGTCGCGCAGGGGACGCACCTTGCTGCCATGTTTCTGGGTCCAGCTCACCGGCATTTCCTGCCAGGCGGCACCGCTGTGATACAGGGCGCAGAGCAATTCGGAATCAAAGGCCAGGCCCCCTTCGCGCAGGCCCGAGGCGATGCGGCGATAATCCGCCGCCCGCAATACCTTCGCCCCGCATTGCAAGTCTTCGGAACGCATGCCTAACATGCAATCCGCGACCATGAGAAACACCCGGTGCAGCAGCCCTCGATAGAAACTTTCCTGAATGCGGGTGCCCGCGGTACGCTTGCGGATACCCGTCACCGAGCTATCCAACGCAAGCGCCGCCTCGATGAGGGCGACGGTTTGCGCCGCCGACACCGCCCCATCCGCATCGACAAAGGCTAGCCACTCGACCTGCGGGTCCAACGCCCAAGCCTCGCGAATCACCGACCCCTTGCCGTAATGCGCCGCCGCAAAGTGCAAAGTCACCCGCGGAAACACCGCGGCAAATTCCTCCAACAGCCCGGCCAGCCGCGCTCGCTCGCTCGTCTCCGAGCCGTCGTCGGCGATGATCCAGTGGATCGGCAGCGCGGTGGCTGCCAGCACCGCCGCTAATTCCGGCCCGAAGCAAGCCAGTCGTGCTGAGTCATTCCACACCGGCGTGACTAACAAAATGGTGGGTGGCGGGTGCGGCATGGCGGGGGAATCAGCTAGACGATACCGTGCAAGGGTGGTGGATCTTTCTGCGTATCAGTCCCGCTCATGGCAAGGAAATTCATCATCATCGCGTGTTGGGTCGGCGTGTTCGCCTGCGGCGCGTGGCTGCGTTTCGACGGCTTGGCGTCGCGGCCGTTCCACAGTGACGAGGCCACCGGGGCCCGCATCACCGCACGCTGCATGGAATCGGGCCACAGCCAGTTCGACCCGCAGCATTTTCACGGGCCACTGCTCAGCAGTCTGGCGATGCCACTGTGCCGCGCCCGCGGCGAAACTTGCTGGCAGGAACTAACCAAGGGCAGCTTGCGCTTGCTTCCAGCCATCGCGGGTTGCCTCTTGGTATTGCTGCCCTTGGCGTGGCGGCGGCGCTGGGGCGACCCACCCATGCTGCTGGCCGCCGCCCTGTTGGCCACCTCTCCGTTGTTAGTCTACTACAGCCGCATGTTCATCCACGAGTCGGTGTTCGGTTTGTTCGGCGTGCTCACCCTGATGGTCGTTCTAACCAAGCCAAAATGGGGATTGCCGGGCGTCTGCCTCGGCTTGATGTTCGCGACGCGTGAGACATTTGTCATCAGCGTCATCTCCTGGTTAGGTGCCGCCGGCCTCGTAGCGCTGGGTCGGCGCGAGGGCTTGACCCCTGCCGCGCTGGCGGCGGCGTGGCGGACGTGGCGCTTGCCGACGCTGCTTTCGTTAGTTGGCGCCGTGCTAACCGCAGGGTTTTTCTACAGTGACGGGCTGCGCCATTCCGCAGGCGTGCTCGACGCCTTGCGCACATTCTTGGTGTACAAGACCGGTGCCGGCCATGACAAACCGTTCTTCTATTACCTGGATTTTCTAACCGTCCCGCGCCAGGCCGGTGGGGTCTGGTGGTATGGTACGCCGGTGGCCGTGCTGGCGTTGCTGGCCTTTGCTGCGAGTTTCCGCCGCAGAGGGCAGGAGGAGAGGTTGCGGCTGATTAGCCGATTTCTCGGTTATGCCGCGCTGCTCCACTTCATCATCTACGGCTTGATTGCCTATAAAACACCGTGGCTAATGGTGTTGCCATGGGCGCATGTGTGCCTGCTGGCCGGCTTGAGCGTAGCGGGTGTGGCGGGCATGCGCCGACCGGGGCAGGTCGCCTTGTTAGTGATGGTGGGTCTGGCGCTGGTATCGCAGATGCGGCAGACTAGATATGCCGTTGGCCGACTGGCATCCGATGCACGCAATCCATTTGCCTATGTGCCCACGCGCCGGGACATCGAAGGAGTTGAGCCATGGCTGCAACAACTCGCGAAAATAGCCCCGCAACACACCGTGGAACCTATCGCAGTGATCGGCAACGGTTACTGGCCGCTGCCGTGGTATTTGCGCTCATTCAACACCATCGGCTATTGGCAGGAGCCGCCGGCTAACATCGCGGATTTCCCCATCGTGTTTTGTTTGCCGGAATCCACCGCAGCGGTTATGACCCAACTCGCCTCGACTCATAAACAGCTGTTCCGCGGGTTGCGCGACAACGTCGAGCTCACCCTGTTCATCCGCAATGATATCTGGGACGCCTGGATGCAACCTGACAAACCATGAACCCGCCCCTGCCACTGCCGGAGTCCCATGTTTTCACCCATGAGGCGATGCATACCACTTTCTGCCTGCGGCTCATCGGCGGAGACGCTCAGTTGGTCGCCGGCGCGGCTAGAGAGTGTCTGAGTCTGGTGGATGAGCTCGAGGCGAAGTTGAGCCGTTTCATCGATGGCAGTGAGGTGTTCCGCATCAACCGCCTGCAAGCTGGCGATACCCTCTTTCTGAGCGATGCTTGCCACCAGTGCCTGCTGCTGGCCATGCAGGCTTACACTCTAACCGGCGGGCTGTTCGATATCACCGCCGGCCGCCGCATCGCCCACCGCAAGGCTGGTGCCAGCGGCCCCTTGCCGGCCCTGACCGGCCGGCTGGTCATCCATCCCGACGTGGCCGCCATCACCTGCGAAAGTCCCGGCCGTGAAATCGACTTGGGCGGCATCGCCAAAGGTTTCGCCCTGGATCAAATCGCCGCGCTGCTGGCCGATTGGGGCGTGACCGGCGGCTTGCTGGCTGCTGGTGATAGTTCCTTGCTGGCTGTGGGCCCACAGGCGTGGCCGGTGCAGCTGAGTGGTGAGCTGGCGGCCCATCAGCTCAGCCTAACCGACCAAGCGCTCAGCGCCTCGGGCACCGCGGTGCAAGGCAGTCACATCGTTCATCCAGATGGCGGGGCGGGCGACCCGATCTATCTGAGCCAGCGGGTGTGGGCGCTGGCCTACTCCGCAACCTTGGCCGAAGCCTGGTCCACCGCGCTGATGCTGATGAGTCGCGACGACGCAGCCGCGGCCATCGCTCGGCAAGACACTCTGCTGCAGGCCTATGCCGAGTTCGATGGCCGGGTGGCGGTTTTGAAATAATAAACTCGTGGCTCCCTAACGACAGGCAAAGACGCCTGTCCAACCAAATTGCCGAGACGGCCCCCCCAAATCGCGTTTTTCGCGCTTTGACAAGTTTGCGATCCTACGGCAGTCTGGCGCCGCACTCCAACCATTCATCACTTCATGGCTTACGATCTCATTGTCATTGGCGGCGGCCCAGCCGGTTACGTCGCCGCCATCCGCGCGGCTCAACTTGGAAAAAAAGTCGCCTGCGTGGAGGCCGACCGGGCGGGTGGCACCTGCCTGAATTGGGGCTGCATTCCGACCAAGGCGTTGTTGAAGAACGCCGAGCTGTACCACACGCTCACCCACAAGGCGGCGGAGTTTGGTTTGAAAATCGACGGGCTGTCCTATGATTGGTCAGCGGTGGTGGGTCGTTCGCGCAAGGTTTCCGGGCGATTGGCCGGGGGTATTGAGTTTTTGCTCAAGAAAAACAAGGTCGATTACTTCAACGGCCTCGGCGCGATCGAGGGGCCGGGCAAGGTCAGCGTCACCGCCGCGGATGGCAGCGCCCAGACTCTGGAAACCCAGCATGTTCTCATCGCCACCGGATGCAAATCCCGCGGCTTGCCGTCGCTGCCCTTCAATGGGACGTCGGTGATCAGCTCCAAAGAGGCGATGGTGCTCGCCGTGCAACCCAAGGAAATGATCATCATCGGTGCCGGCGCCATCGGCGTCGAGTTTGCCTATATTTACAACGCTTTTGGCACCAAGGTCACGTTGGTTGAGATGTTGCCGCGCATCCTGCCGGTGGAAGATGACGAGGTCGGCGACGCCCTCGAAAAATCCCTGATCAAACAAGGGATCCGCTGCCTGACCAACACCAAGGTCACCGCCACCGCCGATCACGGCGACCACGTGGAAATCACCGTCGAAGGACCCAAGGCAAGCGGCGTCCTCCGCGCCGATATCTGCTTGGTGGCGATCGGCATCCAACCAGTGCTGCCCGACGGCCTGCAACCCGCCCTCACCGAGCGCGGCTACATCCAGGTCGGCACGCGTTATGAAACGTCGCTGCCCGGCGTCTATGCCGCCGGCGATATCACCGGCCCACCGTGGCTCGCACACACCGCTTCGTATGAGGCGGTGCAGGCGGTGGAGGGTCTCTATCTGGCCGGCCACACCCCGCGCAAGGTCAAGAACTTCCCAGGCTGCACGTACTGCCACCCGCAGGTCGCCTCCGTCGGCAAAACTGAGCGCGAGCTCAAGGCCGCCGGTATTGCCTACAAGGTCGGCAAAATCCCGTTTGTAGCCATTGGCAAGGCGATTGCTTCGGGCGAAGCGGAGGGTTTTGCCAAGCTGTTGTTTGGCAAGACGCATGGTGAATTGCTAGGCGCGCACATCATCGGCGAGAATGCCACCGAACTCATCGCCGAAATGGGCCTGGCCCTCGATCAGGAACTCACCGCCGAGGAAATCCACGCCACCATCCACGCCCATCCAACGATGTCGGAAGTCATCCACGAGGCAGCACTTGCCTCCGAAGGCCACGCCATCCACGTCTGAACCTCAAGACGGAAGACGAAAGACAGAAGACGGTAAGACAGAAGACGGTAAGACAGAAGACAGGAATAAGAGGCGCCATGCGCTGCCCAAGGGCTCTGCTCTTGTCTTGCAGCGCAGCGGTCTTCTGTCTTGGTG
>Ga0114962_10003622_pt1 | contig 12476 bp, 12 predicted proteins | sample C_130820_MF_Meta_FD_87017 | JGI IMG/M metagenome (GOLD analysis project Ga0114962, IMG submission 87017) | Freshwater microbial communities from Lake Croche, Canada to study carbon cycling - C_130820_MF_MetaG | ecosystem: Environmental > Aquatic > Freshwater > Lake | place: Lake Croche, Canada... | reverse complement strand
CATCTGGCCGTAGTGCGGCTCCACAGCGGGGCCAAAAATCTTCGGGTGTTGGAAGATGGTTTTGGCCCAACTTCGACACACCTTGGAAGGGAGGATTCCCTCTTCCAAAATAAAGTCATTCTGAAATAATTGCTTCATGTTATCGACTCCTGCGTGATCACGGGGGTCGCTCAACTGCGGCCTGCGTTCAAAGTAACAGATTTCTGGTCTTTCTCCTAGGGCTTGCTGCCAGGGCTTACTAACAGGGCTTGCTAACAGGGCTTGCTGCGCAGCGAAACCATGGACTGGCGCAGGGCTGGCCCTCTAGCACATGAAGGATTTTTGCGCCATGGCCTCGCGCCAGCGCTGCAGGTGGGGGTGGCGCTCATCGGGTTTGACCTTGGCAACACGGGCAAAGTCCACCGCCACCACGGCGGTCAGGTCGGCCAGGCTCAGCTGGTTGGCGGCAATGAATTCGCGGCCCTCTAAACGGTCATTGAGCGCGACAAAGAAATGCTGCAAGCGGGCCAAACCCCTCTCGGCCAGGGCCGGGATCTGCGCGTAATTGTGCGGCCCCGGCAAGGCGCGGTCCACCATGGCGGGCGAGGTGTTGCGCAAGACCTCGGCAATCGGCATCAAGCCTTCAAACTCGATGCGCCACTGCCAGCTGGCGATTTCGGCCTTGTCCTGCGGCGTGACGCCCAGCATGGGCACTGCCGGATAGCGAGCTTCCAAGTAGGCGGCGATGGCGGCGTTGTCGGTCAGCACAGCGCCTTCTTCGGTGCGCAAGGCGGGCACGGTGCACTGGGGGTTGATTTGCCGGTAAGCCTCGCTCAGTTGCTCACCGCTGCGCAAATCGACCTCGACGGTGTCATGGGCAATGCCCTTGGCGGCCAGCAGCAAACGCGCGCGGCGAGGGCTGGGGGCGGTGGCGCAGTCGTACAGGGTAATCATGCTTTGGGGGCTGCGGCTTGCAGCCTGTCTTGGGTTTGGGTTTCGAAATCGCTGGCGTCATGGCGCTCGTGCAGTTGCGTGTTCAGAGGCCCCATGACCCGATTGACCATGCGGCCCCGCTTCACGGCGGGGCGCTGTGCGATCTCGTCAGCCCAGCGGATGACGTGGGTGTATTCCTGCACCTGCAAAAACTCACCGCCTTCATACAGCTGGCCCTTAGCCATGCCGCCGTACCAGGGCCAAATTGCGATGTCGGCAATGGTGTAGTCATCGCCACCCACATAGCGGCTTTCAGCCAGGCGACGGTTGAGAACGTCCATTTGCCGTTTGACCTCCATCGCAAAACGATCAATGGCGTATTCGATTTTGATGGGTGCATAGGCAAAAAAGTGACCAAAGCCGCCCCCCAGGTAAGGTGCGCTGCCCATTTGCCAGAACAACCATGACATGCATTCCGCCCGTTTGGCAGGCTCAGTGGGCACATAGACGCCAAACTTTTCGGCCAAGTACAACAAAATCGCGCCAGACTCAAAAACCCGCACAGGCTCTGGCCCACTGCAATCGAGTAAGGCCGGGATTTTGGAGTTGGGGTTGGCGCCTACAAAACCACTGCTGAACTGATGGCCTTCATTGATGCGGATCAACCAGGCGTCGTACTCGGCGCCGTGGTGTCCGAGCGCGAGCAACTCTTCTAGCATGATGGTGACCTTCACGCCGTTGGGTGTGGCCAGCGAATACAACTGAAACGGGTGCCTGCCGCGTGGCAAGTCTTGCTCATGCGTCGGGCCTGCAATCGGACGGTTGATGTTGGCAAAACGGCCCCCATTGGCCTTGTTCCAGGTCCAGACGGAGGGCGGGGTGTAGGGTATGGCTTCAGACATGTATGGACTCCAAGAGAAATGAAGAAAAAGGCTAAACGATTTTTTTCGTCATGGGCCTTCGTGCTTTAGCGGGCTGGGGGGGCTTCCAAGCCACCGAGATAAAACCGATTGAGGGTCGGTGAAATAACCAATTCATTGATGCAGGTTCGAGCAGGCATCTGCGCAAGGAACAACAAGGCCTGGCCCATGTCTTGGGTTTGCACCATGCGGTCTCTTAGTTCTTGCGTCGGGGGAGTGGGGCGTTTGTCCAAGATGGGCGTGGCCACTTCACCTGGTAACAAGGATGTGGCTCTGATGCCATACTGGCATTCTTCCATGTTGATGGATTCGGTCAAGGCCAATAGCGCACGTTTGGTGGTGTTGTAGGCGGGACCAGTCAGCTTGGAGGCATACAGGCCAGCCCATGACGAGACGTTCACGATCAATCCGCCTTTTTGAGCGCGCATGGCTGGCAGCACGGCATGAACGCAGTAAAAGGAACCGTTCAAATTAATGGCAACGACATCGTCCCAAGCATCCGTGGTCACCACATCAAAGTTGCGCTGCGTGGCATTGGTGCCCGCGCTGTTGATGAGCATGTCGATTCGCCCGTGCTTGGCCAGAATGCCCTGTGCCGCAGCTTGTACCGCGTGTTTGTCTGCCACGTCGAGCAACAGGGCTTCGGCACTGCCGATGGCTTGCAGCGTGGTCAATGCGCTGTCATTGGTGGCTTGGGTACGCCCCGAAATGACCACGTGAGCCCCCACCTTGGCCAGCGCCATCGCCCCGGCCAGCCCAATACCACTGCCACCCCCAGTGATCCAGGCGACTTGTCCTTGAAGAGAGTTGACCATGGTAATTGCACCTTGTAATTAACTTTGAGTTCACATTCAACCACCACCCTGTCGAGCCGTCTGTCACCTTGGAACAGGTGGCGATCTTTTTTTGATCCAACGAATGGCGCGATGTGACCTCTGGACTGGCGTAAAACGCACGCCGTTTCAGGGTTGGACCCTCTTGGCGGCAAGTGAGGGATGCCTCATATTTAAAGTATATTGCTCGAAAGCATGCTCTGGTATTTTGATTACAAGCTCACTGATTGAATGCACTGATGAACCCTGTGAAGTCCACCCCAGTTCGCCACACCACGGCCCGTTATTTTTTGGAGGGCCTGCAGGAAACAGGTATAAAGTACCTGTTTTCCAATTTAGGCACTGACCATGTCACCTTGATTGACGAGATGGCCAGATTGCAATCTGAGGGGAAAGCCATGCCTGAGGTGGTGTTGTGCCCTCACGAAAATGTGGCGATTCACATGGCTGCGGGGTATGCCGCAGTCACCGGACAAGGGCAGGGGGTGATGGTGCATGTGGACGCCGGAACGGCCAATGCGGCCATGGGAATGCACAACCTGATGCGGGCACGTTTACCCGTGATGTTGATGGCGGGTAAAGCCCCTTATGCTTTGCACGGCGAGGTAGCCGGTGCCCGCGACAACTATGTTCACTATGTACAAGACCCGTTTGACATGGGATCTTTGGTACGGCCCTATGTGAAATGGGAGTACAACTTACCTTCTGGAGTGGTGACCAAAGAAGTGGTGCGTCGTGCCCACAGTGTGATGCACACAGAGCCTGCCGGTCCTGTCTATATGACCTTGCCGCGCGAAACACTGATTGAAAATTGGGCGCCTGAGGAAGTCAAATCTTACCCGGCTGAACGGTTTGGTCCTGCCCGCATGGGAACCTTGCCGTCAGAGGCGACTCAGCAAATCGCCAAAGAATTGATGGCTTCTGAAAATCCACTGATCATCACCTCGTATTTGGGTCGCAAGCCGCAGGCCGTGCGCGCATTGCAAGCACTGGCTGAGTTGTGCGGCATTCGGGTGGTGGAGTTCAGCCCCAGTTGGCTGTGTATGCCGCGCACGTCGCCTTGTTTTTTTGGGTTTGATCCGACGCCCTTGTTGCCCGACACCGACTGGGGTTTGATGCTGGACATTGATGTGCCCTGGCTGCCCCACCAGACCCGCCCGAGAGAAGATACCCGATGGGTGCATATTGATGTGGACCCTATCAAGAAGGATTTTCCGGTCTGGGGTTTTGCCAGTGACGTGCGCTGGCCCGCCGATTGCGCTCTGGCCTTGCACGATATCTATCAAGCCGTGTTGGCCCTGTCTGATGACGTCTATCGAGAAAAAGTGGCGGCCCGCATGGCCGGATGGGCCCCTTTGCACATGCAGCGCCAGGCGCGGGCGGCGGCTGCAGCACTCGATCCGGGTCCGGACGACGCCTTGAATCCGGCCTGGTTCTGCGCGCAGCTTGGGGCGCAATTGAGGCCCAACGATGTGGTGGTCAACGAGGCCATTCGCAATTCTCCAGCGGTGTTGCAGCAGATCATGCGCACAGAAGCTTTGAGTTTCTTGAGCGGCGCAGGCGGTGGCTTGGGCTACAGTGGCGGTATGGCGTTGGGGGTCAAATTGGCGCGTCCAAAAGACCGTGTGGTGCACATTGAAGGTGATGGCGGATTCCATTTTTCAACACCAACTTCGGTCTATGCTGTGGCGCAGTCACAGGGCCTGGCCATCTTCACTGTGGTGCTTGACAATGGTGGATGGCAAGCTGTCAAGGAAGCCGTTCTGCGTGTTCATCCCGATGGGCCTGCTGCGAAAATTGACAATTTTCAGGCCCGGCTTCAAGGTGAAAAGCGACACTTTGAAGAGGTTGCCAAAGCCTTCGGCGCCCACGGGGAGCGTGTGACGCATGCGCATGAAGTGCCCGCAGCCATCGCCCGTTGTTTGAAAGCAGTGGACGAAGGTCAGGCCGCTTTGTTGGTGGTCTCTGTGACCAAAATTTAAATTCATTTCCATTTCAATTTTTATTTACAGGTAGATCTACGATGTGTACATGGATTCAATTTGCGAGCCGTCGCCAATGGCTGGCCAGCACGGCGCTTTCTTTATTGACTTTGTCTCCCGCCCTGGGTTGGGCCCAAAGTGCCTGGCCCAGCAAAGCCATCAAGATTGTGGTGCCTTATGCGCCGGGAGGCGCTAACGATATTTTGGCCCGGGTGGTAGCGGAAAAACTGTCTCCCGCTTTGGGACAGTCCGTTGTGGTGGAAAACCGTGCCGGCGCAGGTGCAGCCATAGGCACTGAATACGTGGTCCGTGCAACACCCGATGGTTACACGCTGTTGATGGCGGCGAGTGGTCCCATCGCCTTCAATCCGGCTTTGGTGGCCAAGCTGTCATATAACCCCTTGACTGATTTGGCGCCTATTTCTTTGGCGGGGTCATTTCCCATGATCTTGGCTGTGAACGACAACTTTCCGGCCAAAAACTTTGGCGAGTTGGTGTCTTATTCCAAGGCAAATCCTGACAAAAGCAATTACGCGTACCCCTCGGCCTCTTTCCAATTGGTGATGGAGTTGATCAAAGCGCGCACCGGTCTGAAAGCCTTGAATGTGCCTTACCAAGGCAGCGCACCCTCTATCAATGCGGTCTTGACCCAAGAAGTGCAAATGACCTTAATCGACTCCGGCCCGATTGCAGCCTTGATCAAATCAGGCAAATTGCGTGCGCTGGCTGTCACTTCCGAGCAGCGCTTGGCCAGTTACCCGCAAGTGCCCACCTTGAAAGAGCAGGGCGTGGATTTGGCTGTCAACTTCTGGAGTGGCTTGCTGGCACCCGCAGGAACACCCGCACCCATTATCAAACGCTTGCAAGAAGAGATGGCCCGGATCATGGCCTTGCCTGATGTGGCTGAACGCATGGCCAAGTTAGACATCAAGCCCGTTGGCGGCAGTACGGCCGACTTTGTCAAGACCATTGCCACGGAAATTCCTCTTTGGATGCAAGTCGCCAAAGACAACAACATCAAAGCGCAATGACCCGGCGCCCAGGCGGTGTTAAAGCCAGGGGTCAACGCATCGCCATTGCGGGCGCAGGCATCGGTGGATTGACCACAGCTCTGTCCTTGTTGGGGCAGGGCTTTGAGGTGGACCTTTACGAGCAGGCTTCACAACTGGGTGAGTTGGGGGCGGGTTTGCAAATTTCGCCCAATGGCGCTCGCGTATTTTCGAACTTGGGTTTAGATGATGCATTGCAAACCTGTGTCAGCCCGGCTCGCGGCAAAGAAATACGGATGTGGAACACCGGACAGCGCTGGAAATTATTCGACTTGGGCGACGACTGCTTGGCGCGATTTGGCGCCCCTTACTGGATGGTGCATCGCGGTGACTTGCATCGTGTGTTGCTGACAGCCTTCGAGCAAAGGTCAAGTCGGCCAGTGCGATTGAATGCGCGTGTAGTTCAAGCGCACTCGACGGGGGCGGGTGTTTCTTTTCAGTTGAGCGATGGTTCTGTGCACGAAGCCGACGGTTTGCTGGCTGCCGATGGGGTGCATTCGGTATTGCGCGAGCAGTTATTGGGTGAAGACAAAGCGCAGTTCACCGGTTTGTTGGCCTGGCGGGGCTTGGTCCCTCTAGACCGTATTCCAGCGCATTTGCAAAAGCCAGTAGGCACCAACTGGGTCGGGCCAGGTGCCCATGTGATCACTTACCCGGTTCGCGCAGGTCAGCTGATGAATGTGGTCGGCATCATTGAGCGCGATGGCTGGCACAGTGAATCATGGACTGAGCCCGGCACGCACGACGAGCTGTTGCAAGATTTTGGACATTGGCATGCCGATGTGTGTGATTTGATGCGACAGATTGAGCAGCCCTTCAAATGGGCCTTGGTGGGCCGTGAACCCAAAAAAGGCTGGGCACAAGGTTCTATTTGTTTACTCGGGGATGCTGCGCATCCGACCTTGCCGTTCTTGGCCCAAGGCGCCAATATGGCGATAGAAGATGCGGCCGTCATGGCAAGGTGTTTGGCAGAGTATGAGTCCCCTGCGACGGCCTTTGCCGGGTTCGAAGCCGCACGCTGGCAGCGAACGGCTGACATTGTCAACCGCTCGCGTGACAATGCAATGCGATTTCATAACCCTCAATTGTCCGATGCAGACAAAGCAGTCGACTACGTCACCAGCGAGTGGGAACCCGAAAAAGTGCGTCGCCGGTACGACTGGTTATTTGAATACGATGCTTTGAAGACTCCGATATAAGCTTTTCTCAGCTTGTCTGTGGATTTTTCTTTATTCCGCTTTGAATTTTGGACTGCGCTTTTCTCGCAGACTGTGAATGCCTTCCAGAAAATCTTGCGTTTGCACCGCCAGATCTTGTTCGTGGTCTGCCGCCCTGAAAGCTTCGTCGTAGCAATCGTCTCCGGCGCTCCAGATCTGGGCCTTGATCGCAGCAAGTGAGCGCGGTGCGGCGTTTTGTGCAATCTGCTTCGCGTAAGCCAGGGCGTGGGGCATCAGCTCGGCGTCAGGCAGGCATTCATTCACCAGTCCCAATCGCTCGGCCTCACGGCCATCAAAGCGTCGCGCCGTGTAAAGCAAGTCTGCAGCCCGGGCGATTCCAATCAGCCGCGGCAACAACCAACCGATGCCTTTTTCTGCAGGCACGCCCAATCGGGCAAAGGTGGCATTGAACAAGGCCGATTCGCCTGCAAAGCGAATGTCGCAGTGCAAAGACAGAATAAAACCCCAGCCAAAAGCGGCACCATTGACGGCTGCAATGGTGGGTTTGCGCGAGGTGATCAATGCATTCCAGCCTTGACCAAAATAGCGCCCCAAGCTTGGACCAATGTCATCGCCCCATTGTTTAGGGGGCGGGGTAGGGTGGGTCAACGGGGTGGCTTTGGAGACGCCAGTGCCAATCATGCTCAAATCCAGTCCTGCTGAAAATCCACGGCCTTCCCCTGTGATCAAGATCACCCGTACCGATGCATCTTGGGCCGCGAGATTCACATGCTCAAAAAAACTTTTCAGCATCTCCGGTGTGAGTGCATTCAATTTATCGGGACGATTGAATGAAATGATCGCCACGCCTTCATCCACCCTGTACAGCAATGGTGAAGTCTTGAGGGCTGTGTTCAAACTTGTCATGGACCTGCTCCTGAAAATGAAAAAAATCATAACAGGGAGTTTGGGATGAGCTTCGCTTTACAACCTGATCGAATGTCCAGCACGCATCAAATCGGTGCAAAATGTAATCAACGAAAAATTTGATAAAAATCAAATTTGCATTTACAGTGTCAATTCTCTAAAAAACAAAACTGCCGACACAAGAATGAAGCTGATCGGAACCTACTTGGACGAAGAACATGCTCTTTGATCATTGCGCCCAATGTCAACGTTGTTGTCATGTGGACGAAGGTTACCCCCCACTTGAAGTGTCATTGACGCAGTTAGAAACCAAGCAACACGTTCGGATTTGCATTGAAAATGCTTGTACCCACTTAGGGTCTGAAGGTTGTGAGCTTGGAGAGGACAAACCACTGAGCTGCAAGCTGTATCCTTTGTCATTTGAACCCCAATCTCGCACTTTTCATTTCGATGTGGAGTGCCCATTGAAGCTGGCCTATTTCGAACAATTGAACGACCCCGCCAGTCAAGCCACCCAACATTTGACCCAGATGGTCGCTGCCGTCAGCCAGTTGGAAAAATCAGACCCCGAGTTTCTGAAGCACAACTTCGCCATTGACGCGGATTATTTTGAACTTGAACCTCTGCCAATCAACGCCCTGGTGAGTTATTGAACGCCATGTCCATGTCATTTCTCGAGATACTGGCTTGTCCCGAAATCGAGCCCCTCCATGTGGCGGAGTCAGCCAAGCACTTTCTGGGCAATCAGTCGTGGGACGCCGACAATTTATGCGTCGAAAGTTACCACGCTGAGACCCTTTACTACACCACCCGCTGGGATGCTTTGTGTCCTTATGTCGATGTATCTCCCAGCATGTTGAAAATGGCCAAAAGGCCCTTCATTGTCTATGCCGTGCCGCCAGAGAGTCCCTATGGCGTACCGATTAACGACAAGTACGGGTTGGTCCATGCGGGCAGCCCTGACTTTTGGACTGATCCTCGTCGGCAGCGAAAATTCAAAGAACTTGAAAAGCTCTGCAAAGACTTTGTGACCACCACCACCGTGGTGCCTGGCAACCATTTCACCTCCAAAGATGTCTATGCCCTGGGCGGTGAGCATTTTGCAAACTACTACATTCATGACCAAGAGGTTGAAGGCTTTGTCGATTACATCCGTGATCTGGATGTCTTGCTGATCCAAGTCCACGCCTCCAATGGTGATCTGGTCCTGACCGATGTGTCTATATTGTTGCCCCAGCGACAACAGGTCTACGGCAGTTTTTGTCAATGGAACCGCGAATACAAAAACAAGTCACCTGGGATCTATGCGTGTCTGCTGGCTTCGAGATGGACCGCTGAAAATGGTTACAAATACTACAACCTCGGGCCTGTCGATGATTACAGCTACAAGGCCTTGTTTGTGACAGATTTCGAGCCCATATTTGCTTTGGCATTGACCGACGAAAACCACCCCTTGGCTTTGGATTCAAGCTCCCCCTTGCACACAGATTTCAAACCCGAGGTCTGGAATCGAATCCATCGACACGGTTGAGCGCGGCGTTTTTACATTGCCCCTTAATTCTTTCGATTCACAGCATGTCTAAAATCAAAAAAGTTCTTCTCAAACATCTGCAGGAAGAAGTTTATTGCAAATTGGGAATTTCAAAGGTGCACGGCATCGGCGTGTTTGCCATCCGCGCTATTCCCAAAGGGACCAACCCGATGCGGACCTGGCACAAGGTTGAAGACGTGCCCATTTCCTTGGATGACCTTCAGGGCTTGCCCAAAGCTGTGCGCCATGAGCTTGACATCTTTTGTTATTACAATAAAAAAGTCATGCATATACCCAGTGTGGGTATGAATACGATGAACATGGCCGTTTACTTGAACCACTCCAAAAAACCCAGCGTGGCTTACCAAAAAAACGGACAACTCAAAACCTTGCGCGCCATCCGTACCGGGGAAGAGCTGATGTTGGACTACGATATCAGTTTTGGCGAAAAACATATTTTTGAATGATCAATTGAGCTGTCAGACACCATGCAGAAACCAACACACACCCAAGTTATCGGCATTACCAGTGGCAGAAGCGGTGTCGGTAAAACAACTGTTTCCGTCAATCTTGCAGTCGCTCTGCATGATATGGGCTACGACGTCATGATTTTGGATGCCAACACCAGCGCATCCAATGCACAGGCTGCATTGGGCACGCATTGCCCGTTGAACTTAAGCCATTTCGTCAGCGGTGAGAAAAATTTGAAAGACATCATTTTGTCTCGGCATTACGGCATCAAATTGATTGCGGGCGCCAAGACCATTGAAAGCATGACCACGCTCAATGCCGATCAAGCTACCAGAGCGTTAAAGCAATTCAGTGATTTGGAGGAGTCGCTGGACTTTTTGATCATCGACCTGCCGCCCGGCACGGACCCATCTGTCCTGTCCTTCATGGCCTGCACCGGACGCAGATTGATCGTGGTCCGCAGCGATAAAGATGGACTGGCGGATGCCTACGCCATGATCAAAGTTTTATGCAGTGACTTTCAGTTGGATCGCATTTACATCATCGTCAATGCGGCTAAAAGTGAGCAAGAGGCTCAGAACTTATTCAAGCACCTGAACACTGTATCCACTAAATTTCTGAATCGCGAGTTGCATTACTTGGGCTGCATCAAACAAGATGAGTTGATGGTTGAGGCTTCTGAAAATCACAAAGCCGTGACGGAGTTCGCGCCCACCAGTCAGGCTGCTCACGATATTCGCCATCTCGCTTTGGCCACCAGCGAATTGGATCGCAAACAATATGCTGAAGGTGGCCTGGGTCATTTTGTGCAACGGATAATTCATTTGCATGATTTGAAGACGACCTGACGTGTTTTGGTTTTTTTTATGACTTCACTTTGAAAGTGCACCATGCAACTGGGAATGATTGGTTTGGGACGAATGGGCGGCAATATTGTTCGCAGGTTGATGAACAATGGCCACAGCTGTGTGGTGTACGACGCTCAGCCCGCCAGCGTCAATCAACTGGCCTCTGAGGGGGCCATTCCTTCTCAAGACCTGAAACAATTCATGGATCAACTCACATCACCCAAGGCGGTTTGGGTGATGTTGCCGGCGGGACCGATCACCGAAAGCACGATTGCCACATTGGGTGAAATGATGTCTTCTGGTGACATCATCATTGATGGTGGTAATTCAAACTTTCAAGACGATGTTCGACGCGCAAAAACATTGGCTGAAAAGGGCATCAGATACATCGATGTGGGTACCAGCGGTGGCGTGTGGGGCTTGGAGCGAGGCTATTGCATGATGATTGGCGGCGACAAAACCGCTTTTGATCACCTGGACCCCATCTTCAAAACATTGGCACCTGGCGTGGGCAGCATTGATAAAACGCCAGGCCGGGAAGGGCGTCAATCGACCGCCGAAGAAGGCTATTTGTACACCGGGCCTGCAGGCTCGGGGCACTTTGTGAAGATGGTGCACAACGGCATCGAGTACGGCTTGATGCAAGCCTATGCAGAAGGGCTTGATATTTTGAAGGGTGTCAATCAAGAAGTCATACCAGCAGAACGGCGTTATGACCTGGACTTGGCTGACATCACAGAGCTCTGGCGTCGAGGTAGCGTGGTGTCCTCATGGCTGCTGGATTTGAGCGCCATTTCGCTGGCCGAAGACCCTGAACTCAAAGCGTTCAGCGGTCGCGTCGATGATTCAGGTGAGGGGCGCTGGACAATACAAGCCGCTATCGAAGAAGCTGTGCCTGCCGATGTACTGACTGCGGCCTTGTTTACCCGCTTCAGGTCGCGTCAGGACCATACCTTTGCTGAAAAAGTGCTGTCCGCCATGCGCAAGCAATTTGGTGGCCACCAAGAGTCCAAGAAGTCCTGATCAACCCACCCGAAAATCTCCATGGCACAAGACATTGAACACGAAAAAACAGCCCATGGAGAGCGAGCGCCTTCATGCACCATGGTCATCTTTGGCGCCGGCGGTGATCTGACCAAACGCTTACTGATGCCAGCACTTTACAACCTGGCGCGTACGGGCTTGTTGCCCGACAAATTTGCCTTGGTCGGAGTGGATCGACTGGACATGTCGGATGCTTCTTTTCAATTGCACGTGGAAAAGGCTGTCAGGGAATTTGCGGCTGACAAGCATTACACACAGACCTTGAATGAAGAGCATCTTGAGCGCTTGGTTTCATGCATGACCTACATGTCCTTGGACTTTGCCAGTGCCGACGCCTACAAACTCTTGGGCGCTAAACTCGCCGACCTCAAAGTCAGTCACCAGGTGGGCGACCATGTGATGTTTTACTTGGCTGTAGGAGCCCGTTTCTTTGGTGGCATCGTGGACCAGCTGGGGCAAGCGGGACTGGTCACTGAGAGTGATTCGCAGTGGCGTCGTGTGGTGGTTGAAAAACCGTTTGGTCATGATCTGGAATCGGCGCAAGCGCTGAACACCCAATTGCGACACAGCCTGGCCGAAAAACAGATCTACCGAATGGACCACTTTCTGGGTAAAGAGACGGTACAAAACATCATGCTGATGCGATTTGCCAACGGTATTTTTGAGCCGCTTTGGAATCGCGACCATATTGACCATGTGCAGATTACGGTGGCTGAAACGGTGGCGGTGGAAAACCGCGCTGCCTTTTACGAATCCACGGGTGCATTGCGTGACATGGTGCCCAACCATGTCTTCCAACTCT
>Ga0114962_10003620_pt1 | contig 12480 bp, 7 predicted proteins | sample C_130820_MF_Meta_FD_87017 | JGI IMG/M metagenome (GOLD analysis project Ga0114962, IMG submission 87017) | Freshwater microbial communities from Lake Croche, Canada to study carbon cycling - C_130820_MF_MetaG | ecosystem: Environmental > Aquatic > Freshwater > Lake | place: Lake Croche, Canada... | reverse complement strand
TATTTTTCTTATTAAGGGTTTTACTAAAATTGTAATAAATTACGTTATTATTTTTATCCATTTAAAAAGCGCTTTTTGTGTAATAACCCAATATTTTATTGATGTTTTTAACATAACATCAATAAGTTAACAAAAAGTTAATCAATTAAAATTTGGCGATGATACCAACAGCATAATTAAATAGGGAAAGTGTTGACATGAAAATTTTAGGTATACATATATTATGTGGTTAATTTGTTTAATATAGTTAACCACATACTTACAGCAAAGTTTATAGTACCAAAAGTATATAAATTTCAAAACGTACATTCTATTGCAGAAATAATGGATGTTATTTATGAAAAATCAGTTAGGTGTATTTCAGTCCTATTTTGAATCTTGCTATGTTTTAGCAAAGTTATTATGCAAATATTAGTAATATCGATTTTATTAAAAGATTTATTAGGAACTAATTATCTTGAAACTCTTATTTGTAGTATGCTTTTAATGGTACTTTATTCTGCTTTTAGGGGGATTACATGTAATTATCATTACTGATATTTTTCAGCTTATCATAATAGCGATTGCAATTTGATGTCCCTCTGAAAAACCGTACTAGATAGTGACGCATTAAAGCGTTTAAAGTCTCTACTAAAACATTTTTTAGCTATATCTCTGCAGGTTGCTAAGTTAAACTTAATATGTTGTAAAGAATATTTTTCAATATACCTTGACAGGATTTAAAATTAAACATTACTATATATTTAGTAGTAATCTTAAGTTGAATTATTTATTTAGTTTTTAATATTACAGTCAAGTATATATCGTAAAACAATAGCAATAAAAATATTATAGGACTTTGTAGATACAAGTTGATTTAACTCAAATAATGGTAAACTTTAAATAAAGCACCTATAAGGAATTAGCATGAAATAATGCTTTAAATACGAGTATAAAATATGAGCAAATCTACAGATAACTTTGAACAATTAGAATCTCGTCTTAATTACTTTGTAGAACAATTATCATTTGATCTTCTTGATTCAGAAGCGGAAGAAATATGAAAGAAGTAAAAAATCAAATTAAACAACTTAAACAATCAAGTAGTCAGGAAGAACATCAGTCTCAGGATGTACCAACTATAGAGAATAGTAATATGGTAAAACATATATCTAACGCTCAAGTTAGTAAGCAAGAAGGATTAAAAAATGAAAAACTTAATGAAGTTATAACTGTAGATTCTTTAAAGATATTTACGGAAGACTCTGTGCAATACAAATCAAGTAATGGTGATATAAACTTAGCTAAGGAGTATAAGCTAGAGTATTGTCTTGATGATGAAAACGTTAAAGCTCTTGCTGAATATGAATACGCATTACTATCTGGTAAAACAGTAGAGCAATCGAGAACAGAGTTTACATTAATAAATGTTGCAGATTCTACTGTGATTTTAGGATGGTCTGAGGAAAACAGGGCTGCAAGAATAAGTCAGATAGAACAAGCTATTTCAGTAGGTACAACCAATCCTGTATTTTTTATCATAGCTGATGGTCTGCATATAGTTACTATAGGGTTATTACCAGATTTAAATACGGGTGTTATTCAGGTTGTTTATATGAATTCAGCCTATGGTAGAGGTAGCGAGGAATATATAGCAAGTAAAATGACCGGGCTTATATTTTTATCGGAATTATATACAATGGTTTGGTCAAACTAATAATCCTCTTGATGTTTCTCGAAAGCTTCAAGCCCAAATATCACAAGTTTACCTTAATCCTACTCAACAATTAATTAATAATTGCGGTGTCATGACAGGGTTCAATATTGCGTCACTTGCAAAATATTGGAAAGATAAAGCAGGAGTAAACTTTGATTTTAATGAGCTTGGAAATTATATAAGAACATTGCCTCATAACATTTTAATAGCATCAGAAATACAGCAAAAGGAACAACAATTTGAGGCCTATGTGAGAAATAAATTTCAAGCTATAGAAAATTTGAGAGCTGTTGAAATACCAGGTGCAGAGCCGGGTATAAGATCTGATGTAGATGTAATAGTGACGGTAAATACTCTTACAGTAGGATCAATAAATCAAAAATATATAGGGCTCAAAGCGCAAAGTGAAGAAAGAATGAAGAGAACAACATCTGACTTTTCTTGTATAGAAAAACAAGCATTAGCTGATGTCTCTTACTTAAAAAGCATGATATTTGAAATGATTATTCGTAATAGAGAATTGACTAGAGAGAATATTGGCAGTCCATATACAGAAACAGAAATAAGGGCAGCTTATGATTTATTAGTGCTAGAAAATAATAAATTGGAGGCTTTTATGAAAGAAACAATTGGTAATGCTAAGGCTGCAACAGGAGAAGATTTAACAGTTTCAAGCGATTCAAGTGAGGAGGATTTAGGGAGCAGTAATAGTGCAAGTTATATTAGTAGTAATTTAGCAATAGTATTAAATGATCCAATTATAGCATTAAAACAAACATATAAAGATTTATATGCAAAAATCCAGAAATTTAATTCTGGTTGTTTTGGCTTAACTATGGAGAAAGTTTTAAATCAATTATCTGTAGAAAGTGAAGATGGAATACAGCCGTTAGCAAATACTATAAATTCTTGCTCTGATTTTAGTCAAAGTTTATTGCTACGTGATTTTAGCGGTATTGGATTATATACTTTAGCCTATCATATAGCTAATCTTTGGGCCCATGGTAAGATTTTGCAAAAATATCATGCTGTTGTTGTACTACCAGTAGAACAAATGCATAAATTAGGTCCAATGGTTCCAGAATATATAACTGATTTATTCAAGATCTGGGATATCAAATTTAACGACGACATAGTCAGTATTAAGAAAAAAGATATCCTAGTGATAGTAAGTGGTTTTTCAGATAGGTTGAGACTCTATACTGCTAAAGAAAATCAAGAGTTAGAAAAATCACTTAAAATAGGATGGTTAGCCTATGCAAGAGAATTTGATAATATTATTATCACTAATAGTCAAGAACCTACTGTTATAGACAATACATTAATCATCTCTTTAGAACCCTTTAACTTAGAGGTTGAACACTTAAAGGGTACATCGAAGGCTGTAAAATGTTATGTACCTGGAAAAGTAATAATCAAAGAAGCTGAGTTTGCTGTTCGGCATACATTTTCTGAAGCTAGAGCAGATTTTATAGGAGAAGTAAAAACAGTAAAAGAGTGGTGTGCACAAGCAGAAATAATGATGCAGTCTGGTAAGAAAATTGATAGGGCACTTGTCAAAGTAGATCATACTTATCCAACTCTTAATGCCCAGGAAGTTATAGAATTGATTTTAGGCATTCACCCTCATAATGCTATTCAAACATTAACTGATACCCGCTAAATGGTTTTGTGCAGCAACAACTCCGCCTGCACCAAATATGAAAGATTTTGCTGCATATTGTGTTGCTAGCTATTTTATGGCTAGAAGGTTATCAGATAATTACGTCGATAATTTAGGTGAAATTGATGATGTTATACAAAAAGCTACCTTAAAGATGCCTGAAGGAGTTCAAATTATACTGCAAGAATTAAATACAGATTCCACATTTAGTCAATTAGATACTAAAAGTTTATTAACTCTGATGGGTGCCAAAAAACGTACTTTGGAACAAGAAAAAACAATTAAAAGAATGAGTAAAAGCGAGCTCAGTAAATATAAAGCATTAATTAAATTATTTGAAAAGCCGCTAGAGGAAATATCTGGGCAATTAAAAAGAATGCCGTACGGAGAGATTAGCGATAAGATAGGAATGGAAGTTACTGAACAAGTAACAATGGCCGTAAGGACTATATTAAAAGGGGAAGGTTTAGGTGGGCTACATTATTTAACTTTGGGTATTACTGCTGTTCTCATTGCAGAAACTTCAAGGTATCCAGTAAGTTTTTTAGTTACTTTGTGTATGCTTGATCTTATTCAACTTCATACCGAAGAAGAAAAAGCTGTATGGAAAGTTTTTTTTGCTCAAAATCATGGTAAAGCATCTACTCTTGAAGGTGGAGTGATGTTAGACATACTACAAACTATTGGAGGTATGCACCCTATGACACAGGGGAATTCATACTATCAAGTACGTGAATATTCTCCAAAACTTAAGCATGGGATGCATTGGGTTGATTTTAAATCCCACATTATTTTAATGAAATGGCTTTCGATATTAATAGAAAATGAACAAGATTTAAACCCTCATCTTACCGCAGAAATTACAATAAAGCCTGAAGGTAATACTAACATTGTTGATGATTTAAACAGCTGGTTTGGAATGAACGACATGGGAGCTCTTAACCCTTATGTTTTTGATCGATTCATGCGCAAATTAGATACATTTGATTCTATGTTATTGGAAAAAAGAGAGCCTATTAGAAATATATTCCCAAATAATCAAGCAGACTTCGAAGATTTTTTTGAATCTAGTATGCAGTATCTTGGGATGATGAAAAGTAGATTACCTACACCGGTAGGTCATGTGATTGTTGATACTATAATCTTGCCAACCATTATTGGAAGATTAAGATTAGCATATAATCAAGAACCTGTGGACAAAGAAAGTATAAAAGAAATAACTAGATGTTATGCTGGTGTAGTTTCTAGAGATCCTTATTTTTATCAAGCTGAGTTTTTACTTGCATCTATAAAGCTCCATTGCGCTAGTAGTAAAGAATATAATGAAGAAGAATTTATAGAAATTTTTCAAATTATTACCCATGCAATTTTAAATATAGAAAAAGTAGGGATGGGTAAGGAGCTGTTGTATCATGATATGTTAAATCTTAGAGATGAATGTGCGGCAAAAATTAAATTAGAGTTAGAAAAAAGGTTTGACGTCGAAGTATTATTAATTAATGGTGAAGCAAGTATTTTATTTAGAGAAGAAAAATTTAAAGAAGCTCTTAATAAATATTTTGAAGCGCTACAGAAGTTGGAAGAATATAAAATATTTTTTCCTGAAGTTATTGGTGATTTATTAGAAAACATAGGTGATACATACTCTGCCTTGAATCAGCCTGGACTAGCCATAGAAAAATTTAAAGAATCTTTAGATGAGCATATGAGATATGGGCCAAATGATAGAGCTTTTTGTATTCCTAAAAAAATAGTTGAACAAAGTGGAAAATTAACTCGTGATAGAAATGAAGAGCTGAAACAAGAAATAAAATTTATACTTGATAGTTTTAAGGACAAAGTAGGAAATCATGATTTAAGATTAATACCAATTAAAAAGCTGCTTATTAGTATTTATTTGGTATTTCATGAATATGCAGAAGCAATTATTCTTTTTAAAGAAATAGGTAAAGAAAATCTCTCTAAAAAAGATAAAGAATTATGGGGGGGAGTTGAACAAAAGGCACAGAGTGCAGCCCAGGTTATTGATTCTTCAACAGTTGTAAGTTACTGCAATTTTATAGAGTATGATAATGTTGTACTCAATCATCCAATGGGTACCAAATTATTATCAGAAGCTTTTAAGATTGCAGGAGGTGCAGGAGTTAATCTACTTCTTGACCTTGGTCAAGATTTTAGTATAGCAAAGCAAATATTCTTGGCCGTGCAAGAACAAGGAGCTAATGCAGTTCTAAATAGGCTACTAGGATTAGATGTGGTATCTGAAGATCAGAATACGCAACAATCGGTATTATCTTCTGAGTATTATAGTCTCGATGATAAGGGAACAACAGCAGAGAGTTCTACGCAAGATCTAATTGTATATGGTGCTAGGCTTGACACAACTGAGCCATTGACAGATAGTAATAGTTACACTAGTGCAGATAGTAGAGCCAGCATTTTTGGTCATAAATTTTATAACACTTTCGGGTGGTATTTAAAACAAATAATATACCACAAAGAAATCAGCCAATTCAAGAAGATACTACAAAGAAATAATATAGACAAATCTATTGATATATTGCTAAAAGATAACCATCTCATTTTTAAGAAATCAGTACTATTAAAATTACATCCGGATAAAGGTGGCAACAATGAAGACTTTGCCTCTATACAAAACATCCAAGAAAAATTCAATACTCCGCTAGATATAAAAGGGCTCGTAGACGAAAAAATTCGAACTATTCAACCTGTTATTCATAAAGCAACGATAGGGTTTAAGGTATTAGATACGGTGGTTGACTCAGGCAGATTGATATATAAACCTACATTACAAAATACTAAGAAAGCGGTTCTTGACTGTGCATATCTGTATAGCATGTATCAAGGTATAAATGGCGTGTCTGTAGTAATAAGCGGATCTGAGGCCATATATCAAATCTATCAAGGAGAATATACGCAAGCATTCCAGACTGTTGCGACTACAATAGCCTACACGGCATTACCTAGTATACTGGTATATACTGCAATACCTTACCTTGGCGTAACATATGGAACAGCCATAGCTATTTATACAGCTTACATTGCTATTGTTAATAGCTATTCATTTTACATAGAAAGGACCAGCGATGTTGAATCTATACTCAGATCAACTATGGCCTATAGAGATTTAACAAAAACCTTATCAGAGTCGCCATTACAGCAAATATATGATTTTGTTAGTATCACTAAAGGATATGAAGTTGAGCTTAATAGTATGGCTCTTGTAGCAGAAAAGGAGGCTTTAAAAAGCAAATTAGTAGAAGAAAAAGGAGAATTTGGTCAGAAGCTTTATAATTACATTTACGGATCCTTGATTGAAGAAAGATACAATTTATTAAACAAAGTAGAGTTAGGAGAAATCACTCAAGAAGTAGCTGAAAACCTAAAAGCGAAGCATATGAAGGTTACATTAGGGAATCAAAGCTATGAGCACTGTATGGAAATTAGACACATTGAGAATAATATTTCTAGAGGCAGGGATATTAGTGCAGAACATTATTATTGTTATGATGATAAACAAAAAATATTGGATTATGTTTTGATTGGAGATAATCATTTTGAAGTTGTTGAGAGATTATGATAAGTAATAATTTAGCTCTATAGAAAACTATTTAGTAAATATAATACAGCTTTGAAGTTTTTGATTATGATGAATATGCGCGTTTAGGTAGTTTAGCATTAGGAGTAAGAGATATTAACGACGGTAATATTAATGATATTCTTATCAGTGCTGGAGTTTAAAACATATTTTTATTGCCACACTTTACCTTGCCATTATAAATTCTATATCAATATCAACTTTCTGCCATATCTTATCACAAGTGAGTATAGGGTGATTGTTAAGCATTGCTAAAGCAATGCATGCTCTATCTCCTAAAGACAGACCATAATGTTTTGTTCTTTTAATTATTTTTGCTGTTATCAGTGCTTGTTCTTCGCAAAACTCTATAATTTTAATACCAGAAAGTTTTATTAGGCTTCTACAATCTTCTTCTGATAAATTTTGAACTTCAATACAGTATTTATATACTTCTGCAATATTCACACTGGAGATTATCGCATTTTTCATACGCTGCTTTATTATTTCATAACCTTTCTCTTTTGCAAACAGCATAATAAGAGCAGAGGAGTCAAATACTATTTTATTAGCCATTTTTTATTTCTCTTGCTTCTTCTATTTGGTATTCTTCACGTTTTTTGTTTATGAAATCATCTACTACTGAGTCTTGTCTATCATTTTTATTTTTTGTAAAGATTGCATGCATTTCATCTATTATTTGATTAGCACTAATTATTTTTACCTCATTTTCATAAATTTCTAAATTTACTTTATCACCAGGTTGTATATTAAGCATTTCTCTTATTCCTGATGGAATCAATACTCTGCCATGCTGGTCCATACTTGTTATTAATTTTTCCATAATTATAGCCTAAATATCTTTTTAATTAATTTATCATATATCATGATATGCTATTTAAGCAAAATATGCAATACCCTTATAAATATTTATAGTCTTAAAAATGGTCGTTTTTAAGATAGGGTATAATTTTTACCAAAATTTAATCAATTTTATTGAAATAGCATCTTAAAACTATATCTTGAAATATAGTCTATTAAAATATATCATTGTGATGAGTTTTAAGATGAAAAATAAGGAAAATATAAATGTTAATTGGTTATGCAAGAGTATCTACTCAAGAACAAAACTTAGATTTGCAATTAAATGCACTTGAAGAAATAAAATGTGAAAAAATATTTACAGAAAAAGCATCTGGTGCACAAAGAGATCGTCCTGAATTAAAATCTGCTCTCGAATATATGAGAGCAGGGGATGTATTAGTTGTTTGGAAATTAGATAGGCTTGCTCGTTCACTTAAACAATTAATTGAAACAGTGGAAGATTTTGAAAAAAGAAACATTGGTCTTAAATCTATAACCGAATCAATTGATACCACTACTTCTGGAGGAAAGTTAATATTTCATATATTTGGCGCTCTTGCTGAATTTGAACGTGGGGTAATAAGAGAAAGAACTATAGCTGGTCTTAACGCTGCTCGTAAGCTCGGTAGAGTAGGGGGCAGACCATCTTCTTTGAAAGCATCTGATTTGATAGTAGCTAAAGCATTATTAAGAGATAAAAATATTACTGTTGAAGAAGCAGCAAGAAGGTTAAATATATCCTATGCAACTCTTTATAGATACTTGCCTGGGGGTAGAGGAGAAATTAATAAAGAGAAGTAATTTACTCAAATTTGCAGGCACTTATAAATGCAAATCCAAAAGAGGTTAGTTCAAAAAATTCTTTAGTTTACAAAGTAAACGTTGCGCCTTCAATTTCAGTGGCACTAAGAGTTCTAGGGATTTTACAAACATTTAATCTATTTAAAATGCTTAATTATTCTTTGTTTGCTAAAAAGCTTTACTTAATATATTCTTTTAATGTACTTGATTATAGTATTTATCTTGTACCCTAATTAAGTTCAGGGTTACAGTAAAATATAAACAAACTTTGCCTGGATGAAATGCATATTACCCCTAATATAATTGTTTCATAATTTTTACCTTTTCCTATTTTGCTACAAATTATTCCAACTTTTTTTCTTGATTTTAATTAATTTGTCCGATCTTAGCTTATATTCTTTGAATGAATTACTAATTTCTACTTGTCTTTTCACTACCCTTACTCTTTTTTATTCCTATTTGCAATAGCAACATGTTAATTTCGTAACTGTCAAGAAGAGGTATATATCTGGCTTGTAAAGATACAAGTATAAGACTACACTAAAAAGCGCTAGTAAGAATAATCAGAAATCTAATAGCATTTTATAACAAGTATATGGAGGTACTAACATGAGAATGGATAGAGAATTTATTAAACCACTAGCAAACATTGCTAGCAGTCTAGACATATTTCTAAAAACTCCTAATCAAAAAGCTTTTGAGAGGCTCAATACTGAAGTAAATAGAATGATGGATACACTATTTATGTACCATGGTAGACCAGAAAATCATGAAAACCCTAATGTTTTTATGGATTCATTGCTTTCTGGCGGTAGAAGACAAAATACAGATTTTCCAGAAGTATTAAGAAATATAATAATAAAAAATGAGGATAGTACTTTTCTATACTTAGCACCCTTCTCTCAAGAATTAATTAGGTTGTATGATTTATTAAGAAAAGGAATTAGTTTAAATAATATCCGCCTTATTGAACCTATGAGCCTTATATTTAAAGGATATATAGCTGAAGCTGGAATAGTTGAAACACTACTAGAAATGCGAGAGTTTGCAAAAGCTGTAGCTGGGTTACAAGTTGATACTTCAGTTTCCCATAATATAAAAATGATTGCAAGAAACCTACCTAATAAGCAGTTAAGTTTAGCAATGTTAGGTGCTAGCATCAATAGAGAAATTACTCCAAGGATACAATCACAATTACCTTATAACCTTATCAATTGGAAACAATTGCAATTACTTGGTAATAAAGCATTAGAAATCTCTAATGATGGGCAGATTATCAAAGATAATATTGATGATTTAGCAGCAGATTTTATTGTTTTAGCTGATTATATAGCTTCTTTAGTCCTATATGAAAGATCTAAATATGATTTAAGTATCAGTGAACCATTGTTTGCAGCACCCAACTTAAATGGAATAACTAATTTGGCAATACCAATAATTGGTAATTCCCTTAATCTTGAAACAGCATTATCATATTTAGAGCATTTAGACTCTTTAATCGTTGTTGATTCTGAAGTTAATAGAATGGCTACTCTAAGAGTAATATGCGTATTGGGAGAAGTATCAAAAAATTTATCTGAAGAATTATTATCTATAGATCAAAACCTATTTGTATTTCTAAGAGAAATGCGTGATATGATAATTCATGCTGATGAATATCCATCAATACAAGACAATATTGAAAGTTTAATTCATAATCATAATGATCAAAGATTGTTAGAATTTGCTTCTAAAGACTTACTTCTTATCAAGCAATTCTTTATAGGATTACAAGAGCATATATTACATGGAAAAGCAAGTCCTAGTTTGATTACCAATCGCTTAGATAATATTCTAGAATTACATTTATCTCTCACAAAACAGTATAAACTAAATTTAGTACAAAAAAATGAACTAGTGTCAGTGCTTCCTATCACGGATACAATTCTAGTGTCCGAAAAAAGAAAAGCTCTTGCAGATGTTCTAAAAGGCAATTCTATTCTACCAAAAAGGTATGAAGAATTTGAACCATTAGTAAAAGGCTTAGGTTTATCAAAAAATAAAATGAAAGATTTATTTGTTAAATTAATTCAAGGTCGTTTATGTGATGACATAACAAGAGCTATTGATGAAGAAGCAAATGACGATGCTTTAAAAAATTTAGTAGCAAAATTACAGTCTAAAGAGGCCACACAACAAGAAATACTTCATTCTCCGATAATAGAGTTAGAAAAACTAAAGCAATTTATAGCACTTCATAAAGCAAAAGTTAAAGTCTCGGATACGGAGATTGATGATCTACTACAAAAAATACCATTAGACATAATGGATATTAGAGTGGATAAAGCAGTTTTAAGAGATATGGTTATTAGAGAACAACTTCCTAGTCAGCATGATCTTCAAAGACATCTGGATAAAGTAGGCCTGAGTAAACAACAAAAAGATCAATTTATGAATGCAGCAGATATATTAATGGATAAAAAGCCATCATTATATAGTGTAAAACCTTTACATGACAGTACAACACACACATATAGTTTAGTTATTAGAGATATTGAGCAAGTTCAAAAAGCTATTTTGGTTTTACAAGACTTAACAAGTGATTTACGTTCTTTACCTGAAGAAGCACGTTTTAATACATTTTTATCACAAAATAATTTAGTTTATGCTTGTGAGCTTGCATTTAATATATTTGTGGATTATGCAAGGAATTTGGACTTGTTAATTGATAGGGTTCGGAATTATCAAGATATTAGAGTAAGATCTATATTTCTAACCGATCCATATACAGAGCTTCAACAGGAATTAAAAGATTATTTAACTGCCAGAAATGATATTTTCCACTTAGAAGTAATATATAGTGGGTTTGGCGGAGAGTATGTTGAAAGAAGTAAGCTGTATAATATGATTACACATAGAGTTGAAGGTGTATTATTTCCTAAAGCCATAATTATTGCTCAAGACTCTATCGCAGAAAGACCAATAAGAGCAACTTCTTTGCATAATAAATTACAATCTGTATCGGAGGAACTAACTATAAAATTGTTTATATATAATCATTTGCAAGAAACTAACTTAGGTGTAAAAGGTTGGTTATTTTATATCAAAAATTTTGGTAAAGTGGGTTTTTTCTTTGGTAAGGAACTGCAAGAAATTCAAAAAATTATGCATAAATATGATGTGCAGATATTAATTGAAAATGAATCAAGCTTAAATAGAGCATATAAAGCATTATCACTTAAGATACATCCTGATAAAGTAGTCAATACTCAATATGATCAAGAGGTAGCTATACAAGATTATAAATATGTTAATCACTATAAAAGTGTTCTTACGGATGATCTATCATATAGAGAATCGTTATTTTTAACTAATTTAATGCTTAAGGCTCATCAAATTACTCATTATACAGCCGTAGGTATTAAACTATGCGACATAACTGTAGATATTTTAAGAGTAGCAAACAAGCCTGAACTAAATACAGAAGTCACGTGGAAATTAGGAAGCGATACTTTACAGTTATATAACCTGTATTATGGATTTGATAAATATTCATTAGGTGTAAGATTAACAGAAATAGGTTATATGATCCATAACGAAGAATATAAAGAAGCTTTAAGTACAGCCATATCCACTATAAGTTTTGCAGCTATACCAACTATTATGAGTATGATTAGTCCATGGGCAGGGCTTGCCTATGGTATTACCATTACAGGATATTCTGCCTATTCTTTATATAACAACATTTATGCATTATATGAGGAATATAATGTTGAAAGTATAAAGGTAGAAGGAGAAAAAACTAACAATGATGCAACATTATGCATGATACCAGAAATGTTTTATGATCAGAATATAGAATCAAAAGTATCAGAGTTG